>ENA-OQVM01004705-OQVM01004705.1-marine-metagenome-genome-assembly--contig:-NODE-4705-length-13666-cov-6.096622_pt1 | contig 13666 bp, 11 predicted proteins | sample MGYA00237776_ERZ505498 | MGnify/ENA primary metagenome ERZ505498 (study PRJEB26159, sample SAMN06265151) | marine metagenome | isolation source: Helgoland LTER site | place: Germany:Helgoland, sampling... | reverse complement strand
TTCTTCACGAAGTCCGCAGCGAATTGGGATACTTTTACGTTTATTGCAGCACTAAACTGCTGGCGCATGCATGAATTTGTGTGTGATGTTGATGTGAACTCATATGTCGGATCGCGTTCTACAACTAGGATTGAGCCGTCAAAATCTGGGTTGTCGGTCAGAAACCACGCAACCGATGATCCATACATCGCACCCCCGACGATCACGACATCATAGCTGGTCTTTGCTGGCGCTTGCGTCATGTGGTGCCTCCCCTCGCTGCGACCGCAAGGACAGCGTCCACTGCTTCCGCGCTCATTCCGTAATCACCGCGGGCAGCTTCGGCGGAAATATAGCCGCGTGCAAGATCACGTCTAACCAGATCAGGGTCGCGCTGCGACGCATCTCCGTAGCCCGCACCACCAGGAAACGCGAGCATGACGCGCCCGCCTTCAGGTACGAACTGTTTGCCTTTTCCTTGCATTTTGGTGCCGTCATCCTGTGCGATGGTTGTAGGTGCTCCGTCTTGGCCGCCTTGCCGTCCGCGCGCGGGGTGATCGACGCGGTCGAACATAGCAGAGAAGTCGAACTCATGTCCTTCGGTCGCACCAACCTCCATATACTGACCCAAACCACCACGGAATTCACCCGCGCCGCCGCTATCGGGCCGCAGTTCCTTGCGCCAGATGATAACGGGGCCCGTGTGTTCGGTCGCCTCGATTGGCATTGTCATGACCCCGGATGGGAATGCGGTTGCGTTCAATCCATCAACCGTCGGCCGCGCCCCGGCACCGCCCGAATTAAAGGTCAGCACCTCGGATCGGCGCCCTAATCTGCCCTGTGCTGGACGCAGTGAAACCTGAAAATTACACAGGCACCCAGCTCCTTCAGCAGGCACAGTTGCGGGCAAGATTTTGTCAAGCGCATCATAGACTGTGTCAGGGATCATATGCCCAATGATGTGGCGCAAAGCGACGGGTGCGGGGTGCACGGCATTGACGATGCTATTAACTGGGGCCGACACTTCGAACGGGGCAAGCGATGCCGCGTTGTTGGGGATTTCAGGCGCGATGGCGCATTTAAGCGCATAGCAAGCGTAGGCTTTGGTATAGACCAGCGGTACGTTGATGCCCTTTTTGTCCAAGCCCGAGGTGCCCGTAAAATCGCAGTGCATCCGGTCTGCTTCGATGGTCAGCTTCACCTTCAGGTCAATCGGCGTGGCAAACCCATCAATCCGCATCGCGCCCGTCGCTGTTTCGCGGGGCAGTGCCGCAATCCGCTCCAGCGTCGCGCGGCGCGAGTTTTCGAGGATGAAATTCCCGATACCCTCCAGATCGACAAGGCTGAACTCATCCATCATCTCGACCAAGCGCCTGTGGCCAATCTCGTTGCAGGTGGCCAGCGCATACATATCGCCAACCAGTTGGTCCGGTTCACGCACATTGCCGCGCACGATCCTGATAAGGGTTTCATCGACAGTGCCACGATCCACGAACTTCATGATCGGGATGTAGATGCCTTCCTCATAGACACTCGCCGCATCTGCGCCAAAGCCCCGCCCACCAATATCGACAACATGCGCGGTACAGGCAAAAAAGCCGACGTGGTGGCCGCCCCGAAAGGACGGGCTGACGACGGTGATGTCGTGCAGGTGGCCAGTGCCTTCCCAAGGATCGTTGGTGATATAGACGTCACCTTCATTGATATTCTCGCGCCCGATGCGGCGGATGAAATGGGCGACAGCATCTGCCATCGCGTTGACGTGACCGGGGGTGCCGGTCACCGCTTGGGCCAGCATCAGACCTTCGGCGTTGTAGACGCCTGCGGAAAGGTCACCAGCCTCCCGCACGGACGTCGAAAATGCGGTCCGCACCAGTGCTTGGGCTTGTTCTTCGACAACAGAGATCAGGCGGTTCCACATGACTTGGAAGGCGACGTTGCTCATATCCGTTTCTCCGTGATGTCAATGGTGCCGTCTGGCCGCGCGATGGCGGTGCGGCTATTTGGAATGACGATTGTGGTCTCGTCCTCGGTGATCAGCGCGGGACCAATAACAGTATCGCCGGGTTTCAGCGTGCCGCGCAGAACAACGGCAGCGTTGCTGGCCACGCCTTGAACGGGATCGAAGAGTGTGCGTGTGGTATCAACCGCTCCTGATGCACCTTTAGGCGTTTCCGCTAAGGGGTCGGCTCTTGCGGCCTCGGTCGTCGCATTCACCGCCCAGACGGTGATTTCGATGTCCATGCCGGCGACGGTCCGGCCAAAAAGGGTGGTATAGTCCTTCTCAAACAAGGCTTGAAAGGTTGCGGCATCAGGATTGGCAGCTTGCGCCGCGTCAAGTGCGATAGGGATTTCCCAACCTTGGCCAGTATAGCGCATATAGACTTTGTATTCCGCTTTGATCGGCGCTTTTGCGTCGCAAGTGCGGACGAAACCAGTTGCTTCGGATTCCAATTCACTCAGCAGTTGCTTCACCGTGTCGGGTGCGAAGTCTGACAGTTTCATGTAAACACTACGCGTCGCTTCAAAACTGAACGGTGCACGCAAGAAACCGATGGCAGAACCGACGCCCGCCCCAGTAGGGACCAGCAATCGATCTACGCCCAGCTTTTCGCAAAGCCGTCCAGCATGCAGGGGCGCTGCACCGCCAAAAGCGATCATAGTGTAGTCGGAAAGGTCTTCGCCGTTCTCAACTGCATGGACTCGGGCGGCGTTGGCCATGTTTTCGTCCACAACCTCGGCCAAACCAAAGGCAGCTGTCTGCGCGTCCATGTCCAAAGGCTCGCCCAAGATCGTGAGTGCCTTCGCGGACGCATCACTATGCAGCTTGATAGACCCACCAGCGAAGTTGTCGGGGTCCAATTTGCCCAACATAAGATCGGCGTCTGTAACCGCCGGGCGTTCACCACCGCGCCCATAGCAGGCAGGTCCCGGCTCCGACCCAGCGCTCTCAGGACCCACGCGAATTTGACGCATCGCGTCAACATGCGCGAGACTGCCGCCCCCTGCCCCGATCTCGACCATGTCGATCACAGGGATGGAGATTGGCATGCCAGAGCCTTTTTTGAAACGGTAGGTACGGGCGACCTCAAAGACGCGGGCTGTCTTGGGGGTTTGGTTCTTGATCAGGCAAATCTTGGCCGTAGTGCCACCCATGTCGAATGATAGCACTTTGTTCAGACCGTAGCGCGCCGCAATATTGGCAGCAAAGACCGCACCTCCTGCGGGGCCGGACTCGACCAGACGCACAGGGAAATCCGCTGCACTTTCAAGGCTGATGATTCCACCACCAGAGTGCATCAGAAAGATAGGGCAAACAGCCCCTTCATCGGCCAAACGACCTTCAAGACGGCCAAGATAGGACTTCATGAGTGGCTTGATGTAGGCATTGGCAACGGTCGTGTTGAAGCGCTCATATTCGCGCATCTGAGGAGAGACTTCGGATGAAAGTGAGATCATCACACCGGGCAGTTTCTGGGCAAAGACATCGCGGATCATTTGTTCGTGGCTGTCGTTGAGATAAGCGTGGATGAGACCAATCGCGATACTCTCGAAACCGTAGGATTTCATCTTATCAGCAAGCGCTTCAATGTCGGCCTGATCAAGCGGGACGAGCACATTGCCTTGCGCATCCATACGTTCCTCCAGCGTAAACCGGTGCTGGCGCGGCAAGAGCGGTTCTGGCAGTTGCAGGTTCAGATCATACTGTTCAAACCGGCTTTCCGTCCGCATTTCGATAACATCGCGGAAGCCTTCCGTGGTGACCAATGCGGTCTTGGCCCCACGCCGCTCGATCAAGGCATTGGTGGCAAGTGTGGTACCATGAATGATCTGCTCGATCTGCGCAGGCGCGACCCCCGCTTTGGCGCAAACCTGATGCATGCCATCAATGATCGCATTTTCTGGGGCGGCATAGGTTGTCAGAACCTTGATCGAGTATTGCTCGCGACCAACCTCAAGTACGACATCCGTGAAGGTGCCCCCAATATCAACGCCCATGCGAATGTGATGCTGCATGCCTGCCACCTTCTAATTTCAAACAGAAGGCTAGCGCAGCCTTTCAATCACATCCAATTGTTTAGAATTATAGAAAGGATCAAAATCAGTGATCCTTTGCGACCTCTACTGCAATGGTGGCTGCTTCAGCGACAAAGCGCGCGGCGCGTTCTTCATCGTAGCGCGCAAAGAAATGCAGTGGTTCAGGAGCCCAATCATAGTTCAGCTGCATCAGCGCACCTGATCTAAGATCGTCTTCGACCATGGCAACAGGCAAAACAGCGACCCCCATCCCATCAATCGCCATCGTCTGACAAGCCGCCAGATCTGAGGATGGCACAAGGCGCGGCGCCAGATCGCGGCGCGCCCCGAAATGGGCCGCGACCTCTTCGTAGAGCCGCGTATCGCGGGCATGTGTCAGGATAGGTTGCATCGCCAATGTTTCGGTCGTCTGCGCGGCAGCAAGTCCAAGGTGCGGTGCGGCCACCCAGATCAGATCAAATGTCCCAATCTCGAGCTGGCCCGTTGCAAGACGGCTGAACGGTTCGTTCTGCAGCGCAAGATCAAGTGTGCGTTCGGCCAGACCCTTTTCGAGGTTCACAGAAAAATCAACCGTCAATTCGACCGCCAGCCGTGGATACACTTCCTTAAGCCGGCGCAAATAATCGCGCATCCACGTGTGCACAATCATCTCTGTCACACCTAGGCGGAGCGTCCCCTCGATCAACGCTTTCTGATCTGCAGCAACGATAAGGGCATCGGAAGCGTCCAGCACCCGGCGGGCATGGGCCAACAGTTCTTGGCCTTTGCCAGTGAGCCGGACCGAACCTGCATCGCGCGTCATCAGGGTCGTGCCCAGCGCCTTTTCAAGTCCCGCAATCCGAGCCGATATGTTGGGTTGCGTCGTGTTGAGGCGCTCTGCCGCGCGGCGAAAGCTTTGCAGATCAGCGACCCAGACGAAGGCTTCGAGTTGTTTGAGGTTCAGCCGCATGGTGGTCTTTCTGAAGCTTCATTTAACACGGCAAACGTCCAGCGCTTACTTCTGATCACGTGTCCATGATTGGGTCTCTGCCGCCATGGCCTTAATCCAGAGAATATCAAAGCCAGCAATGACGCGGTATCCTTTCGCGAAAAGCGCATCGGCTTGTGGTACGGTGGCTGATGGAATGGTGCAGACATGGGCGGTGAGTTTGCGGCTCGGGTCAGCCAGCTTTCTCTTCAATGTCAAATGTTGTGATGTCATTTTGAGCCATTCCCTGTGCAAAAGCCGGTCGTGATTTATTACTAGGAAAACCTTTGCAGACCGATGCGCAGTTTTCTAGCTTTCGTTTTGCCGGTGCATGACACGGCATGTGCAGTTCCTTTGGCAAACGAAGCTATTTTAATGAAAATCCCGCGATTTCGGGATTACACGGACATCACGTGGATGTCGCCCGCGCGGATCATGAGGAATTGATCTTTTGACCTCATCGGCATGCGCCAAGGGCGCCTCCATCCTGTCCTCTGACAGTCGCTCCAGTGCATCACTGCGGTCGATCAGATTGTTGGCAACCACATGGATCACGTCTTCGCTGCGTTGCACAACGCCACGCACATCAATCACGCGGGCGCGCATGATGACTTTGCGGTAAGCCTCCATCACCTTGGGCCAGACGACCAGATTGGCGACACCGGTTTCATCCTCCAGCGTGATAAAGCACACGCCCTTGGCACTCCCCGGGCGCTGGCGGATCAGGACGATGCCAGCCAATTTCACAGACTGTCCGTTGCGCATCCGGTCAATCATACGGGTCGGAGTATAGCCCTGTTTTTCCATACTGCGCCGCAGGAACGACATCGGATGGGCCTTCAGTGACAGGCGCGTGGTCTGGTAATCCGCCACCACATGTTCGCATATCGGCATTTGTGGCAGATCGAAGCGGACCTCTGCCCCTTCGTCCTTTTCCTCTGCAAAAAGCGGCAAATCTGGCGCATCGCGCAATGCGCGGGCATCCCAGAGCGCCTGCCTGCGATCCAACGTCATCGACCGCACGGCATCGGCCGCCGCCAGCTTGCGCATTGTGCCTGCATCCAGCTTTGCACGCTCTTTGAGGTCCTTAAGATCAATAAAGGGCGCGGCCCGCGCATCCATCACCCGCTGCCCCATATCCTGCCGCATCCCGTCGATCTGACGCAATCCAAGCCGCACCGCAAACACACCGGGCGAGATCGGCTCGAGAGTGTTGTCCCAATCCGAGTAATTCACATCCGCCCCCCGCACGATAATGCCATGTTCACGGGCATCACGCACAATCTGGGCGGGGGCATAAAACCCCATCGGTTGGGAATTGAGCAAGGCCGCGCAGAACACATCCGGATAGTGGCGTTTGATCCAGCTGGACACGTAGACCAGATGCGCGAAACTGGCGGCGTGGCTTTCGGGGAAGCCGTAATCACCGAAACCTTTGATTTGATTGAAACAACGGCTAGCAAATTCAGGATCATAGCCGCGGCGGATCATCCGGCCGACCATCTTTTCCTCAAGCTCCCCGATTGTACCGCGCGACCGGAACGTCGCCATCGCCTTGCGGAGTTGGTTCGCTTCATCGGGCGAAAACTCTGCCGCCACCATAGCGACCTTCATCGCCTGCTCTTGGAAAATCGGGACGCCCTTGGTCCGTTGCAGGACCTTGCGCAACTCATCAGGGTCATATGCTGGGCCCGGTGAGGGGTAGTCTTCTGGCTCAATCCCGCTGCGTCTGCGCAGATAGGGATGCACCATATCCCCTTGGATCGGACCGGGTCGCACGATGGCGACCTGAATGACAAGATCATAGAATTCGCGTGGTTTGAGCCGGGGTAGCATGTTCATCTGTGCACGGCTCTCGACCTGAAACACGCCAAGGCTGTCGCCTTTACACAGCATATCATAAGTCGCCTCGTCTTCTTGCGGGACCGTCGCAAGAGTAAACCGCTTACCATAGTGCGCATCGATCAGATCAAACGCTTTGCGGATGCAAGTGAGCATCCCCAGCGCCAACACATCAACCTTGAGGATGCGCAGCTCATCAATATCGTCCTTGTCCCATTCGATAAAACTACGATCCGGCATCGCCCCGTTGCCGATAGGCACCGTCTCGATCAACGGCTTTTCGGTGAGGATAAACCCGCCCACATGTTGGCCCAAATGACGCGGCATCCCGATCATCTGATCCGCCAGCTTGATCGTGCGGGCCATGAGTGGATCACGCAGATCGATCCCCGCCTCTGTCGCTTCACGCGTGCCAATCTCACGGCCCCAAGAGCCCCAGATCGTTTTGGCCAGCGCCGTGGTTATATCTTCGGACAGGCCCATGACCTTGCCCACTTCGCGCACCGCCATGCGCGGACGATAATGGATCACTGTGGCACAAAGGGCCGCCCGATGGCGCCCGTACTTTTCATAGATGTGCTGAATGACCTCCTCACGCCGCTCATGTTCAAAATCGACGTCGATATCGGGGGGCTCTTTACGTTCTTCCGAGATGAAACGCTCAAACAAAAGGTCATTCTTCGCGGGATCAACAGCCGTGATCCCCAGCACATAACACACAGCCGAGTTCGCAGCAGAGCCCCTGCCCTGACACAGAATGGGCGGCACGCAATCGTATCGCGCAAAGTTCACGACCTGATGAATCGTCAGGAAGTACTGCGCGATATCAAGCTTTTCGATCAGCGCCAGTTCTTTGCCCAAGACCGCTTTAATATCGCCCGGCACACCCTCGGGATAGCGGTTGGCCGCCCCCTTCCATGTCAGCAGCTCCAGATGCCCTTGTGGGGTAAATCCCTCTGGCACAGTTTCTTGCGGGTATTCATAGGACAGCTCTTTGAGGTTGAAATCACAAGCATCTGCAACGTCCCGGCTTGCACGGATCGCATGGGGCCATTCCGCAAAAAGGCGGGCCATCTGGGCGGGCGATTTCAAATGCCGTTCAGCGTTGGCATCTAATAGAAAGCCTGCTTTCTGAATCGTCGTCTTATGCAAGATGCAGGTCATCACATCCTGCAAAGGTCGCCGGTCAGGGGCGTGATAATGCACATCATTGGTCGCCAGAATGGTCATGTCATGCGCCCGCGCCAGCGTATCAAGCTGGTTAATCCGTGCCCGGTCATCACCGCGGTAAAGATAACTGGCAGCAATATGCCTCAGCGTCGGCAAAGCGCGTTTCAGGCGACGCAGGCCAGCGCGGAAATGATCCACGCTGTCGCCGGGAACCACGATCAACTGAACGTCTTGGCTGTATTTTGCCAGATCATCCAGCGTGATATCGCACATCCCCTTGGCCTGCCATGCCCCGCTCACATCATGCATCTTGCCTTTAGAAAGCAGCATGCAAAGCTGCCCGTAAGCCGCACGATTTTTCGGATAAGCAAGGAATTCCTCGCCCGTCACCAGGTGTAGCCGACATCCGATAACAGGGCGTATCTGGGCCTTGGTCGCCGCAGCATGCAAACGGACAACACCGGCCATCGTATTCAGATCCGCGCACCCCAGCGCATCATAGCCCAGCGCCCAAGCGGTCGCCGCCAAATCAACAGCATCAGACGCGCCGCGCAGGAATGAAAAACAGGTCGTCAGGCCCAATTCAACAAAGGGCGCACGGGCATTGGGCGTAAATACACCCTCCTGAAGTGTCCGCTTGGGGTGCTGGTGATCATTCTCAGGCATGCCAGCAGCTCCAACCCTGCACCATCATCATGCCTAAAGAACTCCTGCCGGAGGTATCCAGACGTCGCCACATGCGCCATCCCCACGACATCACGCGAAAAACCCATGCACAAACCAACGTGGATCGCCACCGCGCCCATCCTCATGCAAGCCTTCGCGGTACAGCCACAACCGCCGCCCTGCCTGATCCTCGACCTTGAAGTAGTCACGCAACCGGGTGCCGGGGCGATCTGTCCACCACTCGGGCGCTATCCGTTCTGGACCGGCATAACGGGCAACCTTGTGCGTTTGCCTGCGCCAGACGAACTGTGCAGGGGGGCCTTCGGGTACAGCATAGAGCACGCGCACCTCTTCTGGGTGGTCCAGCAAGCGTAACGGGCGCTCTTTGGTCAAAATCGCCCCTTCATCTGGGTGATCCGCCAAAGCCGCAATCTGCGCCTCGGCCCGTTCCGGCACGTGGCTTTGGCGTAAAACCGGACGGGTCACAGCATGCGGGCCAAATTTGGCGCTGAGCCGGTCAATCAAACGGGTCAAATGCAGATCATTATCAGACCCTCCATCCAAACGGTTCTGACGATCTTGCATTTCCTCAACCGCACCGGCCGCGAGGGTGATCAGATCAAAGCCAAACCCTGGATTAATCCGTTCCACCTTATCTCGAAAGAGACTGTGCAGATGCGCAGGGTCACGCGTCGGCGCAGAGGTGGCGACATCTACATAGCTGACATCACCATCAGTCTTGTAGACCGTCAGATGCAAACGACGGCACCCCAGCCCTGCATGCTTCAACTGATCGCAAAGATCTTCGCACAGATCCGGCAAATGCGGGGTCGGGTCAAAAATCGGCTCTGCCAGACGGGCCTGCGCACGGATCACCGGCTTGGCGTCAACGCTTGAGACAGGCTCGGCCAGCTTGCCCATTGCCTGATCCAGCCGCATCAGCGGGTTGGCCTGCAACCCCGCCTTTACAAAGCGGCGTGTCAGCGACAAGCGCGGGACATCCATGACCGCGCCAATGGTCTTCAACCCCAAACGGCGCAGTAAAAGCAGCGTCGGGTCATCCAACCGCAAGCCAGCCACAGGCAGTGGACCAAGCTTAAAATACATGTCATCCGAACCACAGACCGACCGGACCGGACCGAACCGCGCCAAGGCCCAAGCCGCCCCCCACGTAGGCGCGACCGCAAGCCGCGCGGTCAGACCTAGCAAGGATAGCTGGGTTTCCATTTCAACCAGCATCGCAGCCTCACCGCCCCACAGGTGATCCGCACCGGTGGTATCGAAAATCAAGCCATCATCACCATCACGCACGGTCCACGGACACCAGCGGCGTGCCCAAAGAACCAGACGATCAAGGGCCGCATGATCCCCGGCCTCATCCGCATATGCGACCTGCAATTCAGGACAAATCGCGCGCATATCCACAACGCGCGATCCGGGATGAATCCCCTCTAGCCGTGCAGTGCGGTTGGCCGCATGAATAACCGGCCCATGTTGCCCCTCACGGGCCAGCACCACAGGCACATCATCCGGCGGCGCGTTCCCGCACCGCTCCATCACGCGGTTCCACCGCTCGATCGCTAATTGGGGCAGCGAGATGGACACGATCCGCCGATCCGTCATAGGTCGCCACCCATTGCCCCGGCTTGGACCTGCGCGACCGGAACAGATCGAGCGACCAACGCGGCGCACCCGGCGCCTGTGGATCGTGCGGATGCGGTGCTGACGGCAAGCTGGCAATCCGCCACCGGTCGCGCGCCGCACTCAGATCTGGACTGGCAGCGCGGCGGATCAACCAGCACGCGACATCTGCCGCCTCTGCCCGGATCGCCAAGCGCTTGGTGGCCGTAAAGTCCAAGCTGGGTGGATCGCCCCAAATCTCGCCGATCACCGCGCCCAAAGCACGACACCGCAACCCATCTTCCATCGCCCACAGGACATCCGTAGCACGGGACAAATCGACCATGATCACAGGACGATCTGCCCCGATACCAGCCAAGGCAGGACGCCCCGCCTCTTTGCGCGACAGACGGTCCTGCACCCAAAGAATTGGGGCATTGGTGCGGGGTAGACGTGACAGGGCAAAACCTACAGCACTGGCGTCCGTGGGAGAGCTTGGAAAAGCCTCCGACAGGGTATGGGGCATCACGGCAGGGCGCTGCCCCTGCCCGGCCAAAGCTTTGTGCATACGAAGCGAACCCATACACGACACACCGAATCCATTTAATGTTCACTCTTTGTTCTAATTTATATTTATCATTTTCGCAATGTCAGGGCCTGCGTGAAATTGACCGGTCACAGAACCGACAGGCAAAGCGGCCAAAGAACAAGATTCCACTTGTGATCCTAAGTTTGTTCCTGCTAGACGCGTCAGCGGAGACGTGGCCGAGTGGTCGAAGGCGCTCCCCTGCTAAGGGAGTAGGCGGGAAACCGTCTCGAGGGTTCGAATCCCTTCGTCTCCGCCACTTGCCCTTGTGAAACGGTTCTCCCGATCCGGCCACGGCCAAATTTCTCCTTTATATTTAAGGGTTAAGCGGATTAGGCTCTTCACCAACCTCTGTGCTGCTAGGCGAAGAAGCGTTCTCTCGCGGCGATATTCTCTGAACCTGTTGACTGCGCGGATTAGGTGAAATGCCTGTAAGGCATTGGTTGCAAATCGCTTCTCAGGAAGTGAAAAAATTACTTCGATACCGGTCCTGTCCGACCAAATGGTTCTGAAATCAGAACGCGTTGGAAAAACTGCATTCGTGAGTGCGAGATGTAATTTTGGCCCCAAGGCAACCGTCACCAAGGGCGGGAAGCGGTCGTTCGCCGCGGTTTGCACAGAGGTCCGCTATGCGGGACTTAGTTGCCGTTGGCCGAATTCGATCCAAAGTCTGCTTTCGGATTGAGTCGTTCCACAAACGGCGGTTTTTTGAACGTAGTGACTGGCGGGCTCTGAACCCTTTACGGCACATCACGCTATCAGATGGCACCTGCATAGCGCTGTATTAGGTTTCTAAGTTTTTTGATCTCTGGCGGTTGGCTGATTTCTGGAGCGATCTCGCGTATGATCGCCAAGTCGAGATCCCACCAACGCAATTCCAACAGGAGATTACGGATTTGTTCGTCAAACCTAAACTTCAGGTGCTTAGCCGGATTGCCACCCACGATTGCATAAGGTTCTACATTTGAGATGACATGGGCGTTAGCGGCAATCACGGCGCCATCGCCAATGTTGACCCCGGACATGAGCGTCGCACCACTGCCGATCCAAACATCGTTGCCGACCACAACATCACCGTTACTGGATGGATGCCCAACTATGCCTTCTCCCCCAAGACGGTCTTTGAAAATATGACCGAATGGGAAGGTGGTTACCCAATCTACGCGATGGTTTCCGCCCAAGTACACGTTAACATTATTGGCAATTGAACAAAATGACCCAAGCTTCAACTGATGCCCCTCACCCCATGTTCGAACGCGGATTTTTTTATGGCCATAAGTAAACCTGCCAGCGACAACGGAGTTTATCGTCATAATTTAGGATTCTTTTCTCTTAGTTTTGCGATTTGTATTGCGGCTGCGGGTATGCTCAACAAACCCTTCTTTTTGACATAGCTGAAAAACGGCCGATTTCCGACTACCAAAAACCCCATTCAAAACTCAAACATTTGTTACGGGTTTTTGGCTCTCCTTCGTTAGCCGACATCCGTGATATCTGCAGCATTAAACACATTGGGCTCTTTACTGACCTTCGCTGCGCATTGCTTGAATGGCGGCAACGCGGACGAAGTTGCGCTTCGCTGAGAGCAAGGCAATGGCCGCTCCCAACTGGTGGGCATGCCGGACAATGACATGACCGTCGCTAAAGTTTGACGATGTTAGCCCAGCTAGATTTTTAGCTCACTTTCGTGCGGAAAGACCCCTTTAGTGATGTAGTCCAATTCTTCAGGCGTAGAAATGCGCCCCAATACTTCATTGCGATGGCTGTGGCGCCCAAATTGAGCAATGACTGCCCTATGTTTCCTAGGTTGCTCCGCAGCAAACTCGTACACATCTTTCAAGCTATCAGGCGCATCTTCCTTGATTTGATCTGCAATGGCGATGACGCGGTCCAAGTTGGCCAAATGATTTGGGCACTCACAGTGCTCCATGGGCAACTTAAAAACTGTCTTGAACCACACGTTTTCAAGCGCGTCAAAGTGGCCGTTCTCAAGCCCCTCAAGGCAGAGGTGCAGCGCCTTGGGGTCCTGAGCATAAGCCTTTGCTGTTCCTGCCCATACGGTTCTTGGAAACTGGTCAAGCAAGATGATTAGAGCCAATCGCCCGATTGGCTCGTCGGTCCAACTGTCAAACTCTCCTTGTGTCGCGCGCTCGGTGGCGTCTGAGTATTTTGCGATAATTTCGTCGTTCGCGCCGCCCCTCATACGCCATGACCACAAATCCATATGGGCATTTGGTTCTGGGCTTGGTCCGTCTGGAAACCAGAAGTTGATAATTTCTCTAGCGGTAGTTTCAGATTTATTTGTCATTCAAACTCTCCAGAAATTCCTCAAGCTTGCGCGAATGTTGAATTGGTTATCAAAATATTTCCAGTGAAAACGTGGAAAGGCTGCGCCAACAGCGTCCTCAACTGATGGCAATTGACAATACGCGCAGCAGAAGCCGCCATTCGCCATACTGCAGCAACATCGTGACTAGGGCTCAAAGCGGTCGCTCTCTGCATAGTGCACAAATGACGGCTAAGGGACGTCAGTTGTTGCACTCGGGCGACACTTTCGGATCGGTGGAAACAACACCGCTCTTCGCCGCGTTGGAGTACATTTCAGAAAGGGTATCCTGAAGCTTGTCGGCGAAGGCGCGAGCATCGTCCTCGGTCAGACCTGAAGTCGAGATCGGATTGCCGATGCGGATGCGGATCGTTCCCGGGCGGGCCCGGATGGCCCCCAACGGCATGGTATGATGGCCACCATGAAAAACCACAGGGATCACTGGCGCCCCTGCACGTATCGCGATCAAGCT
>ENA-OQVM01004701-OQVM01004701.1-marine-metagenome-genome-assembly--contig:-NODE-4701-length-13676-cov-4.021104_pt1 | contig 13676 bp, 10 predicted proteins | sample MGYA00237776_ERZ505498 | MGnify/ENA primary metagenome ERZ505498 (study PRJEB26159, sample SAMN06265151) | marine metagenome | isolation source: Helgoland LTER site | place: Germany:Helgoland, sampling... | reverse complement strand
TTACCTCTGCAGGTGCAAATCCTTCTCAATTAGTTTGGACAACACCAACTACTGGTACTGTAACCGGTACAGGTACTCAAAACTACGTAACCAAGTGGAGTGCTGGAGGTACTGGTATAGAAAATTCTACTATATTTGACAACGGAACTAACGTTGGTATTGGAACGGCATCTCCTGTTTCTAGATTACATGTAAAAAGTACCGCTAACAGCACTACAGCTTCCTTTTCAAATGACGTGCAACTATCAGGAGAGTATAGTGGAATTGATATTGAAAGCTCTCATGGGGCTTACGGTTCTTCAATTAGAAATATCAACACGGCTTCCACCCCAGGTTACTTACAACCAAGATTAGGATTTTTTACTCAAGACACTAACACTTATCTGGCTGCTGATAGAACTGAAAAATTATCTATTTTAACTAGTGGAAACGTTGGTATCGGGACTACTAGTCCTGCTGATAAACTTCATGTAGAGGGTAATATTTATTTAGGAGCTTCTAGCAGAACTATTTATACTGGCGGTAGCGGAAATCTAGCTTTTCAAAATAATACTGGAAATATGTTGTTTCTTCGTAACAATGGTGGTTCTGAATCCATGCGTATCACCTCTTCAGGTAACGTCGGTATCGGAAAGACTAATCCTGCTCATAAGTTGTCAGTCTTTGGGGGTAGTATACAGACAGATAGCATAGTGTACACCAATGTTATTAGAGATCATTCAGGGGGAAATGTTTCTATTCAAGACAACAACGGCAACGTTGGTATCGGGACTACTAGTCCTGATTCTCTATTAGAAATAGCATCAGATAGTGTTACGGATTTCTTAAAACTTACATCAACAGGAGGAGGGTCTACTCCTATAAAACTTATTTTTGAAAAAAGTACATCAGAACAAGGTATAATAGAATACAATAGAAATGGAGATTTAGAAATATACAACACTGATGTAGACGGAGGAGTAATGATAGATGGCTCTGCTTCTGGTGGAGCAGATCTTTATGTAGCAAACACAGGCAACGTCGGTATTGGAACGACCAGTCCTGGTCACAAGTTAGATGTCAATGGAGGCGCTCAGTTCAACACTAATACTGGAGCTACACCGTTTTACATAACAAGACTAGGCGGTACTGATCAAGCGCTATCTATAAAAGTAATGGACGACAACGTCAGGTTTGAAAGTATTCAAGATGAAACAGCCGACAGTTATGGAGGGTTTGATTTTAGAATGGATGGTGGAACAACAGAACCAAATTTTGTTGTTAGAAAAAATGCTGGCGACCCTATATTACATGTTGATGGAGGCGGCAACGTAGGTATCGGAACGACTAGTCCTAGTGAGAAGCTAGAGGTAAACGGAGATATTGATGCTAATGGAGGTAATGGTTATAGAATAGAAGGTAGACCATGGGCTAATTGGGGTTCAGATTTACTAACTCTAGGTGATTGGGACGGTGAAGGATATGCTACTCGTATAATGGGTAGTAATTCGTCAGAAGTGATGAGGGTTACTGGAACAAACGTCGGGATTGGAACGACTAGCCCTACAAATAAACTTCAGGTCACAGGTGGATCTGTAGGTGTAGACTCTGAGTATATGGTCAGAGATAACCGAAATAATACAATTCTTTTACAATCAGCTAGTACTGCCGCTTCTAATAGAAGTTTAACTATTGGAAATGCAACCTATGGTAATATAATAGTACCAAACGGCAACGTCGGTATTGGAGCGACTAGTCCAGGTTATAAACTAGATGTTTCAGGAGACGCATATATAGATGAAACTTTAAATATAGAAACTACAATATCTGGAACTCTACAATATGGGTATGGCGGTGTAGGCGCTGGACATTTAGTTGTTGGTGGTAATAACTTCGCAAGTTTTACACCGGCTGTAATAACACTAATGAATCAAGATACCACCATAAGTCCAGGTCAAGACTTAGGTGTATTACAATTCGGAGGTAAAGACGATTTAACAAATGGGTATGCTAATGGTCAAATAATATGCACTACAGCTGTAGGTGCTGGCAGCGGAAACACTGGAGGTGGAATATTTAGATTTTTACTTTCAGGCAACACCACTGGGAGCGCTCCAACCGAAAGAATGCGTATTACAAATACCGGCAACGTAGGCATTGGAACGACTAGTCCAGCGAAGAAACTAACTATAGGAGGCATAGGAATAGGCAACACTGATGGTTTAAAAATAGAGGATCCTAGCAACACTGCTTACGGAGCTCATTATTCTTATGACGACGGTAGTACAACTGTAGAAATAGGAGGAGTAGTAAATAACACATTAATAGATTGTATATCTATAGCTAGAGATGCTACTAGAACAATTACAATAGACACAAGTGAGAGAGTTGGTATTGGAGATACTACTCCTAGTTATAAGCTTGATGTTACAGGTGAAGGTAGATTTACAGGTGACTTAAGATGTTTAACTTTAATACAAACATCTCAAAGAGATCAAAAAGAAAATATAAATGATATTAATAAAAGCAAAGCTAAAGCAATACCATTTAAAGAATATACATACAAAAGCTCTATTGATGGTTCATCTAAAAAACGCTATGGTGTAATAGCTGAAGATATAGAAAATGATTATCCAGAACTAGTACACACTGGGGCTGATGGTATTAAAGGTATTAACTATATTGACTTATTAGTAAAGCGTGTAGCTGAACTTGAAAAAGAACTTGAAGACATATCTTTAACACCAGGACCAAAAGGAGATACAGGCGCAGCTGGAGCTAATGGCGCAGATGGCTCAAATGGTGCTGATGGCAATAGCCATTTAAGTAATGTAACTAGCATAGCGTTTAACCCTAAGGCTAACAGATTAGAAGTAAATATAGGTGGAACGGTATACAACTTTGTACCATCAAAATAATTTGTATCTTTGCATTAAAAAAAAAATTATGATTACTTACGATTGGAATTGCAAAACAGTAGACGTTTATCCTGTAAACGAAGATAACTCAGACGTAGTTTATAATGTGCACTGGATAGTAACTGGCGTTACAGAAAAAGAAGGTGTAGATTATTCAGCTACAAGCATTGGGACTCAGGTATTAGATATCAGTGACATTACTAACTTCATTCCTTTTAAGGATTTGACAAATGATGAGGTTGTGGCTTGGACTAAGATAGCTATTGGTGAGGATCAAGTTTCTTCTATAGAGGAATCTATTGCGCATCAAATACAAGCTAAAATAAATCCTCCATCTATCACGTTGACAATTGAAAATTAATTTGTATATTTGCATAAAATAATAAATTCAAATTAAATGTCAAAAAAAATTACAGAGCAAGAACTGGAGAAGCTTCAGAGTCTTGTACAAGGATTAAACAAAATTGTTACTGACTTAGGTCTTTTAGAGACTCAGAAACATTTACTCTTACATTCATTCAGTGACGCAGAAGCTAAGCTAAATGAGTTTAAGCTTGAATTAAATGAGGCTTATGGAGATGCAAGCATTAACATCTCAACAGGTGAAATAGATGACAAAGATCAAGAATTACGAGCTAGACTCGACGATTAACGATGACGATAAAGTAATTGGTACTGACGGCTTACCAGGTCCAAATTTTGGTAGGACTAAAAATTATTCAATTGGTTCGTTAGTAACTTACATAGAAAATCAATTAGACCCTGTTGATGGGTCTGGAACACTAAATACAATCCCTATCTGGACTCCAGATGGGGATACTTTAGGTGATTCTATAATGACCTATGCCACTGGAACTATTACGGTTGCTGGTGGCTTAGGTATTACTGGTAATCTAGATGTAACCCTTACATCGACGTTTGAAGGAGATGTTTCTTTAGGCGAAGGGTTAAAAGATGCATCTGACAGTTACGGTACAGCGAATCAGCTATTAACGTCAACGGGAACTCAGACATCTTGGCAAAACTTCTCAACGCTTGTACCAAATAACATTACGGGATCAGGGACATTAAATACAATAGCAATGTTCACAACTGACGGAACATCTGTTGGTGATTCTGTGATTGTTCAAAATATAGCCGGAAGTCGTATTGATATCAACGCAAGTACTGTAATAAATGCTAATGCAGGTATTACTGGTAACCTAGATCTTACAGGGGTCGCTACATTTGAGAATGACATTTCAGTAGGCGAAGGATTAAAAGATGCTTCAGATAGCTACGGGGCAGCCAATCAGATTTTAACGTCAACTGGGACTCAGACGTCTTGGCAAGATTTTTCAACGCTTGTACCAAACAATATTACAGGATCTGGTACGGTAGAATATATAACTAAGTTTACACCAGATGGTACAGCTATAGGTAATTCTATAATGTTCACAAAACCAAATGGAACAGAGATACAGGTTGGTGTTTTAGGATCAAATGAGGAAACGACTTTAGGAGCTGGCTTTATGGCTACAACTGGGTTTTCCGCAACTACAGTGACAGCAACAAACATAAACGCAGGAGCTACAGGGACGTTAACAGCAAATGGAAATATAATATTAGGTGACGCTACTTCAGATACAACAACAATAAATTCAACACTAATAATTAACAGTGTTGTACAAGACAGCAATCAAACCCTAGGTACAGATGGTCAAATACTAGTAGCTAACGCAGCAAGCGAGCTTCTATGGCAAGACCAAGATGGTGATACTACATACTCTGTATCTTCTCAACAAGCGTCAGATGATGTTGAAATTATTTTAGCAGGAAGTGATGTAACTGAATCAGAAGTAACGCTTGTAGCTGGTAACAGTATAACGCTTACAGACGATGGTAGCAATAGTATTACAATCGCTGCAACAGGTGGAGCTGCTAATACAACATATTCATTAAATAATACTCAGGGAGGTAGTTCATATACTGATTTACAATTAGTTGGATCTGATGCTACCACAACTAGCTATAGATTTGAAGCTGGAATGGGGGTTTCGTTTGATCAAGATCCAGGAGTTGCAACTACTATTGATTTTGACATAACAAGCTCAGGCGCTGTAGGTGGATCTGGAACGCTTAACACGGTTCCGCTTTGGACGCCAGATGGGAATAATTTAGGAAATTCATCTTTAACTGTTAATGCTGATGGAGGTGTTACGATAGACACTTTAGCGTATGGGACATCAAATTTAACACCTGAATTAACTTTAAGAGGAAATAAAGCAAATCTTGTTTTAGAATCACTTGGATATGGAGATGCGTTTATTTTCTTTAAACCTAATCCAACTAGCGGTAGCTTAGGCGTATTTAATATAACAGACCCTGTGCCCGCAACTCCTTCTGCAAAATTTGCATGGACAAAAAGCGCTAGCGAATATATGCGTCTTGACACAGTTACTGGAAACCTAGGTGTGGGGACTACAAATCCATCACATAGAGTGACGGTTGAAGGTCAGGCTGGATTTAAAGCAACAGATGGTGGTGTTAGTTATTTTGAAGTTTATAGAGAACTTAGTAATACAGCTATTTGGACTGGTGTGGATGGAGAGACTATATATATTGGAAGTTTTGCACCTGCTCAAAGTCAAAATTTACAGGTCATGGGGACTGGTAAATTTATGGATGGTATAAAAGATACATCTGATAGCGTAGGTACTTCAGGACAAATATTAACATCTACTGGGTCACAGGTTCAATGGGTAGATCTATCTGGATTAATACCAAACAACGTAACAGGGACTGGTACTGAAAACTTCGGTGTTCTATGGGGAGCAGGTGGAACAGTACTAACAGACTCATTGCTTAAGCACGGAACAGGTCTAAATAGTGTGGGTATAGGATTAAATACCGATACACAGGGAATAGAGTCAATTGCGTTTACTAGATCAACATCTAAAGCGGCTGCTTCTTTTGCTCTTGGATACGAAAGTGTAACCGACGGAGAGTTTTCTGTAACACTAGGTAAAGGTACTTACACAGCTGGTAGACACGGTATGGCTACTAATTACAAGTCATTAGCTTTAGGTCAGAGTTCATTCGCAGGTGGGCACACTAGTGCTACTGGTGGTGACGGAGCGGTTGCTTTAGGTCACAATGCTTCGGCAGGAAACTTTGGAGCTGCTAAGATGGTGGCGACATTCCCTAACGACCAAACAACGTTTGATATAGAGGGAATTGTAGGAACAGTTGATGCAGGTCTCTTTATGAGATATGGAGAGAACCTTGATGTTCCAGACCCTAGAATTGAGGTATTAACATTTACTGATAACGGAAATAACTCAGCAACTATAACCGTAGCGACAGGCGTACGACCAATTCAAGGCGAATTAGTAGTATTTGAAGAAGCAATCCCTTTTAGAGGAGATCACCAAGGTGGTGTAGCCTTAGGTAACGATGCTTACTCTTTAGGAGAAGGAACGGTATCTATAGGTCATACTTCTGTAGCAGAGGCTGATAAGGCTGTAGCTTTAGGAGATGCCGCTAGATCATCTGGAGCTAGCTCTGTGGCTATAGGTAAAAACGCAACGGTAACATCCGCAGATACAATAGCCTTAGGTGGCGATTCAACTAAAATTTTAATGAACGCATTAGCCGCATCATCATCTTATGCAGATGACGTTGCAGCCGCAGCTGGAGGTGTATCCATAGGTGAACTTTACAGAAACGGCAATATAGTGCAGATAAGATTAACTTAATGGAAATAAGAAAGATTTCTCTTGGTGCGGACTATAAGTCAAGTGCAATGCATTATATAGTCGGCCAAGAGGTTTTAAATAAGGAATATATTATACACCTAATCCAGTATGACTCTAATAGAGATTCTTACAAGATTTGGATAGAAAGAAAAGATGAGGTTGTTCTATGGAAAGAATTTAACAAGAACATGCCTGCTTCAATTGAATATAATATTAATTTTTAGCATGACTAAAGATGAAATGATTACAGCTCTAGAAACTCTTAGAGCAAAGAAGTCAGCTACTGATGATTTTATTGAGCAAATGGAAATTGCCGATGAGATTCATAATATTGAAATGAAATTAAATGGAGTTAAGCCAACAGATTCTAGTATAGATTGTATTGGTTGCGGCTCGTAAATTAAATAAATGAAATCACCCTTTAACTTTATTGTACGCCCGTACAATGGTAGAAGGTATGACAACGTAAAAGAGATTGGTGGTATTGACTTTATAACCAGCACGTCTCAGGAGGATCATACCGTATCTAATAGATATGCCGAAGTAGTAGAGACGCCTATAGGATATGATGGCGAAATACAGCCTGGAGATACTATTATAGTACACCACAATGTTTTTAAATATTATAATGACATGAAGGGTCGTCAAAAGAGCGGTAAGAGCTTCTTTAAGGATGATCTATTTCTTGTTGATGACTACCAGTATTTCTTGTATAAACATAATGATGAGTGGAAGGCTGAGGATAAATTTTGCTTTGTCAAGCCTGTTCCTAAGGAAGATTTCTACTTACACGTACCTGGAGTTGAACAACCGCTTGTTGGTGTTATAAAATATACAAATAATAAATTATTATCTTTAGGTGTAAACGAAGGGGATTTAGTATCTTTTAAACCTGATAGTGAGTACGAATTTGATATTGAAGGAGAGAAACTATATAGGGTATTTACTAGCAGTATAACAATGAAGTTATGAATGTATCTATATATGAAAATGTAATAAAAGACATAGATGGTTATGTTTTTGACATAATAGATAACGGCTTTGAAGATATTCAAGTTGGAGACGATTTATTTAAAAATGTTATCCAGAGAGGTTTAGATGAACTAGTTGATTTTCTTTCAACTAAGTACAAGGATTACTACCCCGTATTGAACTTTGTTAGAAAATCTCCATTGAATCAGGAAGAGCCTAACTTTATTCACACAGATGAGATGATGGGTGATTTAACCGCTGTATTATATTTGAATAAAACGTATCCAAGTGGATACGGAACAACAATATACGATAAAGATAACAATGAGGTTTTGATATGTAAAGCAAAGTACAATTCTCTTATCATATTTCCTTCACATGTAAAGCATTCTAGAAATTCTATACATAACTTTGGTACGGGGAATGATGCAAGATTAATACAGGTTTGTTTTTTAAAAAAGATCATATGAATTCAAAGGAAACTAAGTTAAAGATAATAGACGCAGGTCATAAGGCTGTAGAACAGCTGATAAGGGTAGCAGAGGAGCATATAATAAAATACGGAGAGGACGATGAGTTGGCGGCTGACAAATTAAAAAATGCAGCGGCGACTAAAAAACTTGCTATATTCGATGCTTTTGAAATACTATCTAGGATTGAGGCAGAGAAAGCTTTAATAGATGATTCCGAAACACCAGCTAAAGACATGAATAGTTTTGCAGAAAGAAGAGCTAAATAAAGATCTATATAGAGTTGTTGATGTTATACCTTCAAATGTATTGAAGGTAAAAAACAAGGCTAAGACATTTGAGTATGGTTACAATGAGAAATATGATGTTGTAGTTATATCAAAGGACGGAACAGTTGGTCAGGTTATAAATATAAATAACTTAAACATAGGCTTGCCTTCTGTGCCTTCTGATGTTTATAAGAGGTCATCAAAGAAAGAAGATCAATACTGGGAGACATCAGAATACCCAAATCAATTAAAACAAATAAAATCTATATTTCAATGGAATTCAGCTCCTAAAGATTTTAAATCTAAATGGGTTGATTACATAGAATCAGAGTATGACAGAAGAGAGAACGGGCATTGGTTTTATAATAATGGAAAACCAACGTATATCACTGGGACTCACTACATGTACTTACAGTGGACAAAAATAGATGTTGGTCACCCTGATTTTCGTGAAGCTAACAGAATATTCTTTATATACTGGGAGGCATGTAAAGCTGATAACAGAAGTTTTGGAATGGTTTACCTTAAAATTAGACGTTCTGGTTTTTCTTTTATGTCTTCCTCAGAGAGTGTTAATACTGCAACACTCGCAAAAGATGCGAGAGTTGGTATATTATCTAAGACTGGTTCGGATGCTAAGAAGATGTTTACTGACAAGGTAGTTCCTATTTCTAGTAATTATCCATTCTTTTTTAAACCCGTCCAGGATGGTATGGATAAACCAAAAACAGAGCTTGCATATCGTGTACCTGCTTCAAAAATTTCAAAGAAAAATATGTATGATATTGACGACTCTGAATTAACAGGTCTTGATACAACTATTGACTGGAAAAATACAGATGACAACAGTTATGATGGGGAGAAATTATTACTACTCGTGCATGATGAGAGTGGTAAATGGATTAAGCCAAATAACATTTTAAATAATTGGCGTGTAACAAAAACTTGTTTGCGTTTAGGTAGCAAGATAATAGGGAAGTGTTTGATGGGCTCTACATCAAATGCATTAGATAAAGGTGGTGATAATTTCAAGAAACTATATAATGATTCAAATCCATCAGACAGAAATAATAATGGTCAAACCAAAAGCGGAATGTATTCACTTTTCATCCCTATGGAGTGGAATATGGAGGGGTTTATTGATAGGTATGGACACCCTGTATTCTATAAGCCATCTAAGCCAGTTCTAGGTGTTGATGGTTCTATGATAAAAAATGGAGCTATTGATTACTGGAAAGCTGAGGTTGACTCTCTAAAAGGAGATCCAGATGCGTTAAATGAATTCTATAGACAATTCTCAAGAACAGAATCACATGCGTTTAGAGATGAAAGCAAGTCATCTATATTTAATTTAACTAAGATATACCAGCAGATAGATTATAACGATAACTTAATAAAAGACAGGGTATTAACTAGGGGTTATTTTCATTGGGAGAATGGAAAAATAGATACTAAAGTTATATGGACACCAGATCCGAAGGGGAGGTTCTTAGTTTCTTGGTTGCCTAATAGTATTCTACAAAACAGAATGGACGTTTCTAATGGTTCAAAAAAGCCTGGGAACGCTCATTTGGGGTCTTTTGGGTGTGACTCTTATGATATATCTGGTACAGTAGGTGGTGGTGGGTCTAACGGAGCGCTTCATGGTCTAACTAAGTTTCACATGGACGATGCTCCTGTTAATGAGTTCTTCTTAGAGTATGTTGCTAGACCTCAGACCGCTGAGATATTTTTTGAGGATGTACTTATGGCTTGCATATTTTATGGAATGCCTATACTTGCGGAGAATAACAAGCCTAGGCTTCTTTATCACTTCAAGAATAGGGGGTACAGACATTACTCATTAAACAGGCCAGATAAACCTACTAGGAAGCTCTCAGGCTCCGAAAGAGAGCTAGGTGGCATACCTAACTCATCTGAGGCTGTTAAACAGGCTCACGCAGCCGCTATTGAGACTTTTATAGAAAAATATGTAGGACTTGATATTGATGGCACATATAGATCCCCTGATGAGATGGGTACAATGTACTTTAGTAAGACGCTTCAGGATTGGGCTAGGTTTGATATAAACAATAGGACTAAATTTGATGCCTCAATAAGCTCAGGATTAGCTATAATGGCTAACCAGCAGCATCTATATAAAAACGTTAAAAAAGAGTCCAAAATAAGCATTAACTTTGCAAGATATAATAATAACGGAATATCTAGTAAATTAATTAGATGAAAGAGATAAATATATCTATTAACCCATCTTCTTTTCCAAGTCAATATGTTCCTGATTCTATAAAGAAAACCAATGAATTTGGTCTTAAAATAGGTCAGGCGATTCAGTATGAATGGTTCAGAAAAGACAATGGAGGTTCTAAGTTTTACGATCAATGGGATTCTTTCCATAAATTAAGGCTTTACGCAAGGGCAGAGCAATCTGTTGGAAAATATAAGAATGAATTATCAATAGATGGTGATTTGTCACATTTAAACTTAGACTGGACACCCGTCCCTATTATACCTAAGTTTATAGACATTGTAGTAAACGGTATGTCAGATAGGTTATTTGATATAAAGGCATACGCTCAAGATGCGTTATCTGCGGAGAACAGAAACAAATACCAAGAAAGTATTGAGGCTGATATGGTTTCAAAGGATTTGCTTAGTCAAATAAAAGAAGACTTTAACGTTGATGCATTCAACACTAATCCTGATGATCTACCAGAGGATGATGATGAGCTTACACTCCACATGCAGTTGAGTTATAAGTCATCAATAGAGCTAGCTCAAGAAGCAGCAATAAACACTGTTCTGTCTGAGAACCACTATGAAGATACACGAAAAAGAGTAATATATGATTTAACAACCTTAGGGATTGGAATTGTTAAGCATGAATTCCTGCCAGGCGCTGGTGTTGTCGCTAAGTATGTAGACCCTGCTAATGTGGTATATAGCTACACAGAAGATCCAAACTTTAAGGATTGCTTCTACTGGGGTGAGGTGAAAACAGTGCCTATAAATGAGGTACTTAAAATAGACCCAGACTTAACGAAAGATGACCTAGAGAAGATTTCTCAATCAAGCTCACAGTGGCATGATCATTTTAACGCTACTCAGTTTTATAATAACTCATTATTCAATAATGACACGGTTACATTACTATACTATAACTACAAGACCACTAAGAAGTTTGTTTACAAGCAGAAAGGTGAGAAAGTAATACAAAAAGACGATGAGTTTAATCCTCCAGCAGAAATGATGGAAGAGAGAGGCTTTGAAAAAGTAGAAAAAACCATAGACGTTTGGTACGAGGGCGTTATGGTAATGGGAACAAATATAATACTTAAGTGGAATATGTCTGAGAATATGGTTAGACCTAAGTCTGCCTCTCAACATGCTACACCTAATTATATCGCATGTGCACCTAGAATGTATAAAGGTAAGATAGAGTCTACGTTAAGACGTATGATTCCATTTGCTGATCTTATACAGATGACGCACATGAAGCTTCAGCAAGTTATACAGAAGGTTGTACCGGATGGTGTATTCATTGACGCTGATGGGCTTAATGAGGTTGATTTAGGTAATGGGTCTGCTTATAATCCAGAGGACGCCTTAAGGTTATACTTCCAAACAGGTAGTGTAATAGGTAGAAGTTTTACTGGAGACGGAGACTTTAATAATGCTAGAGTTCCAATTCAAGAGCTAGCTAAGAACTCAGCACAAGGGAAAATATCTAGCTTAATAGGTAGTTATAATCACTACCTCCAAATGCTTAGAGATGTAACAGGCTTAAACGAAGCAAGAGACGGATCTATGCCAGACCCCAATTCATTGGTTGGTTTACAGAAAATGGCCGCATTAAACAGTAATACCGCAACAAGACATATACTAGATGCAAGCTTAGATATCAGCAGGGATTTAGCCGTAGCGCTAACGTCTAGGATATCTGACGCACTAGAGTATTACCCGTACAAGGAAGAGTTTGTTATGCAGATTGGTAAGTATAACGTAGACTTGCTTAACGATATAAGAGACTTACATATATATGACTTTGGTATATTTATAGAGATGGCTCCAGATGAGGAAGAGAAGCAACAGTTAGAGGCAAACATACAGGTTGCGCTATCTAGAGATTCTATTGATCTTGATGATGCTATTGATATAAGAGAGGTCAGAGATACGAAATTAGCTAACCAACTACTAAAGGTTAAGCGAAAGAAAAAAGAGAAGAAAAAACAGGAGTATGAGATGCAGAAAATGCAGTCTCAACAACAGGCTCAGATGCAGTCACAACAAATGGCGGCACAATCAGCGGCACAAAAGCTTCAGATGGAGACTCAATCAGAGATGCAGATTGCGCAAGCAAAGGCAGGATTTGATATTGAGAGAATGCGTGGAGAGGCTCAAATAAAGTCCGAGTTAATGAAGCTTGAGTTTGACTTGAACATGCAATTAAAAGGTGTTGAAGTTAAAGCATTAAGTGACAGAGAGGATATTAAGGAGAAATCTAAAGCTGATAGAATAAGTAAACAAAACACACAGCAATCTAAATTAATAGAACAAAGACAGAAGGATTTACCTCCAATAAACTTTGAATCAAATGAGGATACGCTGGATGGTTTTGACCTAGCGGAGTTTGAACCTCGCTAATAAATTAAATTAAATAATGCGTATTTTTGCGTCATAAATTAAATCAAATATGGAATTAAAAGTAAAAGCGGTCCCCGGACCAGATGAAAAGTCTGTACAAGAAGTTGAAGAAACTTTATTGGAACAGCATGAAGAGACTACTACCGATGTTGAAGAAACAAAAGAAGTTGATCAACAACCTGTAGAAGAAGAAGTTACTGCTGACGAAGAGGTTGTCAGTGAAGCCGAAGAATTTGGCGAAGAGGACGTTCTTTCATTTATTAAGAGTAAATATAACAAAGACATTACATCTGTTGACGATTTGTTTTCTAATGAAACACAGGAGTTACCAGAGGATGTGTCTGCGTTCTTAAATTATAAAAAAGAAACTGGACGAGGTATCAGTGATTTTATGAAGCTACAGGCTGATTTTGATCAAATGAACCCAGACCAGTTATTGCGTGATTATTATGCTTCAACAGAGGAGGATCTTGATTCAGAAGATATTGAATATCTTATGAGTGAGAAGTTTTCTTATGACGATGAGCTAGATGATGAATCAGAGGTTAAGCAGAAGAAGATCGCAAAAAAAAGAGAACTTGCTAAGGCAAAGAAATATTTTAACGAATTGAAGGAGACGTACAAGGTTCCGGTTGAGTCAACTGGTGTTCCTGTCAATGATGATGAGTTAGAGTCTTACAACGCTTACAA
>ENA-OQVM01004700-OQVM01004700.1-marine-metagenome-genome-assembly--contig:-NODE-4700-length-13678-cov-5.251379_pt1 | contig 13678 bp, 10 predicted proteins | sample MGYA00237776_ERZ505498 | MGnify/ENA primary metagenome ERZ505498 (study PRJEB26159, sample SAMN06265151) | marine metagenome | isolation source: Helgoland LTER site | place: Germany:Helgoland, sampling... | reverse complement strand
CGAGAAGTAACCGGATCGCTTGCACGCAATGCGCCTGCAAAAATCTCGGCAACGGATCGGGCCACAGCCCACGATCTCTTCTCGTCCCTTGCGCTTATTGAACCCTATTGGGCATTTCCCGGCATGCAGGTGTTTGACCATCTGCGCCGACAACTGGATCACAATAGCTATGAGGACCTAGCGTTTTCTGTGCACCGCATCACACGCGCCCTCACAACGGGCGCCTACCGCCGCCGCAACATCCCGTTGGAACGCGATAGTGTGGATAAGGAAGAGCACGACGATGAGGCGCTACTGTCCCCCGAGGCACGGGCACTGACAAAGCCCTATTTTGAAGTTTTAATCGTCGATAATGTCAGTGAGCAACAAGAACGTTGGCTCAAGAACAACGTTCTACGGATGCGGCGCCCCGAAGATCCCTTTATCTACGAGGCTCTTGTCGTTCCCAGCCTTGAAGACGCGCTGATTGCGGTACTCTTTAACCACAACATTCAAGCCATCGTGGTCCGTCCAGGCCTCGTTCTGAAGTCCCAACTCGATAATGATATCCTGCAAAAATACCTCAACAGAGCGGGCGGCACCGAAGCATTTGAAATGATGCGCCCTGAAAACTATGGACCAGAGCTTTGTCGTTTGATCGCCCGCGTCCGGCCTGAACTTGATGCTTATCTTGTCACCGAGCGGTCCGTTGAAGACATTGCCGGCTTAGACCTCGGCATCTGCCGTCGAGTTTTCTACAATCAAGAAGACTTTATGGAGCTTCACCTTAACATCTTGCGTGGCGTTGAGGCACGCAACAAGACTCCGTTTTTTACCGCTCTGGTCAATTACTCAAAACAACCAACCGGTGTTTTCCATGCAATGCCAATCAGCCGGGGCAAGTCGATCACCCGCTCTCATTGGATCCAGGACATGGGTGCGTTCTACGGACCCAATATCTTTCTTGCGGAAACGTCAGCAACCTCTGGCGGGCTTGATAGCTTGCTTGAACCACACGGTCCGATCAAGGAGGCGCAGGAACTGGCCAGCCGTGCGTTCGGGTCTAAGCAGACCTTCTTTGCGACCAACGGTACATCAACGTGTAACAAGATCGTCGTACAGGCCGTGATCCGGCCCGGTGATATCGTTCTGGTAGACCGCGATTGCCATAAATCGCATCACTACGGCATGGTGCTCGCGGGTGCTGAGGTTGTCTATCTTGATAGCTATCCGCTGAATGAATACTCAATGTATGGTGCGGTGCCACTTAAGGAAATCAAACATCAACTGCTTGCCCTCAAGGCCGCCGGAAAGCTTGACCGCGTACGGATGCTTTTGCTGACCAACTGCACCTTTGATGGGTTGGTCTACAATGTCGAAAGGGTCATGGAAGAATGTCTCGCGATCAAACCTGACCTTGTATTCCTTTGGGACGAAGCATGGTTTGCCTTTGCCCGCTTTAGCCCAACCTATCGTCAACGCACCGGTATGCGCACAGCAAACAACCTGCGCAAAAGGTTACGGACCGACACCCATAAAGCCACGTATGAAAAGCAACAAAAACAGCTGAAAGATGCCAGCGATGAAGAGCTATTGGAAACGCGACTTATCGCGCCCCCTAACGCCCGCATTCGTGTCTACGCGACGCAGTCGACCCATAAAACGCTGACTTCGCTCCGGCAGGGATCAATGATTCATGTGAACGATCAGGACTTCAAAGGCGAAGTCGAACAGTCGTTTCACGAAGCATATATGACCCACACATCAACCTCACCCAATTACCAGATCATCGCCTCGCTTGATGTCGGTCGACGACAGGTTGAATTGGAGGGGTTCGAGTTCGTACAGCGGCAAATCGAGGCGGCAATGTCGATGCGCAAAGCGATCAGCAGCCATCCCCTTCTGCAAAAATACTTTAAGGTACTGACCGCGGGCGACATGATTCCCGAACATCACCGGCAAAGTGGCGTGACCAGCTACTTCGACAATGACCAAGGCTGGACCGACATGTGGGACTGCTGGGAGCAGGATGATTTCGTGCTAGATGCGACCCGCGTTACTCTTGCCGTTGGCGGGACCGGTTGGGACGGTGATACGTTCAAGAACGATGTTCTGATGGATAAATATGGCATCCAGATCAACAAGACCTCGCGCAATACGGTCCTGTTCATGACTAACATTGGCACCACACGTTCGTCAGTTGCCTATTTGATCGAAGTCTTGGTTGAGATCGCGAATGAACTGGACGAATTGCTGGATGATGCATCGCGGATGGAACGGTTATCTTTTGATAAGCGCGTCAAGAACCTGACCGAAAACTACCCACCGTTGCCAGATTTCAGCAGGTTCCACGACGCGTTCCGACCAGATGATGTGACACCTGAAGGCGATATTCGCACCGCGTATTACCTAAGCTATCAAGAATCCAACTGTGACTACCTTGAACTCACAGGAACGCTCAAAGACGCGCTTGATGCAGGCCAAGAGGTTGTCTCGGCTGGATTTATCATTCCCTACCCTCCGGGCTTTCCCATCCTCGTTCCTGGGCAAGTCATCAGTCAGGAGATCTTAGCTTTCATGCTGGCCCTAGATGTGAACGAAATCCACGGCTACCGCGCCGACTTAGGTCTTCGTGTGTTTACGCCAGAGGCCCTAGCCGCCCTGCCTAAGGCCAAAAACCTTAAAACAGCTGCCGAATAAAAAAAGGAAAAATACCAATGCCAACAGTGCTTAAGAATATCTCGGAGATCCGTCGCTTCTTTCACCGCAACGAGGATCCGATCTATTTCATTTCGGCGACCAACTTTAACCTGTTGGGTCTCGATGAGTGGGTGAAGAACTTTAAATATATCTGCTACATCGACTGTTATGGCGGCAAGCACCCGAACGTCTTTTGCCCATCCGAACAGCCGCACGCAGAGTTCCAGTCAATCGAAGACATCAACAACTATCTGCTGCAGCACAAAGAAGTCATCGACTTTATCAAACGTCGCGGCGGCAAGCCAAAGTTCGTGTTCCTGATGTTTGACGAAGAAACCGAACGGCTGTCCAAAGAGTTGGGCGCTGACGTCTGGTTCCCAAAGGCCAAGCTGCGTACCAGCATGGACAACAAGATCGAAACTGTCCGCATCGGCAACAAGGCCGGCGTTCCTTCCGTGCCCAACGTATTGGCAGAGGTGAAGTCCTACGAGGACTTGCAGAAAACCTGTGAAAAGGCCGGCATCGGCCATGATCTGGTGCTGCAGTCCGCATTTGGCGACAGTGGCCACACAACATTCTTCATTAAATCCGAGGCCGATTTCAGGCGTCATGAGCATGAGATCGTGGGTGAAGGTGAGATCAAGATCATGAAGCGCATCGATTGCCGCGGGTCGGCGATTGAGGCTTGCGCCACCAAAGAAGGCACCATTGTTGGCCCGTTGATGACAGAACTTGTTGGTTTCAAAGACCTGACCCCATATCGCGGTGGTTGGTGTGGCAATGAAATCCTATCAACGGCATTCCCGCCAAAGGTCCGCCAAAGGGCACGTGAGCTGACATTTAAGTTCGGTGAGCAGCTGCGCAAGGAAGGCTATCGTGGCTACTTTGAGCTCGATTTCCTGATCGACAAAAAGACCGGTGACCTTTGGCTGGGTGAGTTGAACCCACGTATCACGGGTGCGTCGTCAATGACCAACCACGCAGCCTTTGCGCATGCGGATGCACCGTTGTTCCTGTTCCACCTGCTTGAATTCTCGAAAAAGAAATTCGACCTTGATACGACCGAGCTGAACAACCGCTGGGCCAACCCTGATATGATCGATAGCTGGTCACAGATGGTAATCAAACATACCGATGACAACGTTGACATTTGCACCGCGGCCCCTGAAACCGGCATCTACAAAATGCTTGAAGATGGTCGTGTGGTCTTTGATCGCTTCGACTATCACCGCCGCGCGGTTGAATCCGAGAACGAGGCGTTTTTCTTGCAGATCATGCAGCCTGGCAGCTATCGCTATGAAGGTGCGGACATCGGGATCTTGGTGACACGTGGACGTTCGATGACCAAGAATTTCCAGTTGAATGAACGTGCAAAAAAGTGGATCCACGGCATCAAACAAACCGTAGATGGCAAAGCTTTGCCAGTAGCCAATGCGGGCCCTGCTATCGCGGATCCTGCGTTCAAAATTCTGTAAAGGGAAAAATTAAATGCTTTGGCGCGCCCTCAGCGAAGATTTGCCCGGACCAAAGTGGTCCGGGCTTTTCGCGGAATATTGGCCGGACTACAAACGCTGGTGGCTGAAAGAAGGCGACGCGGCGCGACCTAGCTATTTGGAGAGCCGTCGCGCCCTCAAAGAACACATGCCCGAGATCGTCCCACTTTACGATGATCTATGCGAACTCGCAGGAGGCGGAGATCAGGCCTCGCGGTTCTTAAGTTTCTATTGTCCGCCCCCATATCTTTCGGGATGCAGCCAAGCCATCTGGCCCGGCGAAGAACCCGTTATGGTGCGGAATTATGATTATAACGCCAGCGCGTTTGATAGCCTCGTTCTACGTACAGGTTGGCAAGGCCGGCGGGTGATGGGTACTTCAGACGGGCTTTGGGGCCTGGTGGACGGGATGAATGATGCAGGTCTTGCGATCTCGCTCACGTTTGGCGGCAGACGGGTCGTCGGTGATGGTTTCGGTGTGCCCTTGATCCTAAGGTATGTTCTGCAGACCTGCACAACAGCCGAAGAGGCAGGCATCGTGTTGGCCCGTGTTCCAACCCACATGAGCTACAACGTCACCGTTCTTGACGCAAAGCGCCAATACCTGACGGCGATGATGGCACCAGACCGCCCCGCGGTTATAACCCATGCGGCGGTCGCGACGAACCATCAAGAAAACGTCGAGTGGCTTAGCCATGCGCGGTTCACAGCCACAGTCGAACGCGAAAGATTTCTGTTGCAACGGCTCACTCTGCACCGCGACCCAGAGGATAAATTCATCGGCGCATTCTTACGGCCGCCATTGTATTCGACCGCGTTCGACGCGGGCTTTGGGACGCTCTACACTGCTGTTTACCGCCCAAGACTTCAACAAATGGAAGTGCGCTGGCCCGGTACCATATGGAGCCTTGATATGGATCATTTCCAAGAAGGCGGCCGTCGCGTCCAAATCCCCGGAGCTGCATAAGGATCATCAGATGTCACATATATTTCCTCGCCATACCAAACAGTTACCACCCGTCGCTGTCAGCGGCGAGGGATGTTATTTGTATGACGATACGGGCAAACAATATCTGGATGCATCCGGTGGTGCTGCCGTTTCGTGTTTAGGTCATGGTGACCAAACCATCATTGACGCGGTCAAAGCACAACTCGACAAATTGGCTTACGCCCACACCGGCTTTTTTACGTCTGAGCCAGCCGAGACACTCGCCGATCTGTTGATTGAACATGCACCCGGCACATTGGATCGCGTTTACCTCGTCTCTGGCGGATCTGAGGCGATGGAAGCGGCGCTGAAGCTCGCGCGCCAATACTTCGTTGAAAAAGGCGAACCCAAACGTGGTCGCCTGATTGCACGCAAGCAAAGCTATCACGGCAATACGATGGGCGCGCTGTCTGCAGGCGGAAACGCATGGCGACGCGCGCAGTTTGGGCCTTTGCTGATCGACATGAGCCATATTGATCCGTGTTATGAATACCGCCTCAAACGCGACGATGAAACGCCAGAAGCCTATGGGGTGCGGGCTGCAAACCTACTGGAAGAAGAGCTTCTCCGCGTTGGCCCAGAAAACGTTATGGCCTTTGCCGCCGAACCGGTGGTCGGGGCGACTGTCGGTGCATTGGCCCCTGCCCCGGGCTACTTTAAACGCATCCGTGAGATTTGTGATCAATATGGTATCCTGCTGATCCTCGATGAAGTCATGTGCGGCATGGGCCGCACCGGCAGCCTGTTTGCATGTGAACAAGACGGGGTTTCGCCAGATATCCTGTGCATTGCAAAAGGTTTGGGCGCTGGATACCAACCAATCGGCGCAATGCTTTGTAGTGGCGAGATATATGAGACCATCGAGAATGGCTCTGGCTTTTTCCAGCATGGGCATACCTACCTTGGGCACCCCACCGCCGCGGCTGCCGGAGTTGCTGTCGTGAGCGCTATGCTGGAACGGAAACTTATCCCGCGCGTCAAAACGCAAGGTGAAAAGCTGATGGCGGCACTTCATGCCCAGTTCGGCCAACATCCGAATGTCGGCGATATACGGGGGCGCGGGTTGTTTCAGGGCGTTGAACTGGTGGCGGATCGCGAGACAAAAGCGCCTTTCGATCCAGCACGAAAGATTGCACCCAAGATCAAGAAAGCCGCGTTTGACGCAGGCATGATCTGCTATCCGATGAGTGGTACAATAGACGGGCAAACCGGTGATCACGTGCTTTTGGCCCCGCCATTCATTATCAGTGACGCTCAAATTGACGAACTCGTACAAAAGCTGGCCGGTGCCATCGACAAGGCGCTGCAAAACTAAGGTCTTACCATGACAAACCCATGTATTATCTGCGTTGCAATCACCGGCTCTGTCCCGCGCAAGCAAGACAATCCGGCGGTTCCGGTCACAATCAGTGAACAGATCGAATCCACCCATGCCGCGTTCGAAGCCGGCGCCGCGATTTGCCATGCGCATGTGCGCAATGATGATGAGACCCCATCTTCTGATCCCGAAAAGTTTGCCGCATTGATGGAAGGCGTAACCAAGCATTGCCCCGGCATGATCATTCAATTGTCCACAGGTGGGCGGTCCGGCGCTGGTGCTGAACGCGGAGGCATGCTGCCATTGCGCCCTGACATGGCGTCGCTCAGTGTTGGATCGAATAACTTTCCTACCCGCGTCTATGAGAACCCACCTGATCTGGTTGATTGGCTCGCGTCTGAAATGCGCAAATATGGGGTCAAACCAGAAATCGAGGCTTTCGATTTATCACACATTCATCAGGCCGCCGCGATGAACCGTGACGGGCGCATTCCCGGAGAGCTTTATGTCCAGTTTGTAATGGGCGTGAAGAACGCAATGCCGGTGGATCGCGATGTCTTTGACTACTATGTCAAAACGGTCCAGCGCTTGGCCCCCGGCGCACAATGGTGTGCGGCAGGTGTTGGCGCGGGTCAGGTCGCGGTCAGTGAATGGGCCATCGCCGCTGGCGGTCATACCCGTACAGGGCTTGAAGACAATGTGCGTTGGGACAAGCAGACACTTGCCCCTTCAAACGCGGCTTTGGTCAAGCGCACAGCAGAGATTTGCGCGCGATACGACCGCCCAGTCGCCACGCCCGCACAAGCGCGGGCGATATTGGGACTGCGTGCCTAACCTATTTCGCCCATGCAGAGATATTTAATTTCCAGATGGTTTTCCGTGCCGTATTTTGAGCCCTCGCGACCAAGCCAAGATTACTTGACCCCTTCGAAAGGGGCCACTTCAGTCAAAATCAAGCCGGTATTGATGCCGACTGTGCCGGACTGCGGTGCTTCAGCCACCTACCAGATACGGGCCATGTCACGACTGCAAAAATACGACGCCAGTCCAAACTCACTGTCGTTTGCCATAGCAAAAGCGTCCGCTTTGTCCTCGCATTGGGACAATGCGGCGATAGGGCCAAAGGCTTTCCCATTTCCGTGGCCAGGATTGCTGCGCGATCATCAGATCATACCATTTGCGCAAAATGCTGCGCGGTCTTTCCCCGTCCAACGGGCCATTCAATCTTGGCCTCATAAGCTGCATCAATCGCAGCAGATGTTTCAGCACGCGTGATCCACTCACAATTCGGATAGACGCGGTTCAGCATGAAAACCTAGGATTGCCGAATTTCTTTTCTGAACACATGACAGTGATGCGCAATCTCAGCTAAGGTATTGAAATGGATATTGTTATTGTCACCGCGATTGTCGCGTCGCTGTTCTTTGTAATCGGAGTGGCCGAACCCTTGGCGGCCCGTATGCGATTGCCATACAGCGTGATCCTCGCAGTGATGGGTATCCTCATTGGTCTTGGTGCAATTTTCTTTTTGCGGACCAACCTGACCGATGCGTTGAATCCAATTGCCGCGGCGATTGTCGGTTTGCCAATTCGATCCAATGTCTTCCTTTACGTCTTTCTTCCAACGCTCTTATTCCAAGCCACACTCGGCATGAATCTGCGCCAAATGCTGGATGACTGGGTACCTATCCTTGTGCTGGCGGTCGTAGCGGTCGTCGTTGCAACACTATCAGTGGGGTATGCACTCAGTTGGGCAAGCACATTGCCACTGGCAGCCTGTCTGTTGATCGGCGCAATTGTATCAACAACAGACCCCTCAGCCGTTGTGAGCATTTTTCGTTCAATCTCGGCGCCACGCAGGTTGGCACGGATTATTGAAGGCGAAAGCCTTTTGAATGACGCTGCCGCCGTGGCGCTGTTTGGCCTGTTTATGGGCTTTGTCATGCTCGGAGTGCCCGACCCAACATTCGGTGATGCTATTGCGCGCTTTCCAGTTCTGATCGCAGGTGGTGCACTGACAGGTTGGCTGACTGCACGTGCCGCAATCTGGATCATGGCAGCCTTCGGACGTCATGAACTTGCGCAAATCTCGATCTCTGTCTCTTTGCCGTATCTTGCATATATCATCGCAGAACAAAGCATCGGCGCATCTGGTGTCATCGCTGTTGTGGCGGCAGGGTTGACCCTTAATTTGACAGGCCCGCGTCGCCTTCCCCCATTGGCATGGGCAAATCTACGCGATGTATGGGATCTACTGGCACATTGGGCCGGCGCATTGATCTTTATCCTCGCCGCACTTCTGATCCCGCGACTGCTGGAGCAAGTCCGCCCCTCGGATATCGGACTACTAGGGGTCGTGATTTGTGCGGCAATTGCAGCGCGTGTTGCAATCTTGTTTGGATTGATGCCACTGCTTGCTGCGATGCGGCTCTCCCCGCCAGTCGAACGCCCTTATCGTGTCGCCATTCTTTGGGGTGGGCTAAGGGGGGCCGTGACGCTGGCGCTTGCACTTGCGGTCACTGAAAGCACGCAAGTTTCGATCGAGGTCAAACGTGTGGTTGGCATCTTAGCGACCGGTTTCACACTTTTTACACTCATGGCCCAGGGTACAACCTTGCGATTTATTATCGCGAAGCTGGGGTTGGACAAACTTTCCCCGTTGGACGAAGCCCTATCACGACAGATTGTCGCTGTTGCACTCCAAACCGTGCGCGAAGATGTCGCCAGCACCGCAAAGAATTACGAACTCACGCACGACATTGTCAGGTCGGAAGCCAAGATATTTGGTGAGCGACTAGACGATGCGGTCATCGCCGCCGAAGAAAGCGTGGAAATTCTTGACCGCGACCGCATTACACTTGGTCTAATTTCACTGGCAGGTGCGGAGCGCGATACCATTTTGGAAAGGATGCGAGAGCGCACGATATCATCTCGGATGAGCGAAAAAATCCTTTCTGATGCTGACAGATTGATTGAAGCTGCGCGCACGGGCGGGCGTAGCGGCTACCGAGACGCCGCCAATCGCAGCGTTAAATATGACCGCTCGTTTCGTTTTGCAGTTTTCCTGCACAACCGACTTCGGTTTTCAGCACCACTTAGTAATATGACTGCCGACAGGTTTGAGCTGCTGTTGTCACAAAGGCTTATCTTGCGTGACCTTGATGGTTTTATTGGCGGTCGCATTCGCCGAATTCACGGCCGCCGCGTGGCCGAACTCTTGCAAGAGTTGCTCAGCCGCCGGTTCGATGCTGTCGAGACGGCCCTCGAAGGTTTGCGACTGCAATATCCCGGTTATGCAGAGGAACTAGAGCGCCGTTTCATCCGTCGCACAGCACTCCGTCTGGAAGAGCGCGAATACACGATCACACGCGAGGACGGCTTGATTGGTGAAGAGCTCTATACCGTGTTGTTGCAGCGCATTTCAGCACGTCGCGGAGAAGCAGAAGGCAGACCAACTCTGGATGTCGCACTGAAGGGTCCCGATCTCGTCCGGCAATTTCCTCTCTTTGCTGATCTTGGTGACAAGGCACTGAAACGGTTAAGTCGGGTCTTGAGGACGCGCCATGCAAACGTCGGTGAAATCCTCATGCGCAAGGACAGCCAAGCCAAGAGCGTTTTCTTTATCGCCTCAGGGGCCGTCGAAGTGGAATCCGCAGGTCAAACATGGCGCCTTGGGCGGGGCGAAATGTTTGGTCAACTATCCATGCTTATGGGAAAGTCGCGCAGAACCGAAGTCCGTGTTATCGCTCCATCAACAATTCTGGTACTCGACGAGCAGCGCTTCCGCCGCCTCCTCAAAAGCAGCAAGGCGGTGCGCGGTTCAGTCCTACAAAGCGCCCAAAAGCGGGGCATAGATCCGGCAACAATCGTGTTGGATTAGCGGCCATTCAGCACTGCGAAGGCCGAACTGGGTTTGGATACCCAAAGCTGACAGCGCGAAGGTCGCTCGAAACTCAGTTGTGCCTACCCTGAGAAACACTCATGTTTGCGGTATGGATATCACTCTACTGAAAACCTTTCTCGAAGTCGCCGCCACCGGGTCATTCGTATCTGCTTCAGAGCGGCTATACGTGACCCAATCTGCGGTCTCTCTTCGCATTCAACGATTAGAGGACTCGCTCGGCAAGCCAATGTTCACGCGTTCAAAGGCAGGTGCTGAGCTTACAAATGCTGGGCGTGAGTTCGAGCGTTATGCATTGTCCATTATCCGCGTGTGGGAAGAGGCACGACAGCAGGTAGCTATCCCAGAAGGATTCACGCGCAGCCTGACTATAGGGGCACAATATTCACTTTGGCCACGCTTGGGTTTTCGTTGGATCGACGGGCTGGAACAAGCAGCCCCCGATCTCAACATCCGGGCTGAGATCGGAATGCCCGATCGACTAACCCGTTTCTTGATCGAAGGGATCATGCAGGTCGGTTTGCTCTATATGCCGCAGATTCGGCCGGGCCTGACGGCAGAAAAAGTAATGGAAGAAGAACTGGTTTTGGTCGCCTCGTGGCCTGACGCGGACATCAATCATTTGACTGACTATGTTTTTGTAGATTGGGGACCAGAGTTTGTGGGGGCCCACGCATTGGCATTGCCGGAACTGACAAATCCCGGGCTCACATTATCATTGGGCGCCATGGTTGCTGAATATGTAATCAATCGCAAAGCAGCGGCCTATCTGCCCGCGCGCTACGTCAAGAAATACCTCGACAGCGGCCAGTTGTACCTGGTCGCCAATGCGCCGCGCTTTCCTTATCCGGTCTGGGCAGTCTGGCGCGACGACCTTGATCCTTTCATCGCCACAGTCGCAAAAACGACTTTGGCTCAGGTCGCAAACGCTGCAGATGCAGACAGTCAGCTGGTGCTAGACAGACTGAGATCCATCAGTGATGAGAACACTGTCGACGTTCTGGGGATAGATGAGCGATAATCGCTTTAAACATGATTATTTTGAATTTCTCTTAGGTCAAATCTTTCATTAGATATCCGTTCAGCAGAGATGCTCCCGATCCTTCGAAAGGACGGGTCACCTTGTTGGGAAAGGATAGACCCATGACTAATAACGTATTTATCGTTGCGGCTATCGCTGCAATCGTTGCATCGTCCGCATCCGCACAGACCTTGATTGGTCGCGACACAGTTGCCGGAGACCGCAACGAAGACTTGATCGAAGCTATCGAAGACGACGCAGAGCGCGAGCTTGACCGTTTCGGCAACGAAGGCCGTCCTCAAGGCTTCACAGGTTCCGTAGCGCTTCGCGGTATCGTTCAAAGCGGCAACACTGATAGCACAAACATCGGCATCGGCTCGGACATGAACTATGTCTTTGGCCCGAACGGTATCGAGTTGCAGCTGAACTATGCTTACAGCGACGACGATGACTCCGATGCAGAAGAAAGCCTGTTCTACGGTCTTGAGTACACACGCGACCTGAATCCAGACGTATTTGGTTTCGCGAAAGTGCAAGGTTCGGCTGACAGTGCAACAGATGCGCAGTATGAAACTGACACATTCGTCAGCTTCGGTGCGGGTTACCGCGTCTTTAACGAAGCTGATCGTCAGTGGTCCGTTCAGGCTGGTCCTGGCTACCGCTTTGCCGAGCTCAACGACATCACCGACGGTGATGTGAGCGAAGGTGCATTCGGTGTGTCCTCTGACTACGCACAAAAGCTGAGCGACACTGTTTTCGTGACCAACGATACAGACGTGATCTGGTCTGAATCTGACACAGCCGTATTCAACGATCTGGCGCTGAACGTGTCTATGACTGAAACACTGGCCCTGCGGACAAGCATCCTGACCGAGTTCCACACTGAACCCGGCACAGCCGAAGACACAGACAACACATTTGGTGTCTCGCTCGTGTATTCGTTCAACTAAACGAATAGACATTCCCTCGTGACATCTTTGGGGCGGAGCAATCCGCCCCTAAATCCATTTAAGGACATAAAGACTGATATGAATGTGCAAGGTCGCAATGATCGTCATATACGGCCACCTGTCAGCAGTACTCAGAATCGTCCTTACGCCTTCACCATAAGAAGCCATTCAGAGTAAGGCGCGTCCCAGTCTTCTCTGACCACCGGGCGACGCGCAGTGATGTGGTAACCGAGGTGGCGATAGAACTCTTGTGCTGCGACGTTTGTGTCGCCCACTGTGAGACAGAGACCATTTTTTCCGCGTCGGGCTTCAGCAAATTCCATCAGAGCCAAGCCAGCCTTTTGTCCGCGAAACTCTGGAAATGTCGCCAAGAGATTGATCAAACAGCAACCAGGCGCCTGATTTTCTAACTCAGTCAGCGGTCGAAACATCGCAGGCATTTCAGGATCAATCGGTTCGACCTCTGCGGGTGTCTGGTCAAGTGCGATAAAGCCAGCAATAGACCCGCCAATCTCGCAAACCCAAAGCTTTGCGTAAGACAGGCCTGTGTCTGGAATTCCCATTCGCGCGATAATGTAATCGTCAACTGACATCCCTGTCGGAACCGTTTTGGCGAATAGGCTGGCGACAAATCCGCCGCTCGCGATTTCGATTAGCTCAAGCAACTGATTGGCATCTTCGGGAACTGCGCCCCGGATCGTCAGATGAGCCATTTGTTCAAACCTTTCCGGGGTGATGGATAAGCTTAGTAGATTCGGGCTGGGAGCAGCCCCATCTTCATTTGGTAGCACAAATGCACACTCAAGAACTCTTGAACGAGCCCGTTTCCCTCCAAACAACGTTTGAAACCACCAAGGCGCAAGCCGATTACTGCGCATCAGCTGCGGGCGGCAGATAGTCGAATACGAACTCTAGCTGTGCGGCATCCTGATGCGTTGCTGACGGTCTCATTCGATGTTGATGCGCAAGCTTCTCTCGGATGAGGGGCCCTAACAACAACCAAAACCCAATCCAGCGCCTAGAACACTCTAGGTCTGTTGAACGCAACGGGGTGCGCATTGCCCCTCTGCAAAAAGTGCCCAAAGCCTCAAGCCTGCAAGTTTCATTGCGTCATAGAAAACGAGAAGCAGACATTCGACCCGCTACCATCATGCGTCTGCTTTGCGGGACAATCCAGACATTGACCGTTCCGAATCTCCGCTTTGGGTAACGACCTGGTCGCAAACGACCCGGCGAAACGCCGAACTTTGTACGAACACGTGGTCGATAGGGTCATTGACCTGATCAAGGGGTTAGGAATGGGCTCCTCGTGGCACTTTCACCGGCCC
>ENA-OQVM01004693-OQVM01004693.1-marine-metagenome-genome-assembly--contig:-NODE-4693-length-13693-cov-15.191172_pt1 | contig 13693 bp, 10 predicted proteins | sample MGYA00237776_ERZ505498 | MGnify/ENA primary metagenome ERZ505498 (study PRJEB26159, sample SAMN06265151) | marine metagenome | isolation source: Helgoland LTER site | place: Germany:Helgoland, sampling... | reverse complement strand
TCGTTTACGAGGTAATCCCCATTTAAAGCCAGCTAGGCTGCCATCTCCACGGATAACACGATGACATGGAATCGCAATGGCAATTTTATTGTTTCCACAAGCACTTGCGACCGCGCGAAATGCAGATGGTTTTCCTATTGCGTCTGCGACTTCTTTATATGATTTTAATTCGCCAGCGGGTATTGTAATTAAATATTCCCACACCATTTTTTGAAATGCTGTTCCAAAGATGTCTAATGGAAGTTTGGATAAGTTTACTTGGCCTTCTAAATATTGATTGAGTGAGTCCATCCATTGTTTAAACATTAGCTGAGAGTTTTTTGGCATAGGTATAACTTCAGCTTTCGGATATTCCAGTTTAAGTTGCTCTAATAGCGGTTTAACTTCATCGTCAAACTGTAAAAAACAAATACCTCTATCGGTCGCGCCAACCATGACAATACCAAGAGAGGTTTTTTGCGATGCATATGAAATCTGTACCTTGTCGCCACCTTTTCTATAACTTGTTGGAGTCATACCCATATGAGTATCTAGTTTTTCATAGATACGTGAGCTGGATTCATAACCAACATTGTGAATGGCGTCGGTAATATCCTCTCCCGATTTCAGCTGCGACTTGAATTTATTCATACGCCAAGCATCTTGATATTTTTTTGGAGACATACCAACCACCTGCTTAAAGATGCGCTGAAAGTGACTTGGACTTAGGCCCGCTTGTTTAGCCAAGTCATTAAGAGTGAGGCGTTGTTGATAATTGTCTTCAATATAACGACACATAGCCTGTATTAAACTGTCTTGTGCGTTGTAATCATAATCGGGCTTGCATCGTTTACATGCACGCAATGCATCTTTTTGTGCCGCTGCTTGAGTAGGGTAGTAGCGGACGTTGATACGCAGAGGCGTGCGGGCAGCACAAGAAGGTCGGCAATATACCCCTGTTGTTAATACTCCATAATAAAACAAACCATCTTTGTCACTGTCTCTATTGAGCACAGCTTGCCAATATTGTTCGGTCGTGTTTTCCATAATTTTATCCTAAAAATTAGCGCGCAGAGTTTTTACATTCAAAAGAGTTTCTTCATTCAAAAGAGTTTCTTTTTTAAAGAGTTTCTGTTTTTAAAAAAGTTTTTACGTTTAAAAAAGTCGACTCATAAAATTTATACGCTGGAACATCTATGGTTCTATTATTCTTGACAATGGATCAATTTGAAAATTGAACTCTACTATTAATCAAAAAACTAGTAATCAAGGCAGTATTACTTTAATTATCTCTCGTATCGTTGATGGTAATTGAGCCGAGTAACTATCTTCCATTAAAGCTAACAAGCATACACTCCGATTCTTGCGATTGTTATTCAATCGCAAGAATCGGAGTGAATTTAACTGGATTATGATTAATCTATGCACTCTCCATATTGATTAATACTTATAACTTAAGAGGTAGACATGCCAAAACTAAAGTTTGTTCCGATGCCGACTGCTCACGTGAGGGATTTACAGCGTGGATCTATAGATTCTAATGGACAAGTGCCAGAGCGAAAACTTAAGGGGGGAGGGCCTTGCCGTCACTGTTTGGAAGCGATTAAGGAGAGTGAGGAGATGTTAATTCTCGGATATCGTCCGTTTCCTGAGCTACAGCCATATGCTGAAACAGGGCCGATATTTCTTCATGCCAAAGAGTGTGCTCCTTATAAAGAGGTAGGTGAATTGCCTGCAATGTTTAAGCAAGCAGGAGGTTTATTTATGATAGCCAGAGGGTATGGTGATGATAATCGAATTAAATATAGTGCTTGTAAAGTAGTGCCTATTAGCGAACTTGAGTCTAACTGCGAAAATTTATTTTTAGATAATGATGTCGCCTATCTACATATTAGGTTTGCCCAAACTAATTGCTATCAATTCAGGGTTGAAAGAGGCTGATGCATCTATGTTTCTTTGTTTTATCGAATGATATTTTAATGGTTGGTCGAAAAGTGGCGTATTCATCTATTACTTTAGTTCTCCCGATAACGGGCTTAAAGACTACTTACTTATTTAGAACAACGGGCACCTCTAAGGTCTCTTTTATTTGTTCCATAACCACAAAGCTGGTGCAGTCTTTAAGGCCGGGTAGGTTGAGTAGTGTCTCGCCATAAAAACGCCTATAAGCTGCCATGTCGGCGACTCGGGCTTTAATTAAATAGTCGAAGCTGCCCGACAGTAAATAACACTCTTGGACTTCGTTAAGGTTTTCTGCGGCTTGACGGAAATCTTCAAATATCGATTTTGATGTGCGCTCTAAACTCACTTGCACAAACACAACTAAGGCTGCATCTAAGTATTCTGGATTAATTAAAGTGGTATAGCCTTGAATAACACCTTCGCGTTCTAGTTTTTTGACTCTTTCCATACAGGGTGTTGCGCTTAAGCCGACTTGTCTGGATAGCTCAGCATAAGAAATACGGCCATTCTTTTGAAGTGCCCGCAGTATGTTTCTATCAATAGTGCTTAATTCCTTGGCACGCATATTCATAATTATCCCCTTATTGAAACTACTGGTATTAAGCGGTTGCTGGCTTCAAATGAGTATAAACAAATGAATCCTCTGTTTTTGTAAAAATATAAGTTCATTCAACTAGTGAATGAGGGATGTAGCTAAGGAATCTGTTTTTTGGCTTTTTTATACTGTGAGTGGTTTTAAGGGTCGTTTGAATGGGCTTTAAAGATAAATTAATAGATGAAGAGCAGCATAGATAAAAGGTGATAGCGATGTTAATTGGCGTTCCTAAAGAGATTAAAAATCATGAATACCGCATAGGCTTAACCCCTGGTGGCGTGCGTGAGCTGGTGGTTAATGGCCATGAGGTGATTGTCGAAAACAATGGTGGCGCGGCTATAGGCTTTAGTAATGAAGAATATATGGCTGCCGGCGCAAAAATTATTGATACGGCAGAAGATATTTTTGCCACTGCGGATATGATTATTAAAGTCAAAGAGCCTCAGCCTAACGAATGTAAAATGTTACGTGAGGGGCAAATTTTATTTACCTATTTACATCTAGCACCTGACCCTAAGCAAACTGAGCTGTTAGTGGAGTCTGGAGCAAGCTGTATTGCTTATGAGACGGTAACGGATAATCAGGGTGGTTTACCTTTGTTAGCGCCTATGTCTGAAGTGGCTGGCCGCATGTCTATACAGGCTGGTGCTCATCACTTAGAAAAAGCCCAGGGTGGGTTAGGAAGTTTGCTCGGTGGTGTGCCCGGTGTTGCGCCGGCAAAAGTATTGGTTATTGGTGGCGGTGTTGTAGGTGCTCAAGCGGCCAGAATGGCGGTGGGTATGGGAGCTGATGTAACGATATTGGACCGATCATTACCTCGTTTACGACAATTAGATATCGAGTTTTCTGGTCGCTTACGCTGTATTTACTCTACCGCAGAATCCATTGAGCAATATGCGCTAGAAGCCGATTTAGTGATAGGTGCAGTGTTAATTCCCGGTGCTGCGGCTCCCAAGTTATTAACTCGAGCCATTATTAGTCAAATGAAAAAAGGCGCTGTGGTGGTGGATGTGGCTATCGATCAAGGTGGCTGCTTTGAAACCTCAAAAGCAACCACACATGAGCATCCTACTTATATTGTCGATGGTGTGGTGCACTACTGTGTTGCGAATATGCCCGGCGGTGTTGCGCGCACATCAACTATGGCCTTAACCAATGCCACGTTGCCGTTTGCATTAGCTTTGGCGAATAAGGGAGCTAAAAAAGCCTTATTGGATGATCCGCATTTGCTGAATGGCTTAAATGTCCATCAAGGTCAGGTGACTTATAAGGCCGTGGCGGATGTGCTCTCTTATGATTATGGAAATCCCAAAGAATTGTTGATGGCTATGGGCTAAGTGATAAATTATTAAATCTAGTTATAAAAGAGGGGGGTGATGCTTAAGTATTACCCCTTTTTTTATTTCTTTTTTAGCAGTGTTTTCTCTTTCTTTAAAACCACTTGCGTTTATTTTTGAGTAAATCTATAGGCAGGTTTTCTGTGCATTGACGATGCCATTTTTAAAGCATTGTTTGAGTTTGTAAGCGGTGTCCCAAAAAGCTAATTAATTTGGCTTACAATGCCATGGTATTTATTTTTTAAGGCGCTAGTCTTGTTGAAAATTTATTTCAGTCTACATCGCTGCCTAAGTCGTTGTCCTAAGTTTTTTGTGAACACTCACTCTATATATTTGTTGTTAGCCATTCACGTTATTTTTTTCCAATGAGTTAAATGCAGCCCTTTTAAAGCAGGGAATTTGTTTGCCATTATCAAGCTATTTATTGAGTCAGTTTAGCAAATTAATGATCAAACCGATTACCCAGTCACGCTTAAACCATTACATTGAGTTATAACCATTCTTATGAAACCAATCAAAGCCAGTCGTATTGCCATTATTCCCTTAGCGATTATTTTAGTTGTACTTGTTGCCGTTAAGTACTTTCAAATTAGCACCATTATAGAAGCGTTTACCGATGTGCCTCCGCCTGTGAGTGTGGTTAATGCCTTTGAGGTTGAGCCGCAGCAATGGCGTCAGAGTTTTACCGCGTTAGGTACTGTACGCGCGCATGAAGGTATTACGATTGTGGCTGAGCGAGCAGGTAAGGTTAAAGATCTCTTATTTGTATCGGGCGAGGTGGTAGAGCAGGGGCAATTATTGCTGGAGCAAGATAATGCTAACGAAGTAGCGCAATTTAACTCTGCCAATGCTGATAGGTTATTGGCTAAATCGAACCTTAACCGTGTGAGTCAGTTACGCGATAAAAACCTAGTGTCTGAAAGTGCTTATGAAACGGCTCAGTTGCAGCTGTCGGCCAGTATTGCTAATACGGAGAACCAGCGAGCGACATTGGATAAGATGAAAATTTATGCGCCTTTTAGTGGTCGTCTAGGTATTAAATTTGTAGATTTAGGTGAAGACCTACAAGCGGGAACAGCCATTGTTTCTCTGCAATCAATTGATGAATTAAAAGTGGATTTTCCTATTTCACAAAAGTGGTTAACGCAAATAGCTACTGGTTTAGATGTTGAAATCAGTTATTTGGAATCTGATAACTTAGTCGCAACCGGTATCATTAATGCCATTGGCGCTAAGGTTGATGACGTGACGCGGAGTATTTTAGTGCAGGCCACTTTGAATTCGCCAGCTGTCTCTCAGGCCGAAAAGCAAACGCTTTATCCTGGTATGGCGGTATCGGTAAGAGTGAACTTTCTTGAGCCAGAGACCGTACTGGCTATTCCTGCTACCTCTGTCATTTATAGCGGCTTTGGTGATTCTGTTTATGTGTTAGTCAAAGATGAAGACACCCAGCAATTAATAGCGAGACAGCAATTCATTAAAATTTCTAAACGCCGCGGCGACTTTGTGGCCGTAGAAGCTGGCTTAAAGGGTGGCGAAATCGTGGCTAGTGCTGGTGCTTTTAAATTGTTTAACGGTCAGCCTGTCGTTATAGGAGAGAGTGAAGAGACGGATTATAGTCTTTCACCCCAGCCAGTCGAAGGTTAATGATTGTCATTTAAGCGCTAAAACTTAAACGATAAGACTTAAACGATAAAACTTGAACGATAAGACTTAAACGATAAAGGCATGCCCTTAACAACTCACTTACTTAATTATTGTAGATAATATGAATTTCACTGATATTTTTATCAAGCGTCCTGTGCTCAGTATTATGGTGAGCATTATTATATTAATTGCTGGGCTGCAAGCGTATAGCAATTTGTCTGTTAGGCAGTATCCGCAAAGTGATACCGCAATTATTAATGTGCAAACGGTTTATGTGGGTGCAAATGCAGAGTTGATTCGCGGCTTTATTACCACGCCTATAGAGCGGGTTATTGCCTCTGTTGAGGGCGTTGAATACGTTGAATCAAAAAGTACTTTGGGGCTATCAAGTATTGATGTACACCTAGAGATAAATTATGACTCGATAAGAGCCATGTCTGAGATTAATACGCGTATTAATCAAGTGCGCGGTAATCTACCTCCGCAAGCGGAAATTCCCACGCTCACTGTTTCTACGCCAGATGCTCGCTTTGCCGTTGCCTATTTTACTTTTAATTCCGATATTTTAACGGCGAATCAAATTACGGATTATCTCACGCGCAATGTGCGTCCACGACTTTCAGTTATCCCTGGTGTTCATCGCGCCGATTTATTGGGAGATAAACCATTTGCCATGCGTATTTGGTTATCACCTGAAAAAATGGCGGCCTATAATATCTCTGCATCAGAAATTCAGCGCGCTTTAGTCAGTAATAATGTGCAAGCGACCTTAGGTCAAACTAAGGGTGCATTATCGCAATTGGTGCTAAGTGCCGATACAGATCTTAATAGCGTTGAAGATTTTGAAGCGCTTATTATTCGAAGAAATGAGCAAGGAACGATTCGATTAGATGATGTAGCCAAGGTTGAGTTGGGCGCTGAAAACTATAACTCGCATGCACATTTTTCGGGTGAGTCGGCAGTTTTTATTGGTATTTGGGTGGCTCCTAAAGCGAATGCGTTGGAGGTTATTAAAAAGGCGAGAGCTGAGTTAGATAAAATCAAAAAAGATTTGCCAACAGGTCTTACTGCCGCAGTGGGTTATGACGCAACGGAGTATATCGATGAGTCTATGAAAGAGGTGGTGACCACGCTAAGTGAAACGCTATTAATTATTACAGGCGTTATCTTCTTATTTTTAGGTTTGAGTCGATCCATTATTATTCCTTTGGTTGCTATTCCGTTATCACTTATCGGTTCTATTTTTATTATTCAGTTATTTGGCTTTTCACTTAACTTGGTCACGCTATTGGCTATTGTGTTGAGTGTTGGTCTGGTGGTCGATGATGCCATTATTATGGTGGAGAATATTGAGCGCCATATCGCCGAAGGTAAAACTGCTTATCAAGCATCCATTACTGCCGCTCGAGAATTGCTCAGCCCGATTGTGGCCATGACGGTGACATTAATTAGCGTGTATTTACCTATAGCCCTTCAGGGCGGGTTAACAGGCACGTTATTCCGCGAGTTTGCAGTAACCTTAGCTGGTGCCATTACTATTTCTGCAATAGTGGCTATTACATTGTCGCCCATGCTTGGCGCTAAAATGCTCCATAAAGGAACCGCCTCACGTGCGCCATTAGAAGGCCTCTTTAAGCGCTTTCGTAATGTTTATAAGCGTTTTCTCGATGCGTCATTAAGCAATCGAAAAATAACGTATACAACATGGATTCTTCTAAGTTTACTCACTATACCTATGTATATTTCTTCGCCTAAGGAGTTATCTCCGCTAGAGGATCAAGGTGTCATTATGAATCTAGTTGAGGCGCCTTCAGATGCTACATTGGATCATATGGTTTTTTATGCTGAAAAAATAAATGATGTGATGCTTAAAGTACCCGATGCTGACGCTACGTTTCATTTAAGTTTCCCATCCGATGGATTCTCTGGCGTTATCTTTAAGCCTTGGAGTGAGCGTAGCCAATCGGTATTTGATATTTTGCCTAGTGTTTATCAAAGCACTCAAGCGATTGCAGGAGTGAGAATATTTTCAGTGTTACCACCGTCGCTTCCTGGTGGTAGTGACTTTCCTATTGAATTTGTTATTTCTTCTACGGAACCTGCCGAAGAGGTTTATCAATATGCATTGAAGTTACAGATGAAAGCTATGGAGAGCGGTAAGTTTGCCTTTCCTCCTCAAATTGATTTTCGCTATGACCAGCCCAGTGTTGAATTAAAGATTGATAAAGAAAAAGTGGCTGAATACGGTTTGTCTTTATCGACTATCACTAACGATCTATCAGTTTTACTAAGTGGCAATTATGTTAATCGTTTTAATATGGACGATATGAGCTACCGTGTTATTCCACAGGTAGAGCGTGCGGCACGATTAACGCCAGAGCAGATAGGTGAGCTTTATGTGAGTGGCCCTAATGGCACATTGATTCGTCTTGATGATATTGCCACTGCAGAGTATTCAACTAAGCCGCGATCATTAAACCGATTTCAGCAGTTAAATTCTGTGAAGCTTAGTGGGGTTCCTATCGTGTCATTAGATCAGGGGCTAACCATTTTAGAAGAAGCGGCTGCTGAGATATTGCCGAGTAATTATTTGATTAATTATAGTGGTGACTCTCGCCAGCTTCGTGCAGAAGGAAACTTGTTCCTTCAAGCCATTACTTTTTCAATTATTATTATCTTTATTGTTTTAGCCATTCAGTTTAATAGCTTTAGAGATCCGTTAGTCATATTGCTAGGCTCGGTGCCGGTTGCTATGTTTGGGGCGCTTATTTTCACCTTTCTTAAGAACACTTCTGGTGTGCCGTTCTTTATGGACAATTTCACCACGTCATTGAATATCTATTCTCAAGTAGGCTTGGTGACCTTAGTAGGCTTAATTGTTCGTAATGGTATTTTGGTTGTCGAGTTTGCTAATAAGCTCCAAAGTAGGGGGGCATCTAAAATGGATGCTATTAAGCAGGCATCTCTAGTCCGTTTACGGCCGGTGTTAATGACGAGCATTGCTACGGTTGCTGGCCATACACCGCTTATTTTCGCTTTTGGTGCAGGGGCTGAAGCAAGAAACTCTATTGGTTTGGTATTAGTGCTAGGAATGTTAATAGGGACGATATTTACATTGATCGTTTTGCCTTCTGTTTATATATTGTTAGGCAAAGAGTACTCGGAGCATGAATTAGCTGCCGAGGGGTAAAACATCCTAATGTAAGGCAGTAGATTCGTGATAAAAAAAACATGGCAAACACCGACTAATCTTTTACTGTTAATGTCGGTGTCTTTACCCATAGCCTTTGCCACCTGGATGGCGCTGTTGAATAACTTTGTTATTGAGCGAGCGGCATTCACCGGTGCAGAAATTGGCATGCTGCAGAGTATTCGGGAAATCCCTGGCTTCTTAGCCTTTACTGCCGTTTTGGTTTTATTGTTAATTAAAGAACAAACACTGGCCTATGTTGCTTTAGCGATGATGGGTATAGGTGTGGCGTTAACCGGTTATTTCCCTTCGGTTGTTGGGCTTTATCTCACCACATTATTAATGTCCATAGGCTTCCATTATTTCGAGACCATTAAGCAATCGTTATCTTTACAGTGGCTGACTAAAGAAGAAGCACCGGCTGCACTAGGTAAGATGCTTGCTTACGGCTCTATGGCTTCGTTAGTGGTTTATAGCAGCCTGTGGCTGTCTGAGCGCTATCTTTCTTTACCCTTCGAAACGCTATATTTAATAGGTGGTGGTTGCTGTGTCGCGCTGGTATTGCTGATGTGGTTAGCTTTTCCGAAATTTGAAGGCCACACGGTACAACGCAAACATTTGTTAATGCGTAAACGCTATTGGCTTTATTATGCGCTAACTTTTATGGGGGGCGCACGCCGACAAATATTTGTCGTCTTTGCTGGTTTTTTGATGGTAGAAAAATTTGGCTATGATGTTAGTGATATTGCCGCGCTTTATTTAGTGAATCATCTTTTTAACTGGGCCTTTGCTGAACGTATTGGTGCTTGGGTGGGACGAGTGGGTGAACGTCGAGCGCTCACTTTTGAGTACTGTGGATTAATCTGTGTATTCACGGCTTATGCCTTTGTCTCTGACGCTAAGTGGGCAGCGGGGCTTTATATACTTGATCACTTGTTTTTTTCGTTAGCCATTGCTATTAAAACTTATTTTCAAAAAATAGCAGATCCTGCCGATATAGCCTCAACAGCCGGCGTTGCATTTACTATTAATCATATTGCAGCGGTGGTTATTCCTGTTATTTTTGGTTTGATATGGCTGGTATCACCCTCAGCAGTTTTCTTAATAGGCGCAGCCATGGTGGTTGTTAGTCTCGTCTTAGCGCAAAACATTCCTGTTAATCCACGAGAAGGGAATGAAGTACTTATCGGTAAAGTAACCGTTTAATTCAATGGTGAGAGCTTTGCCACACTGCAACTTTTTGATTTGAGGCTGTCGAAGCATTGGCGATATTAAATGATTATTAATAAACGTTAATTAGTCTTCGAATAGTTTAATTTTGATAGTCATAAATACCTAACAATTATCTTGATGGGTTTGCCCTTTAACTAAATTAAATGCATGATACCTAGAGGCTGGCAAGGGCTTAGTTAAGCTGCCTGCCATCTATTCTATCGTCAGATAAAGTTAATAGCGAAGCCATCTAATATGAATAATAAAACAGTAGTTATTACCGGTGCTAGTAGTGGTCTTGGTAAGGCGACAGCTTTAGCCTTTGCTCGTCAAGGATGGCAGATTGCCGTTGCCGATATTAATCAAGAGCGCGGTGATGAAGCCGTCGAAGAGATAAAAGCATTAGGCAGTCAGGCTTTTTTTCATTATTGTAATGTAGCCAAGAGTGAAGATATTCAAGCCTTGCATGATCGATGTCTAGAAGAGTGGACCCAAATAGACGTGTTAATTAATAATGCCGGTATAGTCTCAGCGTTAGGTGCTATAGATCGTGTGCCAATGGTGGAATGGCAGCGAGCGATGGATATTAATTTAATGGGCGTGGTTCGCGGCTGCTCAATATTTGCGCGAACGTTTAAAGAGCAAGGTGCTGGACATATCGTTAATATCGCATCGATTGCAGGCCTTATCACCATTCCTGGTATGGGCAGCTACAGTGCATCAAAAGCCGCTGTGGTGTCGGTGTCAGAAATGTTACGCGCAGAATTAAAGCATAAAAATATTGGCGTTACGGTAGTGTGTCCTAGTTTATTCCGAACCAATTTATCAGAATCATTGATGAATGCAAAAGAAGGGCAGCAAGAAGTAATTGATCAACAGATGGAAAAATCATCGATGACAGCCGAAGATATTGCCGAAAAAATAGTTTCAGCAGTAAAAGCGAATCAGTTTATGTTATTGCCACATAAAACAAGTTGGTTCCACTGGGGAGTAAAGCGTCTATCTCCCAGTCTTTATCAATGGCTTATCACGCGCAGATAATAATTCAAATTTCTAGCCTAAAGAGCTTTTGGAGTTAATATTAATGGGTACAAAAATATTTGATTTAACCGGCAAGGTAGCCTTAGTGACTGGTGCAAGTCGAGGCATTGGTGAAGAAATTGCTAAATTGTTAGCAGAGCAAGGCGCTCATGTTATTGTCTCAAGTCGTAAAATTGATGGCTGCGAGTTAGTCGCTAATGCGATTAAAGCAGCTGGCGGTAGTGCCGAAGCTTTTGCCTGTCATGTCGGCAATATGGAAGATATTAGTCAGGTGTTTGCTCATATTAAAACGCAGCATGGCAAGTTAGATATTCTTGTGAATAACGCAGCTGCCAACCCTTATTTTGGCGATATATTAGATACTGATCTTGCTGCCTATACAAAAACGGTAGATGTTAATATTCGCGGCTACTTTTTTATGTCTGTAGAAGCGGGGCGTTTAATGCGCGAAAGTGGCGGTGGCGCTATAGTGAATACTGCATCGGTGAATGCTTTGCAGCCGGGTCTTTACCAAGGTATTTATTCAATCACTAAAGCAGCTGTGGTTAATATGACAAAAGCATTTGCGAAAGAGTGTGCGCAACATGGCATACGCGTTAATGCTTTGTTGCCCGGTTTTACAAAAACGAAATTTGCAGGTGCTTTGTTTAACGATAAAGCGATTTATGATGCTGCGATGAAAGAAGTGCCCATGGGGCGTCATGCCGAGCCGCAAGAAATGGCTGGAACCGTTTTGTATCTTGTCTCTGATGCATCGAGTTATACCAGTGGTGAATGTATTGTAGTGGATGGAGGGTACACGCTTTAGTATTACTATGGAGCCTATAAAGATTTTAGCGGGTGCTAAGGCATACCGACAGATAAAAGAGAATGGCTTAGCGCCACAGGATGTTAGCGCAATTTTTGGTGCCTCAGGTGCAGCTAAGTGGCTAACGATTTATGGTTTAGATAAAGCCATATTTTCTGAGTGGTTAGTTAAGAGTGATCAGCCGATTGATTTATTTGGCACCTCAGTAGGTGCTTTTAAATTGGCTGCAGCTGCGCAAAGTAATCCTGCAGAAGCGATGACGCAATTGGCCGATGCTTATATTCATCAATATTACGGCGATGATATTTCTGCCGATAAAGTCGATATTGAAACGCGGCGCATTCTCAATGCTTTTTTAAGCGAAAAAAATATACCTGAAATTCTATTTAATCCTCGATTTAATTATCATTGTGCCAGTGTGCGCTGTAATGGTTTATTAGGCAGTCATAATACAACGCTGCAAAAAGTAGCGATGATCAAAGCACTTTTTCTTTCTATGTTGAGTCGTCAGAATCTTCGTAATACTTTCGAGCGCACGGTTTTCTATACAGGTAAACCGGTCAATGATTTTACTGGCACTGATAGTTTTACCACGCGACATATTGCCTTAACGGTAGAGAGTCTTATTCCAGCTGTTTTATCATCGGGATCAATACCGGCTATGATGCACGGTGTAACCAATATAGCCGGTGCGGAGTCGGGGGTTTATCGTGATGGTGGCTTGCTAGATTATCATCCATTGCCGAGTAACTTGGTTGACGTTAAACAAGGGTTAATATTGTATCCGCATTTTTATACCCATTTAACTGAGGGCTGGTTCGATAAGTTTGCGCCATGGCGAAAAGTGTCTGCACAGGGATTGGATAATACGGTGCTTATTGGCCCAAGTGATGAGTATGTGGCGTCGCTTCCTGGTGGCAAGATTCCAGATAGGCAAGATTTTTATCAATTCAAGAATAATGACAGTGAGCGTGTTAGTCGCTGGACCACAGCTAAAGATAGAGGTGGTGAGTTAGGTGAGGCGTTTATTCGTTTGGCTGAGTCTGGTGATATCGCGAGTGTGGTTGAGCCGTTAAGGTAGTCTTTAGGCCCAAATCAATCCGTTTTTTTTCTTTATATTCAAGTAAACTGTCGCCTAATTTCTCACGTTCAAGATGGGGTTCATTAATATATTGCTTAGATACGATTATATGGATGTGATCTCATGATGTTACCTTATTATATTAGGAAGTCTTTATGACCAATAACGATATTTTACGCCGCGCACGTTACATTTTTGATTTTAATGATAATAAGATGGTGGCCTTATTTGGGCTGGCAGGTTGCGAAGTGACGCGTGAGCAGATTAGTGCTTGGTTAAAAAAAGATGATCATGATGATTACAAAAGTTGCAGTGATACATTAATGGCAACATTTTTGAATGGTTTGATCGTTGAGAAGCGCGGCAAGCGTGATGGTGATCAACCAGTGCCTGAGAAGAAGTTGAATAATAATATTATTTTTATGAAGTTGAAAATTGCGCTTAATATGAAAGCTGAGGATGTTTTACATACGCTGAGTTTGGCGGGTTTTCGTTTAAGTAAGCATGAGTTGAGTGCGTTTTTTCGTAAGGCAGATCATAAGCATTTTCGGATATGTAAGGATCAGGTGTTGAGGAATTTTTTGCAGGGCTTGCAGATTGAGCTTCGGAAGGATGTAGAGGGTACGGTGCCGCCGGAATTTGAATGGTAAATTCAAGGTCGTCGGGGGTGGCCCGACAGCCAGAGTCTAGATCTTTAAGCTTTATTTGATGGTATTTATATATTCTGGTTTTTTAGTTTATTTGTTTGATTTTTCAATCAAGACCGTCGGGGGTGGCCCGACACGCCAGTCACTTGTTCTTTGCTTGTGCAAAGAAAAGTAACCAAAAGAAAGCACACAAT
>ENA-OQVM01004686-OQVM01004686.1-marine-metagenome-genome-assembly--contig:-NODE-4686-length-13705-cov-2.522527_pt1 | contig 13705 bp, 8 predicted proteins | sample MGYA00237776_ERZ505498 | MGnify/ENA primary metagenome ERZ505498 (study PRJEB26159, sample SAMN06265151) | marine metagenome | isolation source: Helgoland LTER site | place: Germany:Helgoland, sampling... | reverse complement strand
GGCATATGTATTCGTAGAGGGTACTGATGTTGCGGAAACTACTGACTTCGATGGTAAATATACTATCAGAATGGCTCCGGGCACTTATACTCTTAAAGTAACATATATTGGATTTGATGACAAACTCATTGAAGGTGTTGAAGTTAAGGATGGCGAAGTGACATATATTGATGTCCCTATGTCGTCTGGATCACAGATGATAGAGCAAGTAGTTGTATCTGCCAAGGCAATTACGAGAGGCGAAAATGCGGTCATGCAATTGCAAAAAAAATCATATAAGATTCAAGATGGTATCTCTGCTCAAGAGATGAGTAAATTGGCTTCTGGTACAGTGGCATCGGCTATGACTAAAGTTACAGGAGCTACTGTCGAAGATGGAAAATATATCAATGTAAGAGGTCTTGGAGATAGATACTCTCTTACTCAACTCGATGGATTGATTATGCCCGGTGCTGATCCATATCGTAATAGTGCCTCTCTTGACCTAATCCCAACATCTATATTAGATAATGTAATCACTTCTAAGACATTTACACCCGACCAACCTGGAACATTTACGGGAGGTAATGTAGATGTAAAGACAAAGAGTTTTCCAGAGACAGAGTCATTGACCTTATCACTTTCTGCAGGGTTCAATACTGTAGATAATGGCCAAGATGGATTCCTTACAGATCCTGGGGGAAGCAATGATTGGTTGGGATATGATGACGGTACTAGAGACAGACCTTCGGTTTTGAACGAGGATGGGGTGGGACAATATTTGACTAAAGATGTTGAATTCATTTCTAGATTTGGAGATAAAGTAGCTGCTGATAAAGCTACCGAAGTTATCAATGCATTCGATAGGAAGTTTGATAATGATACTCGTACTTCTGGGTTAAATCAAGGAATCTCACTTAACTATGGTAATACTTTTGAAACTGGAGAGGAAAGTGAATTAGGATTGATATTGTCTACTCAATATAAGAGAGATTGGGAGCATAGAGAAGATAGAGTGCGTAATAATTGGTTGTTGTTTAATATCGATAGTGGAGTACTTGACAATAGGGGTTCATACTCTGAGGATGTGAGTACAGAATCGCCTACAGTAAATGCCTTAGTAGGATTAGCGTATAAGATTAATAAATCACATACTCTAGAATTTAAGACTATCTATAGCCATAGTGCTGAAAAGCAAGGTAGATATGTATTTGGTGAGGATGGAAATAACATTGAAGCGCCATTATTCAAAATTGGTTGTTATAATGGGTTCACTGAAACATCATTGCTAAACATGCAAATGACCGGTAAACATAAGTTTAGCAAAGTGCTTAATGGTATGGAGATAGAATGGTCAGCTGTAAATACAACTACAGATAGAGAAGAACCAAATTTAAGATTCTTTACAAGCCAATATGATAGTGAATCAGGAAATGAAGGTATTCCATTAGCTAATGTAAATGATCCATTTTGGTTTTGGAGAACTCTAAATGATGAAAGTCAACAGGGTAAATTGGATATTACTATTCCACTAAATTTTGGTAAAGGAACTGTTAATAAATTAAAAGTAGGAGGTTACGCTTCAAGAAAAGATCGATCTTTCGGAGAGAATAGATATATCAATAGTACTGCTAGTAGAGGTGAAGATTTTAATGGTGATTTTGATGCATTCTTTGGAGCAGACAATATTGGTTTGATTGAAACTCAAACTACTTCTAGTGGAGCAGAAAGATATCACCTAGGTAATTTTATCATTGACAATACTATTGCAAAGAATAGTTATAATGGTACTGAGGATGTAAATGCAGCATATATTATGACAGTTTTTAATCCTTTCGAAAAACTGACGTTGGTAGGTGGAGTTAGATTTGAGTCTACTGATATGTTTGTTCAATCTGATGAAATCAATATAGATGGTATAGAAGCTGATAGTACAAATACTGGATCTATAAATATCTCAAAAATGTTACCTTCTGTAAATGCTATATATGCTTTGACGGATGATATGAACTTCAGAGCAGGATTCAACCAAACTATTGCTAGACCTAATCTAAGGGAGATTGCTCCTTTTGCATCATTTGATGTATTGACGGATGAATTTTTATTAGGTAATCCTGCCCTAAAGCAGACATCAGTATCCAACTACGATGTAAGATGGGAATACTTCTATCAGCCAGGCGAAGTATTTGCGATAAGTGCTTTTTATAAAGACTTCACAGATCCTATTGGTTTGACATTGCGGAATTCGTCTAATGTAGAACGTCAGTATATAAATGTTGAGACTGGTTATGTATCAGGAATCGAAATTGAGATGAGAAAAAGGTTGAGCTTCCTAGGGTCAAAATTTGAAAACTTTAAATTGACATCTAATGTCGCATTTATTAATAGTGGAATCGATGTAGTAGAGCAGGGCGGTTTTACACCAGAAGACAGACCATTTTTCGGTCAAGCTCCAATATTAGCCAACGCAGTACTGGGCTATGATAATGTGGACAAAGGATTCAATGTCTCTGCTGCATACAACTATAAAGGAGATAATCTTTCTGTAATAGGAGATAGTGGTACTGATGTATATGTAAGAGCGATCAGTACATTGGACTTGGTAGCATCAAAGAAGTTGGGTGATGTGGATGTCAGAATTGCAGCAAAGAACTTGTTAAATCCTGACTATAAAGAGTCAATAAAATGGGAAGGTCAAGAATATATCAGCAGACAATATAAAAGAGGTATGGATTTCAGCATATCATTAAGCTATAGATTAAAATAAATAAGCTCGGCCAACTTAGAGATTTCAAGTGAATAGGATTTTATCGAGCTTTTCCTAATACTTGAATTTTTTTTTACAATAGATAGATGATTGCATTTGAATGAATGTCTTTCCGTTAAGATAAACTGTTTTACCAAAGGCGTTGTACAATGAAGATTGTGCAGCGCCTTATTTTATTATGTTCCTCATTTTTTAATTCTGATATCTTTATTGTACTAGCAACAACTAGTTTCATTATCTTCATCGAAAGGCATTGCACCTCCACAACCTTCAAAAATACCAAAGTGGGTATCCCAAGAACCATAAAATTCAAAGTGATCCGCAAATCTAGTATCATGTAACATCTTATAGGTATTGCCACAGATAGTTATTACTTTACCTTTAGGAAAATTATGGTGATCATCTAGATCAAATGCATTAGAGTTATTCTCAATAGTACCTTTGTAAGCAACTGCTTGTCCGTAGTCCTCGCAATCCTCTTCCAAGCCATCGATTTTAAATAGTCTATAGGTTACTGAGAAAAATTGTATCTCACCACACTTTTCCAGGAGCTCATCATTTTCGATTGTAATTGGATTATTCTTTACAGACCTAGGATCTGTAAATCCTGCTTTCCGAGCAGTTTTGAGAAAATCGTTCCAATACAAGGCACCACTCAAACATTCTCCCCAGAGGATTGGATCAGCCTGTAAGTCATCAGCTATACGACGATCACTATATATATCACTGAAGTATATCTCACCTCCTGGCTTAAGTAGGTTGTATACGTCTTTGAGTACTTTATATTTATCCGTAGCTAGATTGATTACACAGTTGGATATGATAAGATCAAAGCTTTCTGGCTCTAGATCGAGTTCGTCTAGCTTCTCTATATTTCCTTTGACAAATTTGGTATTGGCGTACTTATAGCCAAATACCTCAGCATGATGATCTATATATTGGTTGGCTACGGCTAATTGCTCATCTGTCATATCGATACCTACGACTTCACCTTCTTGACCCACTAACTGTGCTGCGATATAACAGTCTCTTCCGCTACCAGAGCCTAGATCGAGTATTCTTAGTCCTTCTAGTTGAGAAGGGATACATAGACCACAGCCATAATATTTCATCTGTACTTCGTTGTGAACCCTCTTGAGCGCTTCTTGGATATATATCGGTGGAGCCTCTAGGGTACAACAAGCATTGGTCTTTAGATCATTTGATGATTGTAGTTCTTTACCGTAGTAATCCTTTATCTCTTCGTGCTTTATACTCATGTTCTATCAATTGTCACAACAAAGTTAACGGTAAAAGACATAGTATGTTTGTACTGAATGGAATAATTGTGGTCTGAGAGAGGACAATGACCAAATGAAAAGTTATTGTGACTCGTTAAGATGGCACAAAATTGCAGCATATGGAAATATTGAGTTTTAGTATAGTATTTTGATTATTACTATAGGTATACGAATTAAAAAGCCATCAAGAAATTAATCTTGATGGCTCATAATATGTTCAGATTAATTGTATGCTATACTTCTCCTACAACAGCTTCCGTTACATTAATGATATGATCACCTACTTTCTCTAATGAAGAGAATATATTATTGTAGATCATAGCAGACTGTACATTATATCCATCAACTCCAAGGCTAGAAAGGTTGTTCTTACGTAGGTTGTTTCGGTATTTGTTGATATCTCTTTCTATTTCCATTGCATCATCTTTGTTTACCTCATCGTAATGATCATTAGCTAGATTTTTGTTCATTATTGCGAACGCTTGATCTATTAATTGAGACATCTCGTTGAGATTGTTACGTTGTTCTGGAGTAAAATACTGATTGTTTTCATTCTTAGACTCTAGTGTTTTAGAGATTTGGTAATAGATATCACCGATTCTCTCAAGATCATTGCAGATGTTAAGAATACTACGTAGCTTAACACTTGTTCGAGAAGTTATTTCACTATTTGAAAGTTTTGTGATATACTTTGTGATTTCAATCTCCATTCTGTCTGTAATCTCTTCGTATTTAAAGAGTTTTTTATAAAGTTTTCCTTGTTTTTTAGCGTCAGTAGAGTTTATTAATTCACTTGTGAATGCAGACATTCTACTGGCTACTTCACCGAAGTGTGCAGTTTCTTTTTGTAGTTCAACTGTAGCAAGTTCTGGAGTAAGTAAACCTGCAGATATAAATTTTAGTCTATGTTCATCATCAGCTCCTGCTTTTTCTGGTACTGTCTTGATGGCCATCTTCACTAACCAGCTGACAAATGGAAGCATAATTAATACATTCATGATATTGAACGTTGTATGGAAAGCCGCAAGCTTATATGTGTTTATGATGTTAGTATTATCAAGACCTTCTTGTTTGATTTTAATTCCAGATTCAAATACATCTCTGAAACTATCCACAAATCCACCTAACATTCCAAGAATCCACGGAAGAAGAATAATCATCCATGTCACACCTATAATGTTGAATAGAGAATGAATTCTCGCAGATCTCTTAGCATTAGTATTACCTACTAAAGATGCGATTTCTGCTGTTATGGTAGTTCCTATATTTTCACCTAAGATCATTGCTGCAGCAACTTCTAATGGTAACCATCCAGTATATACAAGTGTGAGAGTAATTGCCATGGCAGCACTTGATGACTGTACTACTACGGTTACCAGCGCACCTACGAATACAAATAACACTCTTGAAAAGAATCCATAATCAGCAATACTTTGAATCCAAGCTAAGGCATCAGTATTTCCTTTAAGATCAGGTACTGCACCCTTTAGATAGGTAAGACCTAAGAAGAGTATAGCGAATCCAATAACAAATTCTCCCCAATACTTGAATTTACCTCTCCTGGAGAATAGCATTGGAACACCAATTGCGAAAAGAGGGATGGAGTATGCACTAAGCTTCATCTTGAATCCCAGCAGTGATACAATCCATCCTGTTATGGTAGTACCAATATTAGCGCCCATCATAATACCTGCAGACTCAACAAGTGTCAATAATCCAGCATTTACAAAAGATACAGTCATCACAGTGGTAGCGGATGAAGACTGTACTAGTGCAGTGGTTAAAAATCCAGTTCCTACACCGAGAAATCTGTTCTTTGTCATAGACCTGAGGATGTTCCTCAATTGAGATCCAGCAGCACGCTGGATACCATCACTCATCATTTTCATACCATAAACAAAGAAGGCTAATGCTCCTATTATCTGTAGTACGTCCCAAAATCCGAATTCCATATTTGATTGATTTTACGTGTTTTAATATTGTTGGTTATATGTATTGTATTCTTAAAAATGAAGGTCCACTTGCAGACGATATGTAAGTTGATCATTACTCTCCTCTCGATCTCTGTAAGTGAAATCCGTTTGTATTTTTAGCTTATGGCCAACTATATATTTATTAAGGCCTAGTGTATATCTGTTATCTTTTTGATCTACCACCTCATCAGGGGATATCGCGGTGTATCTAGCGGCAATCTCATAATTATTTTCAAACATATACCCAGCCTGCATACTGATCCCAGTACCGGTATAGTATGTGCCTGCGATAGAGTTACTTTCCATTACTACAGGATCGTTATCTGTTGCTGCTTTGTCAGCGTACTCAGTCATCACAGAGAATCCTTTATATTTAAACATGAGATCAGCAAAAACTGTAGTTAATGTTTTGAGATTGTCTTCATCAGAAACCTGTAAGAAAGACCCATTTTGTCCTCTTTCTTTACCCGCACCATTATTGACATCATATGATACTCCTACAGATAATTTTGGTGTGCTTTCTCTCTTGATAGATGATCCAATGTAGTCACCTTTGGAAGCAAACTTGCCAAACGGAAGTATCTCGCCTCTTAAAGTATAACCTAGACCACCAACGTTTCCGCTAGTTACATTTCTTCCTTCGCCTTGATATACAACAGCGATAAGCTTAGTTAATAGATCTCCTGAAGGATTAGAAGTATGGATGAGGTGTAATCCAAAATCACGATCGATATTGTATCTGGAATTAAGTCTTGAACGATCTACAAACTGCAGATTTCCAGATGAAATAACACGCTCTCTGTTTCCTGGAAGTTTTCCTTGACCAAATTTTACAGCCCAGTTTTTGTTAAATTGGTACTGTACCCAAGCATCAAGAATATATCTTGGAGAATTACTGTATTCGCTTGTGCCACCACCACTTTGATCACGGTTAGAAAGTCCTACTTCAAATTTATATTTCAGCTTTGGTGTGTATGCGAAGCCATCAAATTTGAATCTTGCTCTTCTAATAAGAAAATTGGTTTGTGGATCAGCGTATGCTCCGCCGTCAATTTCGTCTTCTTTAGTCCAAGTGGTTGTAACTAGATTTTGAAATCTCATTCCAAATTTCATGGAGAATGTTGAATCAGCAGCCATGATATTGATAAGACCTTTTCCAAATTTAGGCGCTGTTACTGATTGTGCATTAGACACAAAGTTGAAGTATGATATCAAGATCATACTCATTAATAATTTTTTCATCGGACAATTATGTTATAAATACAATAATCCCACTGATCTTTAATTTGCTACAATTTTAAGAGTTGTGGTCAATATACAGTCCAAGTACTTTTGCAATGGTTTGTATATTTTTTCTAAATACAAAATTATATTCCCTAATGTTAAGCCAATGTTAAGTGTTTTGTCGTCCATGTTAACTTAGTGTAATCTGAACAATAAATTTAAAAGGCAAGGATAGAGTTGACGCTTGTCCGTTGCGCTTCCTTCTATCCTTGCTGTAATTGTAGCACTGGTAAATGTAAGGGGCAGTTGTAAAGTATAAATTAGCTTTGTGTTAGGTAATTGTAAAGGATTGTATGGTTGATAATCTGAAGTGATATTAATATTTAAGAAGTAGGTCTCTATTTTTGGAATACTATACCATATAAAGTAAATACCCTAATACGGCAGATCCAAATACTATCCACATTACACTAATATTTTTAGGTCCAAATATAGCGGCAGCGCTTAATCCAGCAATTACAAAACTACGCCAATCGATTAGTGATTCTTGGGCCATTGAGAAGAGTACGGCTACCATTACAGCCACAGCGGCTACATTGACACAGTCTAAGAAGTATCCTAGTACCTTCGATTGTCTCATTTTAGGAACTAGTGGATTCATGATCCATACAAACAGGAAAGAAGGGAGAAACATACCAAATGTCGCTGCAATAGCTCCAGATATTCCTCCTAATTGATAGCCAATAAATGTGGCCGTTGATAATACTGGGCCTGGAGTAAATTGCCCAATTGCGATAGCATCCATAAGTTCTGGTCTGCTCAATACACCGCTGCTCACTAATTCTGCATCTAAATATGCAAATAATACATAACCACTTCCATATAGGATCGCTCCTACTTTGAGGAAACTTAAGAATATCTTCATAGTAGATAACTTTACCACTGCTCCTTGAAAGAAAAATAGTGGTATCAATGAAGTTACTTTTCCAGTATTAACGGCCGATTTGAAATAGAAATACATTGTACCTATGACACCGGCAGATAGGAGCGCTACGATTTCATTAACGCCCATCAAGCTGGCAATTATAGTTATTACACCTAAAATGGATAGCTCTACACCTTTCAATGCTTTTTTACCTAATTTATAAATGGCCGAGGCTATTAAAGCCAGTACGGCTGGTTTGATACCTAAGAGGAAAGGCTCTACAGATGGCAATTGACCATAAGTAACATATAAATAACCCAGAATGGCTGTAATCACTACAGCAGGAAAAATAAAGCATGCCCCTGCAACAAATAATCCTGGTACTCCTGCACGTTCGTGACCACAGTGCATTGTCATCTCAGTGCTATTAGGTCCAGGGATTAGGTTTGTAGCTCCCATTAGATCTAAAAAGTGCTGACGATCCATCCATTTACGTTTTTCGACGATCTCGTCTTCCATCATGGCTATATGAGCAGCAGGACCTCCAAATGCTACTAGGCCTAATCTGAAAAACACACTTGCTACTTCACCTAGATTTGATTGCTTACTCATGGACAATTGTTTATGGTTTTATATACTTGACACTTATGTGATACTTATTTACTCTTATCAAGTTCACAAAAATATAATTTGCACATTAACTCAATAGCGCATATTGCAAGAAAATTGTGTTCTCTTGTAATTGTTAACCTTAAGGAAACATTGGATTGGAATAAGGTGGCTCTGAATTATAAAAATCATAGTATTTCAGTTTTAAGTTAAAATGTGCCAAGAAAGTAGGTCTTTTATTGCACCTTTTGCAAATTGCAGTGTTATTGACACTACCATGAAATTTTACCCAGCAGATACGCCGACTTTTTTAGAGTTTGACAAGATCATTACCTTATTGAAAAAGGAATGTTATGGAGAGCCAGCACAGTTATATTTCGATAATATAGAGATACTCACTAGGCCTAATCCTATCAGAAAATTACTGGATCAGACAGCAGAACTCAAAAAAACAATCGAGGACTCAGAACCTATCCCTATATACGCATATCAGTCTATTAAGCATGAAGTGAAGCTCCTAAGGAAGGAAGGATATGTGCTATCGATCGAAGGTATACAAGCGATCCATAATGTTATCAAAATGGGTCTGTCTATTGATTACTATTTCAGAGACTTCAAGAGGCAGCGTACTTACTTACAATTATATGAGATATGTGGAGCCATAGATATAGACTCAGGTCTAAGCAGTGAAATAGATCGAATACTAGACGATGAGGGTAATGTAAGACCAGATGCGTCGATAGAGCTTAGCCAGATATCGAAAAGAATCAATAAGAAAGAAAGGGAGCTTGATAGTACATTTAAGCAAGTGGCAGATCGAGCCAAAAAATCAGGATATCTCGCTGATACTGTAGAGAGTCTCCGTAACGGTAGGAGAGTACTGACGGTGTCTGCTGAGCATAAGCGTAAGATAGGTGGAGTGATCCATGACGAATCAGCTACTGGAAAGACAGTGTTCTTAGAGCCTATAGAAGTACAAATGATCAATAATGAGATAGTCAATCTCTACGCAGACCGTCGCAAAGAAATGTACAAGATTCTATCGTTACTGTGTATGCATCTCAGACCATATGCAGACGCATTGGTAAAAGTAGAATATATAGTCATTCAGCTAGATATCATACATGCTAAAGCTAGACTAGCGATATTGCTCGATGCTGATAAGCCAGAGGTCACAGGTAAAGCTTCGTTCGGTTATAGAGCGGCATATAACCCTGTACTATATATCAAGAATAAGAAGCTTGGGATACCTACAATACCATTTGATCTGGATCTACATACACCTAATAGGATATTGGTGCTGAGTGGCCCCAATGCCGGTGGAAAGTCAGTGACACTCAAGACTGCGGGTATATTACAACTGATGTTGCAATCTGGTATGTTGATACCCTGTGACCCTAATAGTAAAATCGGAATATTCGATAGCATATATACTGATATAGGTGACCAACAATCAATGGAAGATGATCTGAGTACTTACTCTAGCAGACTCAAGAATATGAAATACTTTCTCGAAAATGCCAACGAGAAAAGCCTCATATTGATTGATGAATTTGGCTCTGGTACGGACCCGAATGTTGGAGGAGCTATAGCGGAATCGATCTTACGTCAACTCAATTTCAATAAGACGAACGGTGTAATTACCACACACTATTCTAACTTGAAATATTTTGCCTTCAAGACAAAGGGAATTTTAAATGGATCAATGGAATTTGATACTCAAAGTATACGTCCGACATATCACCTTATCGTAGGTAAGCCAGGGAATTCTTTTGCTTATGAAATTGCAGAAAAAACTGGATTAGATCCTAGAGTCATCAAGTATGCCAAAACCAAAACGGGTAAAAACGAAAAGGCAATTGATGAGCTTCTTATCGAATTGCAAGAGGAGAAGAAATCTCTAGAGTCACGCATCTCAGTGATGGAAGACAAAGAGTCGAAAGTAGATCGACTCATGAAGAACTATAACGAACTCCACAAAGAATTAGAGTACCGTAGAAAGAAGATCAAACTCAATGCAAAAGAGCAAAGTCTATTTACGATAAGTCAAGAGAACAAGGAACTAGATGCCGTTATTAAGCAACTCAAAGAAGCTAATGATCTAGATAAAGCAAAAGTGATAGCAAAGACTTTCAAAGCTAAGAGAGAGAAAGTAAGAGGTGAGATACATAGGCTTAAAGATGAAGTGTATTATCAAGATAAATTTGATCTAACAACCCTCAAAGAAGGGGACTATGTCAAAATGAGAACTGGAGATAGTATAGGTAGTATACTATCCATACGAAAGAACAAAGCTGAAGTGCAAATGGGAATCATGACAATGTCGGTACCACTCAAAGAACTCATTCCAGCCAAAGAACCAATCTCTGTGAATGATTCTCGTAGAATCATTATGGATATCCCTCAAAGGGAACGTTTTGAACGTAAGTTGGACGTGCGCGGATATACTAGATCCGATACCTTGCATGCTTTACAAGAGTTTATGGATAGAGCATTGCTCACCAATGAAAATAGCCTTACGATTGTACATGGAGTTGGAAGTGGTGTATTAAGAAAAGCAGTACTAGAAAAGCTCAAAGAATATCCAGATATCATAGAAGTTTCTCATCCTGAGGAGCAGTATGGAGGACTAGGGGTTACTTATATTAGTTTGTAAGAGTTTTTTTTAATTTGTGTGGTAAACCTGCAGATAACTTAATGTATTGTCATTTTCTTTATCTCGTAGGTATAATCATTCTACTCTATTATTTTATTAAAGATAATTTCGTTGCCATAACTAACTCTTAACACATGTCTTCCTAAACCATTCGGATCTAATGGTGTCCATTGGTCGGCATAATGAATAATGATTTCTTCGCCCAATATTTTATTTTTGAGACCGGCTTCTGTGAGTCCTAATTCGAGGCCTCGATTGATATAGTATCGACCTTCGTCATCGATGCGTATATTGATATCTTTAGATCCTTCGTGCGCTATTATGGATTGTACGATTCCAGATGTAGATATGCAGTGAGACATATGCAGAGATGTGATGGGTCTGAGTGCCAAAATCACAAATACTAAACAAAATAATAGAACGAAATAAACTAAGGAATACTTTATAATTTTTATTGGAGTCCAATGCTTAGTCATAACGCATAAAGTTGATTTCTAAAAATTATAACGTCAATAAAATGGATGTATTTCATCGTTACTTTCGATTGATCCATTTTCGATTTACTATGAAAACAAAAATCAAGACTGAGTAGAGAATAAAAAATAGGAGGATATAATCGATCAAACCAATTGCTAGCAAGAACCCCATAATCAACAACTGAAAACCAAGACCAAAAGTGGATAACATCGTCATAAATGGTTTTGGAAAATTGTCAGAAATGACAGCTTCACTATCTAAATAATAAATAGTCTTATCAAATAGAATATAGAGACCATTGTATATTGTATACAATAGATCAACAGTCGATTGTTTTTCTCCTGGAAGCGCTGTTGGAGCTTCGACTTCTAGTATTCTACTAGTCATGTCTCCATTGGATTGATTACGTAATATGACGTAATAGTAATTATATAATGTACCCTGTAACTGGATTCCGATAAAGGCAAATAGCATCATCCAAATAGATGAATCAGTAACATACCAAATAGCGAACAGGAAAATAAAATTGAGAATGATATCTGCTATTGAATCCAAATATCTACCTGTATAACTGGGTGTGTTTTTAACTCTGGATAGTTCACCATCGGCAGCATCTAGAGTAGACTTTAAGGTAAGGAAGAATAAGGCAGTCCAATACTGTGCATGAAGTATACAATAAGTTGCTATCAAACCTGCTACTACAAACATCCATGTGACATGAACAGGAGTTACTGAAGTATGCTTAAGTGAGTTGGCAATCCATCTTGCGACAGGTCGACCATAGTCGGATAGATCTATGAATCTTCTATCCTTAGGAAGTTTTGACATTTAATACTTAGAAGTAATAATATGAGCCGGTAATATATCCTACGTTTTCTTAACACTGACACTAAATTTTAATTCAGTGTTGTGGGTTAAACTGTTTCTTCCTGTAAATTTATCTTTTTATGAAGAATTAATGACTTTATCTATAAAATTCCTTTTTAGAAGTCTCAACGCTTTCTAAAGTCAAACCAACTTTTACGTTAGATACTGACATTTCCACGGGTCCTAATTTATGGGTTTTAGCTATCATAGCCCCTCCTGGAAACGTTTCCCAGTTGATCCATGTTGCATTGATCCCTTTGATAGGAATGATACTTGTCCATATATCGTATGAAGTTGGTAGACCAGTTTCGTCTACCCACCAAAGGTAGCTGTCGCCCGGAGTGATGCCACCACTTTGGTAAGTGACTAATAGACCTTGTTTTCCATTTTGTTCTATTAGCGTTCTCTTGCTTCCTTTATCACGGATTTTGTAAGGAGCACAAAGCCAAAATGAATCATTGCACCAAAAAGCCCACGCCGTTTGTTTCAAATTTTCATAATCTTCTTTGACTTCGACCAAATTACCTTCCTTTTTTACAATTGTATTATCAAGATTGTTTAATTCCATTAGCACCGAGTAATCTGCCCATTCAATCAGAGCTGTATTGTTACTTTTATCCCAAATATAATGATGCTCACCTCTGAAAAAAGTCCAACTTATATATTGCAGTGAATCCCAAGCTGGCTCATTTAGTCTATTTAATATTTTATCTGCAAAAATTTTTTGAGATTTATATCCGTCATCAAAAGTTAATAGTAAATAATTTTTATTAATTCTATTATTCAGCTCATTTAATTTTAATGGGTCAATAAATTCCCAATTTTTTTTAAGATTTATTAAAATTTTTTCTAGTTTATCAAAATCATTATACAAAATATCATGAACATTTAATATTCTGAATCTTGATTTATTTCTAACATATCCTCCAAAAACTTTAAAAATATTAG
>ENA-OQVM01004681-OQVM01004681.1-marine-metagenome-genome-assembly--contig:-NODE-4681-length-13709-cov-8.668354_pt1 | contig 13709 bp, 14 predicted proteins | sample MGYA00237776_ERZ505498 | MGnify/ENA primary metagenome ERZ505498 (study PRJEB26159, sample SAMN06265151) | marine metagenome | isolation source: Helgoland LTER site | place: Germany:Helgoland, sampling... | reverse complement strand
GAATCTTGGACGCGCTGGCGGTATTTTAGAAGCCAAGAAGATTGCCGCCATTGCCGAGCCTTATTATGCACAGATTGCCCCGCATCTTTATTGCGGGCCTGTTGTTGCCGCTGCCAATATCCAGCTTGCCGCCTCGATTCCCAATTTCCTGATTCTCGAATCAATTCAGAAAATGGATGGGTTTCATGCCACCTTGCTAACATCACCGCTTTGTTGGGAAGATGGTCACATCATTCCGCCAACGACGCCGGGCCTTGGCATTGAATTGAATATGGATGTTGTTGCCCAAAACCCGTGGGATGGATCAAGGCTGCATCTCGAAATGGCGCAGCATCCCTTTGATCCGGGGCGCGACGGCCCCTTTGCCGGCGGCTAATTGGCCTTGACGACATAGCCATTGCGGATGCAGCAAAACTGGCCGCCAATCGCCATTGCATGCATCACCAGCCGCAGCCCGCTCGAAACCAAGGCAATGACGCGGCGTAAAACCATGATAGAAAAGGGGAACAAAAGCATCTGGACACTTGACAGCGAGGCCGCAAAGCGTATATTCCAGCCCGCTGTCGCGCTTTGACATTGTTGTTTGGGCGCCGCTGCCCCATTGGTGGGGAAAAAGCGACTGGCCGGAAACCCCGTCCACAGCTGATGAGATGATTGTGGTGACTAAAGGCTTTTGCGGCTATCGCGAGTCTTTCGCCATCAAACTGTTTAGGTAAGGAAGATCGCCATGTACGCTTTGGTGAAGACCGGTGGCAAACAATATCGCGTTTCAAAGGATGACACCATTCTGGTGGAGCGTCTGTCCGCCGAAGAAGGCGAGCAAATCATTTTGAACGACATCGTCATGCTAGGCGATGGTGACAAGGTAACGATTGGCACACCGCTTGTTGATGGCGCTGGCGTCAGCGCAACGGTTGTCCGCCAGACCCGCGGGCCAAAAATCATTATTTTCCGCCGCAAGCGCCGGAAAAACCATCGGCGTACCCAAGGTCATCGTCAGGATTTAACCCTGCTGAAGATCAATGATATTGCCGAAGATGCAAAAAGCCTGAAAACAGCAAAACCTGCTGCTAAGGCCGCGCCGAAAAAAGCTGCAGCAAGTGACGCGCCTGCCAAAAAAGCCGCCGCACCAAAAGCCGCCGCCGCGAAAAAAGCTGCACCGAAGGCCGCCGCTGCGAAAAAGCCAGCTGCAAAAAAAGATTAAATAAAGACGATGCCGCAATCGCGGTTATGAACAGATAGAAGGTTGGTAGAAAATGGCACATAAAAAAGCAGGCGGTAGTTCCAGAAACGGTCGCGACTCGGCTGGCCGCAGACTTGGTGTAAAGAAATTTGGCGGCGAGAGCGTTCTTGCTGGTAATATCATTGTTCGCCAGCGCGGAACCAAAGTGAATCCCGGACAAAATGTCGGCATGGGCAAAGACCACACATTATTTGCACTGATCGAAGGCAAGGTTGCTTTCCGTGAAAAATCAGGTGGCAAGATGTTTGTGGCTGTCGAGCCGATAGCCGAGGCTGCTGAATAGCGCCTTTGGCATCAAAATGATGCATGGGGGGCGGGTTATTCCGGCAGCCGTGCAATGATTGAAGGGGGATGACGATTGTTATTCCCCTTTTGTGTATCAGGTGAAATACCGCACCACGGCAACGCCATGATGGGCACGGCAAATGGCGTTGATCACCTTACCGCATCAAACCCCCGAATGATAAATCGGAACCTTTGTAATGAAATTTCTCGATCAGGCGAAAATCTACACCCGTTCAGGGCATGGCGGGCCGGGGGCAATTAGCTTTCGGCGTGAAGCGCATGTGCCTTTGGGCGGGCCTGATGGCGGCGATGGCGGGCGTGGCGGCGATATTGTGGCAATGGCGGTAAATGGTCTGAACACGTTGATTGATTATCGCTATCAACAGCATTTCAAGGCCGAATCGGGCCGTCCGGGTGCCGGACGTGACCGCAGCGGTGCCTCTGGCAAAGATGTGATCATGCGGTTGCCAATTGGAACCCAAGTCCTATCAGATGACCAGCAAACCATACTTGCCGACCTGACCTATGAGGGACAGACCATCATTCTTGCCAAGGGCGGTACTGGCGGCAAGGGCAATGCCTTTTTCAAATCATCGACCAATCGTGCGCCACGGAAATCACAACCTGGCGAAGACGGTCAGGAAATGTGGGTCTGGCTTCGGCTGAAACTGATTGCCGATGCCGGCCTTCTTGGCATGCCAAACGCCGGAAAATCAACCTTTCTAAGCGCGGTTTCAGCAGCACGCCCGAAAATTGCCGATTATCCTTTTACCACGCTTCATCCTAATCTTGGCGTTGTTGGCATTGATGGCAAGGAATTTGTCATGGCTGATATTCCGGGGCTGATCGAAGGCGCGCATGAAGGCGCGGGGCTTGGACATCGGTTTTTGGGGCATGTCGAACGCTGCCGGATTTTGCTGCATCTGATTGATGCGACTGGCGAAGACCCTGTTGCCGCATGGAAAATGCTTCGCAATGAGCTCAAAGCCTATGGCGGCGATCTTTATGACAAGCCGGAAATTGTCGGGCTGACCAAATTGGACGCAACGCCAGAAGATTACGCTGCCGATCTTGCCATTGCCTTGCAAGACGCGGGCGCAGGACAAGTACTGGCCTTATCGTCAGTTACCGGAAGCGGCGTTACAACGATGCTTCGCCAGCTTATCAATGTGATTGAAACAAGTCGGGCCAAAGAAGCGGAGCCCGAAGAGGCTGTGCCATGGTCACCGTAACATCAGCGTCTCAAAACCATATTTTTGACGATGCGAAAATCATCGTTATCAAAGTTGGGTCATCCCTTCTTGTTGACGAAGATCAAAACGCCATTAATACAGCATGGCTAAGCGGTATCGCCACCGATATTGCGCGGCTAAAGGCAGCTGGAAAAGATGTTGTGGTGGTATCAAGCGGGGCCATCGCGCTTGGACGGCGTTTGCTGAAAATAAATCACAATAAATTGAAATTGCAGGAAAAACAGGCAGCTGCGGCAACGGGTCAAGTGTTGCTGGCGCATGCATGGATGGACGCGCTTGGCGCGCATCAGGTGCAAACAGCACAAATTTTGCTGTCGCCTGATGATACCGAAACAAGACGCAAACATCTTAATGCCCGCACCACGATGATGGCGCTTTTACAGCTCAATGCCGTTCCGGTGGTCAATGAGAATGACACGGTTGCCACGGCGGAAATTCGCTTTGGCGATAATGACCGGCTGGCGGCGCGTGTTGCCGCGATGATTGGCGCTGATGTGCTGGTTCTGCTGTCGGATGTTGATGGGCTTTATACGGCTAATCCGAATGGCAACAATAGCGCAACCCATATTGGGGAAATTGCGCAAATCACCCCCGACATCATGGCCATGGCAGGGCCAGCCAATGCCGCCTATGCTTCGGGCGGTATGGTAACCAAGCTTGAGGCGGCGCGCATTGCCACATCGGCCGGTTGCCAGATGATCATCTGCAATGGACAAAGCCCAGCACCATTATCACGGCTGGAAGCCGGGGCAAAATGCACCATCTTTGCCGCAACGTTAAGCCCGCATACCGCGCGCAAACAATGGATTGCCGGTGCGCTAACCCCCAAAGGGACAATCCGCATTGATGATGGGGCGGCACGCGCGCTTCGCGCCGGACGATCGCTTTTACCAGCTGGCGTTATCGCTGTTAACGGGCAATTCGAACGTGGCGATTTGATCGAGATTGAAGATAGCGCCGGCCTGGTCATCGGACATGGCTTGTCAAGCTATGGTCATAAAGACGCCATGGCGATTCGCGGTCATAAAAGCAATGAAATCGAATCCGTGCTAGGCTATCGTGAACGTGACGAAATGATCCATGCCGATAATCTGGTCATGAGTGACGGCTAGGGCAAAACGCTAGCTAGATAAATATAAGCTAAAAAATAAGGCCAAAAAGCAGGCTAAAAAGTGGGAAAGATATGGCGCAGCAACTAGACAAAATCAGTGATGCCACCGCCCTGATCGGGGCGATGGTCACACGGTCACGCGCCGCGCAATCGGTTCTTGGCAAAAGTGATTTTGCGTCACGATGCGCCGCCCTGCAAGCCGCAGCCGATGAGATTCGCACCCAGTCCGCCGCCATTCTTGAGGTCAATGCCAAAGATGTTGCCGCGGCCAAGGCAAGCGGCATCAGCGGTGCCTTTATCGACCGGTTAACGCTGAATGACGAACGCGTTGAAGCGATGGCAACCGGCCTTGAGGCGATGATTCGCCTGACCGATCCGATTGGCCATGAATTGGCACGATGGCAACAGCCAAACGGGCTTGATATTGCGCGGGTGTCAACGCCGCTTGGCGTGATTGGCATCATTTACGAATCACGGCCGAATGTCACAATTGATGCGGCTGGATTATGTATTATTGCTGGCAATGCTGCCATTTTGCGCGGCGGCAGTGATAGCCAGCTTACTGCCAGCCTGCTTGCCGCCATCATGGGTGATGGGCTTGCTGCGGCTGGCCTGCCGCGTGATGCGGTGCAGATGGTGCCAACAACCGACCGACAGGCCGTTGGTGCGATGCTTGGCGCGGTTGGCGGCATTGATGTGCTGATTCCCCGCGGTGGACGCTCGCTTGTTGAACGCGTTCAAACCGAAGCGCGTGTTCCGGTTTTTGCCCATCTTGAAGGCATTTGCCATCTTTATATCCATGCTGATGCCGACCCGGATAAGGCGCGGCAGATCGCGGTAAATGCCAAAATGCGGCGAACCGGCATTTGCGGCGCAGCAGAAACATTGCTTATTGATGCCGCCATTGCCAAAGACCTTCTTGGCGCAATTGCCAATGATCTTTTGGCCGCTGGCTGTACGCTTCGCGGTGATGCGGGTGCATGTGACCTTGTGCCAGCGATGACCCCTGCCACCGAAACCGATTTTTACACTGAATATCTGGATGCAATTCTATCGGTTGCCATTGTCGATAATATTGAATCGGCCATTGCCCATATCGCCAAATATGGATCGGCGCATACTGATGCGATCATCACCGAATCAGCCGCTGCCGCCGCGCAGTTTTTTGCCGAGGTCGACAGCGCGATTGTCATGCATAACGCCTCGACACAATTTGCCGATGGCGGCGAATTTGGCATGGGTGCCGAAATTGGCATTGCCACCGGGCGATTACATGCGCGTGGGCCTGTTGGCGCGGCGCAATTAACCAGCTTTAAATATGTTGTTCGTGGCAATGGCCAGACACGCAGCTAGCCATCATCATCAAATGCCGTTGCTGTTTCACAGCCGGACAAGCCTGAAAATTGGCCTTGTTGGTGGCTCGTTCAATCCGGCGCATGATGGCCATATTCATGTTGCGCTTGAGGCGCGTCGTGCCTTGAATCTTGATCAAATCTGGTGGCTTGTCAGCCCGCAGAATCCACTCAAAAGCACCGCCGGCATGGAATCCCTTGCCACAAGGCTGGCACATGCTCGTAAAATTGCCGCGCCCTATCCGTTTTTGCGGGTTTTGACTCCCGAGGCTGGACTGCCCCAAAACTATACCTACAACACATTGACTTATTTGAAAAAAACAATGCCGCTAGCGCGTCTTATCTGGGTCATGGGCGCGGATAATCTGGACCAATTTGCGCGCTGGCACCGGCACCAAGATATGATTCGCCTACTACCCATTGCCGTTATCGACCGTCCAAGCTATTCTATGAAGGCTATAGCGGCTGGTCGGTGGTTGCTAGGACGGCGTTATCAGGTTGCAAAAATGCGCCACGCCATTGCAATGCGATCTTTGAAACTGCCGAGCTGGTGCTTTATAGCTGGACAACGTCACGCGGCTTCGGCCACGGAGATAAGGCAGCAAGCGCAAAGCGCAAATGCCTAAATCCGACCGTAGCCCGCAAAAAAGGGGCTTGAACATTTTGACAGGAGATACCCATTTCTAAAGCGCAAACTGCATTAAACGCAGACCAGATCCTTCGTTTGATCACAACCTCTCTTGACGACGACAAAGCCGAAAATATCCTGACAATCCCGTTACAAGGTAAATCCGCAATGGCCGATTATATGGTTGTTGCGTCAGGGGCATCATCTCGGCAGGTTGCCGCCATGGCAGAACATCTTGAATTCAAGCTAAAGCAGGAAAAGGTCGATATTCTCGGCCTTGAAGGTCTGCGACAAGCCGATTGGGTTCTGCTTGATGCCAATGATGTGATCGTTCATATCTTCCGTCCTGAAGTGCGTGACTTTTACGGGCTTGAGCGGATGTGGGTTGATGATATGTCGGCCGAAATTGTCAAGGTTGGCAGCGACGCCTAAACGCATCGCTCAAATGGCAAAAGGCGAATCGGAGCCGATCAATGCAGCTGTTTATTCTCGCCGTTGGTAAGGGTCGCGCTTCGCCTGAAAATACGCTAACGCAAGGCTGGCTGTCGCGCTTGCCGCAGGGCGGCAGCCTTATTGAAGTTGAATCCAAATTCCCCCCCGGCCAAAAACGAACCGATGATGAATCCACCCGCCTGTTACGCGCCATGCCTGATGGCGCTGCCCTGGCGGTTCTTGACCCACGCGGCAAGGATCATTCATCTGAAGATCTGGCTGCCTTGATCGGCACATGGCGTGATGGCGGTTTTGCGGCAGCCTGTTTTGCCATTGGCGGGGCTGATGGCCATGCTGATATGATGCGCCAAAAGGCCGAACGCAGCATTTCCTTTGGCCGCGCCACATGGCCACATATGTTGTTTCGAGCCATGCTTGCCGAACAGCTTTATCGGGCAAGCGCGATTTTGGCAGGTCATCCCTATCATCGAGGTGATTAACCGGCTGGCCATCGCGCCTTGGTGCCGCGCCAGCCCTGTTTAGGGGACAGCACAGTTTAACTGTACATCAATCAATGCTGAGATTATAAGATCGTCATGGTCACTTATCACCCCTCGCACGGCCCGGTTGTCCTGTGCATCATGGATGGCTGGGGTCATCGTGCCGAGCCCGAACATAACGCCGTTGCGCTTGCCAAAACGCCCGTGTTTGACGCGCTGATGGCAAACCAGCCACATAGCTTTCTTGCCGCATCTGGCGTTGATGTTGGCTTACCAGATGGACAGGTTGGCAATTCCGAAGTTGGACATATGAATATTGGTGCAGGCCGTGTGGTGATGCAGGATTTGCCGCGCCTGAATGCCGCTGTCAAAGATGGGTCGCTGGCAGCGCATCCCGATCTTATCGCGCTTGCGGCACAGCTGCGGGCATCGGGCGGCACGGCGCATGTCATGGGGCTTTTATCACCAGGCGGCGTGCATGCGCATCAAGACCATTTTCTGGCTGTCATAACTGGGCTGGTTGCGGCTGGCGTGCCAGTCGCTGTTCATGGCTTTACCGATGGCCGCGATACATTACCGCAAGCCGCAAAACAGAATTTACCCAATTTTGTGGCTGCCTTGCCAGAAGGTGCCTTTATCGCCAGCCTGATTGGCCGCTATTTCGCCATGGATCGTGATAACCGCTGGGAGCGCACACAAGCCGCCTATGACGCCATTGCAGGCGCGCGCGCACCGATCTTTGCCATTGACGCGCTAACGGCGCTTGAGGCGGGCTATGGGCGTGATGAGGGTGATGAATTCATCACCCCAACCGTGATTGACGGCTATCAGGGCATGCGCGATGGCGATGGCATCGTGATGATGAATTTTCGTGCCGATCGCGCCCGCCAGCTGTTGAATTGTTTTTGTGATCCGGCCAGCACTGGCTGCACCACCCAGCCGGTTACATTTGTTGGCATGGCAGGCATGACCAGCTATTCGAAATCGCTTGATGATCATATGGTGACGCTTTATCCGCCACTGGAATTGCATGACACGCTTGGCGAGATTGTGGCGCGTGCCGGCAAACGCCAGCTTCGGCTTGCCGAAACCGAAAAATACCCGCATGTGACTTTTTTCTTTAATGGTGGCGAAGAGGCACTGCAACCGGGCGAAGATCGCGAGATGGTCGCCTCGCCATCGGTTGCCACCTATGACCTGCAACCCGAAATGAGCGCGCGTGATGTTCTGCAAACCGCGCTTACCAGCCTTCATGCCAAGGCTCATGATCTGTTGATTATCAATTTTGCCAATCCTGACATGGTTGGTCATACAGGTGATCTTGACGCTGCCATTCGCGCGGTTGAAACCGTTGACCACTGTGTTGGTCAATTGGTTGCGGCGCTTGGGGATGTTGGTGGGCAAATGCTGCTAACCGCCGATCATGGCAATTGCGAATTAATGTGGGATTGCGCAGCCGGATCGCCGCATACCGCCCACACCACCAATCTTGTGCCATTGATTTTGGTCAATGGTCATGCCAACACAACGATTGCCAATGGCCGACTTGCCGATCTTGCGCCAAGCTTGCTTGCCATGATGGGCATTGCCAAGCCTGCATTAATGACCGGAAACTGTCTTTTATCATCTGAAAAGCCCTAAGCGCATTTGGCCATAACGCAATCTTGCCATGATCTTGCGCAATCTTTGGGAATGACAAGGCTGGTTGGGGTTGTATGCAACGGCATTGACTGGCACGATAAGCAAGCCGTGATGTAAGACAATAGCATCGGCGTATTCACGCTGGTTTGGTGACTATGGTTTCGGGTTAAATATGTTTAAGGGATATTAGGAGCAGTCATAAATGCAAATCGTCAGCTTTCTCTCAACGCAGGGGCGCCGCATGCGTTATGCTGCCTTGCCATTTATTTGCGGCGCGGTGATTGCCGGTTTGGCCATCCCCACCCTGACAATTGCCCAATCAGGCAAGAATGATGCGGTATATCGCCAGCTTGGGCTTTTTGGCGATATCTTTCAGCGCGTTCGCGAAAGCTATGTTGATGAGGTTGATGATAAGGATCTTGTCGAAGCGGCCATCAATGGCATGCTGACCTCGCTTGATCCCCATTCGTCATTTCTAAACAATGATCATTTCAGCGATATGCAAGTTCAGACCAAAGGCAAATTTGGCGGGCTTGGGATTGAAATCACCATGGAAGATGGTGTGATCAAGATTGTGTCGCCAATTGATGACACGCCCGCCGCCGAAGCTGGATTACAACCTGAAGATTTGATCATCGCCGTTAATGATGAACCAATCCGCGGCATGACCCTAAGCGATGCGGTTGACCGGTTACGCGGCGAAGTTGGCTCAAGCGTTACGGTTACGATCAAACGCGGTGCCAAAGACCCATTTGACGTCAGCCTCAAACGCGACACGATCAAAATCCGTTCGGTACGCGCCAAAATGTTTGACGGTATTGGCTATTTGCGAATCACCACTTTTTCTGAACAGACCACACCCGGCCTGACCAAAGAAATTGACAAAATGTTCCGTGAACATGGCCAAGATTTGAAAGGCTTTGTTCTGGATTTGCGCAACAATCCGGGTGGTTTGCTGAATGAAGCGATTTCGGTGAGTGATGCGTTTCTTGAAAAGGGTGAAATTGTCTCAACACGCGGCCGCCGCGCCGAAAATGCCAGCCGCGCCTATGCCCGGCCGGGGGATATTGCCAACGGCCTTCCCCTTGTTGTGCTGATTAATTCTGGATCGGCATCAGCATCTGAAATTGTTGCTGGGGCGTTAAAAGATCATCGCCGTGCGGTTCTTCTTGGCACGCGTTCATTTGGCAAAGGATCGGTGCAAACGGTGATTCCGGTTTCCGGCAATAGCGCCATGCGGTTGACCACAGCGCGTTATTACACCCCATCAGGCGTTTCAATTCAGGCCACAGGAATCAGCCCAGATATTGAGGTGGCGTTGGCACGGATTGAAACTTTGGATGGCGGTGATACGCGCGAAGAAGATTTAAAAGGCGCTCTTGATAATGGCAAAGAAGGCGAACCAGCCAATGCCAAAAAACCCGATGTTACGCCAGCCACTGACCAGTCAAAGATTGATTACCAGCTTGCGCGTGCACTTGATTTGATCCGCGGCGTCTCTATTTTTACTGATGTGAAATCTGGATCTTAATCATGCGTGACATTCCTTATGATGAACGGCCCTACCGGCCTTGCGTCGGCATCTTTTTAATCAATGACGCCAGGCAGGTTTTTGGAGGTCGGCGCATCGACAGCCGCGCCGAAGCATGGCAAATGCCACAAGGCGGAATCGATCCGGGCGAAACGGTGATTGATGCTTGTATGCGCGAAATGGGCGAGGAGATTGGCACATCTTCGGCTGAATTGCTGTGCGAACATAATGACTGGCTTTATTACGATATTCCGCTGCCGCTTGCCGACCGGCTATGGCATGGCCAATATAAGGGCCAGAAACAAAAATGGATGGCCCTTCGCTTTACCGGCAATGATGAAGACATAAACATCAACACCGCCGAACCCGAATTTTGCGAATGGCGCTGGCTAGAACCGCATGAATTGGTCAATCTGGCGGTGCCGTTCAAACGTGATGTCTATGATGATGTGCTAAAGGCCTTTGCCGATTTCGTCTAGCCGCCGTTACCCAATAAACAAACCCAAAAAAAGGGCCGCCAAACATTTTGGCAGCCCTTTTTCTTATTCGATGAATATTGGCTAGAGCGATTCGATGACCGCATTCAAAAACGCGGCTTCGGCTTCATTTGCGTTGGCTGCCTTTTCTTTTAACGCCGCCGCATCAGCACTGCCAAGATCAATGGCACGTTCGGCCAGAATCGTTACCGATTCACCCGATACATCAGCAAGACCACCATCAATCATAAACCGATCGGTGACTTTGCCATCTTCATGCACTTCGACAATGCCGCGTGTCAGATCAGCAAGCAATGGTGCGTGCCGTGGCAGCACACCAAACAGACCCTCAACGCCCGGTGCAACAACCATCTGCACAGATTTCTGAGCCATGATGCGAGCTGGTGTTACCAGTTCCAATTGTGTCGTTTCAGCCATGCTAGCGCATCCTTATGCTGGATCGAACAGGGGTGATGCCGTTAGGCAGCGTCCTGAGTGAGTTTCTTGCCTTTTTCGATGGCCTCTTCAATCGTGCCAACGAGATAGAAGGCAGCTTCTGGAAGATGGTCATATTCGCCCTTCAAGATGCCTTCAAAGCCAGCGATTGTATCTTCGAGGCTAACAAGCTTGCCAGGTGCGCCGGTAAAGACTTCGGCGACATGGAATGGCTGTGACAAGAAACGCTGAATTTTCCGGGCGCGCGCCACGGTCAGCTTATCTTCTTCTGACAATTCATCCATACCGAGGATGGCGATGATGTCCTGAAGTGACTTATATTGCTGCAACACTTCTTGGACTTCACGCGCAATATTATAGTGATGTTCACCAACAATCCGCGGATCAAGCATGCGTGATGATGAATCAAGCGGGTCAACCGCAGGATAAATACCAAGCTCGGCAATCTGACGTGACAAAACAGTAGTGGCATCAAGGTGGGCAAATGATGCTGCCGGTGCCGGGTCAGTCAAGTCATCGGCAGGAACATAAATCGCCTGAACCGACGTGATTGAGCCTTTATTTGTTGTGGTAATCCGCTCTTGCAGGGCGCCCATGTCGGTTGCCAATGTTGGCTGATAACCCACCGCAGATGGGATACGGCCAAGAAGCGCAGACACTTCTGAACCAGCCTGTGTAAAGCGGAAGATGTTATCAACGAAGAACAGCACGTCCTGGCCTTCTTCGTCACGGAAATATTCAGCCAAGGTCAAACCGGTCAAGGCAACACGTGAACGCGCACCTGGAGGCTCATTCATCTGTCCGTAAACAAGCGCGGCCTTTGAACCCGGGCCGTCAGTTTTGATAACGCCTGATTCGACCATCTCGTGATAGAGATCGTTACCTTCACGCGTACGCTCACCAACACCGGCAAACACTGAATAACCACCATGCGCCTTGGCAACGTTGTTGATCAATTCCATGATCAAAACGGTTTTACCAACGCCCGCACCACCAAACAGACCAATCTTACCACCTTTGGCATAAGGCGCGAGAAGATCGACAACCTTAATGCCTGTTACCAGAATTTCAGCTTCGGTTGACTGGTCAACATAATCCGGCGCGGCGCGGTGAATTGGATAATATTTCTTTGATTTAACCGGCTGGCCCTCATCAACAGGCTCGCCGATAACATTCAAGATACGGCCAAGGGTTTCAGGCCCAACAGGAACCGTGATTGGCGCGCCAGTATCAACAGCTTCGGCGCCGCGAACCAAACCTTCGGTCGAGTCCATCGCGATGGTACGAACAGCGGATTCGCCAAGATGCTGCGCAACTTCAAGCACAAGCCGCTGGCCATTATTGCTGACCTCAAGGGCGTTTAGAATGGCAGGGAGTTCACCGTCAAACTGAACGTCAACAACCGCGCCAATAACCTGACTGATTTTACCAATTGCTTTATTTGCCATGGTCTTCTTACTCCGGGCTAGAACCGTTTTAATTGTGGGCATCATTGCCCTGATCGTTATTTTGCTCAGCTGCTGAATTTAAAGAGCTTCAGCACCTGAAATAATTTCGATAAGTTCATTCGTAATCGCCGCTTGACGTGTTCTGTTGAACACCAATGTCAGACGGTCAATCATATCACCAGCATTCCGCGTGGCGTTATCCATTGCTGTCATCCGCGCGGCAAGTTCGGCCGCAGATGATTCGAGCAAGGCACTGTAAATCTGTGTTGAAATGATGCGTGGCAACAGATTTGCCAGCAATTCATCTTCTTCTGGCTCGTAATCGTAATTTGAACCAGCTTCATCGCCGCCAGCATCACCAACTTCAGCTGGGATCAGCTGGGTCAGTTTGACCTCTTGAGTGATGGCATTGACGAATTTGTTATAGATCATGGTGCAGACGTCAAAATCACCATTTTCAAAACCGCTGCGAACGGTTTCGCCAAGATCAGCCGCATCGGCGAACGCAACCGAGGTGCCTTGAATCCCCTCAAGGCTGGCAATGTAGCTACCGCCAAACTCACGGCGAAGCGCATCGGCAGATTTCCGGCCAACCATCAACAGCTTGACGGTTTTGCCTTCGCCTTGAAGCCGCGCAACTTCGGTGCGGGTTTGGCGGGTAATTGACCCGTTAAAACCACCACAAAGACCGCGATCAGCCGAAATAACAACCAGCAAATGATTTGCTGATTTGCCATTTCCGACAAGCAGAGCAGGTGCCGAGCTGGGATCAGCTTTGGCGGCAAGATTGGCAATCACACCGCGCATCCGGTCGGCATATGGCCGGCCAGCTTCGGCTGCTTCTTGCGCCCGCCGCAATTTCGCCGCTGCCACCATTTTCATGGCAGCGGTGATTTTCTGCGTGGACTTGACGCTGTTAATACGCGTCTTCAAATCCTTCAATGATGCCATTTACCAAACTCCATTTTGCGGTGCAACAGCCCCGCAAATGCCTTCACCATTTACGAAAAGCTTTTACCAAATGCCTCAATGGCTTTTGCCAATTTGTCAGATGTGGCATCTGACAGCGCTTTTTCATCACGGATTGTGTCAAGAACGTCCTGATTATTGCTGCGAAGATGATCAAGAAGGCCAGCTTCGAAACGGCCAATATCAGTCACCGCAATCTGATCAAGAAAGCCTTTCACACCGGCGAAAATAACCGCAACCTGCTCTTCGACAAGCATTGGGCTATATTGTGCCTGCTTCAGCAATTCAGTCAGACGCGCACCGCGCTCAAGCAATGCCCGTGTTGAAGCATCCATATCTGATGCAAACTGCGCAAAAGCGGCCATCTCACGATATTGTGCCAAT
>ENA-OQVM01004679-OQVM01004679.1-marine-metagenome-genome-assembly--contig:-NODE-4679-length-13716-cov-7.219738_pt1 | contig 13716 bp, 14 predicted proteins | sample MGYA00237776_ERZ505498 | MGnify/ENA primary metagenome ERZ505498 (study PRJEB26159, sample SAMN06265151) | marine metagenome | isolation source: Helgoland LTER site | place: Germany:Helgoland, sampling... | reverse complement strand
CGTGGTGCTTATGAAATGATTTTGATGGCTTTTGAGCGTGGTGAACTGGAAGACATACAGTCGTTTCTCAGCGCGGACGTTTTCGAGACATTTGAATCAGTTGTTTCTGCAAGAAGAGATCAGGGGCTGACAATCGAAGCTGAATTTATTGGTGTGCAGAAAATTGCTATTAACGAAGCCACATTCGTTGATACATCCGGTTTGGCAGAAGTTACTATTCGAATTATTGGTGAATTGACAAACGTGGTTCGCAACGCCGAAGGCGATGTTGTCGAAGGCCATGAAACCAGTCCAAAACAACAAAAAGATATTTGGACTTTTGCGCGTGTAATGGGCACAGACGATCCCAACTGGCAGCTTGTCGCCACTGGCGAATGACTCCAAATATATCGACGTTGGTGCGGGCGTTTCTATTGGCGCTTGCGCCTGGCTTTGGTGGGGTGGCCTCAGCGGATATCAACGTCAAAGTTTTTGAATTCACACAACTTAACGGATGGCAGGAAGAAGACCATCAATCAGCTCTGTGGGTTTTTTTAAAGACTTGTTCTGATATGAAGCCTAAAGACTGGCGCAGCCTTTGCGCATTAGCTGTCAATCAAAAAAATCCCAAACTATTTTTTGAACTTTTTTTTCGCCCCGTGTTTATCTCAAATAATGATCCGGGCTTGTTTACTGGCTATTTTGAACCAGAATTAAACGGTTCTCGCACGCCCACAAGCCGGTTTCGGTATCCGGTATATAAACTTCCACCGAATGTGCCAAAGGATCGTCCTTGGTTCACAAGACGTGAGATTGAAACTAAGGGTATCTTGGCAAACCGCGAGCTTGAAATCGCTTGGGTTGATGATCCGGTTGAGTTGTTTTTTCTTCAAATTCAGGGGTCTGGGAGGGTGCGGTTGCCTGATGGTGATGTTATTCGGTTGGGATACGGAGGATTTAACGGGCAACGGTATAAATCTATTGGCGCGGAGCTGGTGCGGCGGGGTATTTATAAAAGTCATGAGGTTTCGGCGCAGGTGATTCAAAACTGGGTCAAGCTCAATCCGATTTCTGGTCGGGAACTATTGCGCCACAGCCCAGGGTTTGTTTTTTTCCGTGAAATTTTCAATTTACCTGCATTTGATGGCCCTGTTGGCGCGATGAACCGTTCACTTACAACCTTGCGCTCTCTGGCTGTTGACCCTAAATTTGTACCTCTTGGTGCACCTGTGTGGCTTGAAAAACAAGGTAAGCAGCCGTTGCGGCGGCTGATGATTGCCCAAGATACCGGATCGGCAATCAAGGGACCTCAGCGGGGTGATGTTTTTGTGGGGACCGGGGGTGCCGCCGGGCGCGTGGCGGGTAGGTTTAAGGATGCGGGGCGAATGTTTGTTTTGATGCCTATTCAACGGGCCTATACTGCGGTGTTGGAGCCGGGCAGATGAGCCGTCGTAGGGTCAGACCTGATGAATTGGAGCTCTGGCAACAGGTAGCGGCAAAAGCAGAGCGATTGCATCCGCAAAGACCCAATTTCGATATTCAGTTCCCAATCACGGCAACAGTGCCAAAACAGACCAAATCTGTGGAAAATCCGATACCGATAGCCTCATTTAAAATTGGCCAGAAATCGTTGTTAGGCTCAGGCAAACCAGCCCAGCGGTTGGCTTCGCCCGTACCCTACCTTACGCCGGCGCTACAGATGGATCACAAAGCCTTCAACCAACTTAAACGTGGAAAACTCAGGCCAGAGGCGCGGATTGATTTGCACGGAATGACATTGCAACAAGCACATCCAGAATTGATCCGGTTTATTTTGAAAACTCATGCGGATGGTTGCCGGCTTGTTTTGGTAATTACAGGGAAAGGAAAACCTGGACAGGGCGAGGATATTATTCCGCGTCGCACCGGGGTTCTTAGGCAAAAAGTACCACAGTGGCTGCGGTTGGCGCCCGTATTATCTGCAATTTTAGAAGTGACTCCCGCGCATGTAAAACATGGTGGTAATGGGGCACTCTATGTTTATCTGCGTCGTCGCCGCTAGGTGCTTTCAATTAGTGGTCTGGCATTTTTCACGCCGATATACATCAAAACGGTGGCGCATGCGAAATATCCCGCGACACCGATATACTGGGTTTCGAGATCAATACCGTAATCAATTAAAACACCAGTGATCCCGGGTCCCAGTGCTGACCCCAGGACCATAACAGCGGTTGCCATAGCCTTGATCGCCCCCAGATGTCCAGTTCCATAAAACTCAGCCCAGAAAGCATTGGGCAAAGTGATCGCCATCCCGGATGTTAGAGCTAAAAAGAAAAATCCAAGTAACATCGGCCCGGTGCTATATGCGGTTGAAAACGTGATAAAAGCCAGAATCATGGGTAATAAGAACCATGGAATGAGCCGCCCGGTACCAATTTTATCCAGCGCCCAGCCCGATCCCAGCATCGCCAGTACGCTGGTGATCGTATAGGCAGGAAACAGGGCCACGAGTTGGATGTGTGACCAGCCCTTTAATTCGGCAAAATAAACCTGATTAAAGAAGAAAGCGGTATTAAAAGCAGAGGGTCCGAGCAGGGCTGGCATCATGGCCCAGAACAACCAATGCTTGAGGGCTTGCGGTCTTGTCCACTGGCGTTGCTCCATTCCTAAAGACTGGTTGGATTTTGCGATGTTTTGTGGTGTGCGTTCGGTTTTTAGCATGGACCACAGAAGTGGCACACATAGTAAGGGGACCACTGCCGCGCACAACCAGACACTTTGCCAACTAATGATGGCAATTAAGTACACAATGAGTAATGGTAAAAGGGCCTCGCCGATGGAAAACCCCAAATGAGCGAGAGATAGGGCTTTGCCGCGGGTGGCGACAAACCACCTTGACATTGCTACGCTGGTGATATGACTTGCCATACCCTGGCCACCCAGACGCAGCGCGAATATCACCAGTGGCAACATCCATACCGCTGAGACAAGCGCCATAAGCAAGCATGATAGGGTTAGAAACACCAGGGTTGCCGCACCAAGGTGTCTGACCCGGAACTGATCAGTGAGTGCACCCGCCCAGATCATCACTACAGCAGAGGCAGTCGTGCCCAGTGTATAAATCAAGCCCCATGCCCCATGGGATAAATCGAAACTTTGGCGGATTTCTCCAGCGAAGATTGAAATAAAATAGGTTTGGCCAAAACTGGATAAGAATGCCAGCAGGGCGCCAGCACCCAACCAGTTCGCGTTTTGTTTGAGGAAGGTAAGCAAACTCATACCTTTCCCTGATCGCCTATGTACTATTCTGCAAGCTAATTATGAAAGAACGTTTCAAATTATCGCTACTTGTTTGCCAGTATTTGTATTTGTTTATTTTTGATTAAGGCCCTTGGATTACTTTCGCTGGTGGTGGGTAATTAGGGTGAAACAAATGGTGGGTAAGAATCTTGCACCTGTAATCATTAAGCGTAAGAAAGTAATTGTGTCTGGGGGGCATCATGGTGGTGCTTGGAAAGTCGCCTATGCGGATTTCGTCACAGCCATGATGGCTTTTTTCATGCTGATGTGGTTGCTGAATGCGACTACAGAAAAGCAAAGAAAAGGATTGGCAGATTACTTCCATCCTACGATTGTGGTGAGCCGCGTCTCCGGTGGGGGCGATGGTATGTTATCTGGTGACAGCCTGTTTTCGGAAGAAGCCTTAGCATATACCGGCACACCGGTTGAAATAGTCCAACTATCTGAAAAAGAGGGTGAGACAGTCAACTCAGGAGCCGATGAAAAACAAGCTGGGGAGAACCCAGAAAAGGAAATTTTTCGAACTTTGGAGAGGCTCATACACGGTCGTGGTGGAGAGAGCCTTGTATTTGAAAACGCGTTAAAACATATAAATACCAAGGTGACTGATAAAGGTCTTATTATTGAGATTTTTGATACAGCCAATAATAGTCTTTTTGATTCAGAGGGACAGTTTACACCGCTTTTAAATACGTTGATTGAAATGATGCGCGACGTTTTTGATCTTGTGGTCAACCCCATTTCTGTAGAGGGACATATTCGTTCGTACCCTATTATTTTAAAAAATAAACCCGTGTGGAGAACCTCAATTGAACGTGCATTGATGGTGCAGAGCTTGTTCACTGACCATGGTTTTGAAAGGGCACGAATCCACCGTGTGGTCGGTCACGCTGACCGAGATTTGGCGACTGGAAGACCAACGGAAATGCGTAACAATCGCCTTGAAATTACATTGCTCCGAACCGGGTACTCCCGGTAATAAGTCTGTTGCTTTTTAATTGTTAGCTGCCTGTTAATGGCAGCGCGGTAAGTCTGATTGCAAGTTTACAACAGGGCAACAGAAAGGCCGCTTATGACCATATACTCCTCTTTAACTGCGGGTGTCGCAGGTTTGCTTACGAATGCTCACCGACTTGGCTCGATCTCTGACAACATAGCCAATTCATCGACACAGGGTTATAAACGGGCTGATACGGACTTTCATTCCTTGGTTAACAAGGGATTAGGTGGTGAGTATTCTGCGGGTGGCGTTCGTGCGACTACGCAAAGGCTTGTTGGGGAAAACGGGGCTTATACAAACACAAAAAATGCCACCGATATAGCAGTGAGAGGCCGTGGTTTATTGCCCGTTACCACACGGTCAGCCGTCACGCAGGGAGATCATACAGATAATCTATTGCTGACCACTACGGGGTCTTTCCGGACCGATTCAGAGGGGTATTTGACCTCGACCTCTGGCCTAGTCTTGATGGGGTGGAAAGCCAAGGCGGATGGTACGATGTCGGTCTATCCCCGGGATACAACACAGGGTCTGGAACCGATAAAAATCAATCGCAATCAGTTTTTGCACGACCCAACAACAAAAATTACATTTTCTGCAAACTTGCCGGCAACCGGAACTGAGGTTGGTGCGGACGGTTCTGTTGAGAAAAGCTCACTGGAATATTTCGATAATCTTGGTAAATCGCAAGCTCTTAACATTGAATTTACGCCAAAAGTTCCCGCCTCTGGGAATGCTTCCAATGCTTGGACCATGACGATAAAAGATTCGGCACAAAACAACGCTGTAGTTGGCGAATATGTGCTTATTTTTGATGATAGCCGGGCGAAGGGTGGTGTTTTAAAATCTGTCACGACCAAAAGTGGTGGCGCCTATAGCGACACAACAGGAAAGATGACTTTAACCGTGGCCGGCGGGCCGATCGACTTTACCATTGGTAAGCTGGGAGAAAAGGGCGCAATTACGCAATTATCCGACGCCTATTCTTTGATTAAAAGTGAAACAGACGGTTCGCAGGTTGGTAGTATCTCTTCGGTTGAAATTGATGAAAAGGGGTTTGTTATAGCAACGTTTGACAATGGTATAACCCGGACAGTCTATCAGGTTCCTATGGTCGATGTGCCTAATCCCAATGGCCTGTACGGACTGGATTCGCAGACTTTCAAGCCCTCTTTGGACAGTGGTCCTTTTTTCTTATGGGATGCTGGTAAAGGTCCGACGGGCGAGATCAAAGGCTATGCGCTAGAGGAATCCACCGTCGATGTCGCCAGTGAGATGATTGATATGATTCAGACGCAAAGGGCGTATTCATCGAATGCCAAAGTAATCCAGACATTGGATGAGATGATGCAGGAAACCACAAATATTAAACGCTGAATCAATACCTGAAACGAAAGGATAACCCATGAGCTTGTCGGGAGCCCTCCTAAATGCCATATCAGGTCTTTCTGCTGCAAAGCGCGGTACTGAACTGACTGCATCAAATATCTCTAATGCAAATACCAAAGGTTATGGTAAAAAATCGGCTATTTTAATGGCACGGTTGGGTTCTGGCGGTGTTGATGTTTTGGGGGTTAAACGCTTTCAGGATGCTGGTTTGCTGTCAGACAGGCGGCTGGCATCTGCTGGTTTGGAAAATAGTGATGCCAAACAGTTATTTTTGAAAAAAATCCTAAACCTCTTTGGCACTGCTGATAAAAGCGGCTCGCTTTCGGCGCATTTAAGCAGATTTGAAAGTGCGCTGGTAGGCGCGGTTTCAAATCCCTCGCAATCGATCAGTTTACAAAACGTATTCACCGCAGCGCGAGAACTTGCTGAGAAGCTGAATCAAATGTCCCAAAAGGTACAGGCTGCCCGGGAAACAGCCGATCAAAAAATTACCTCCCAAGTGAAAACTCTAACCAGTGCGTTGAATACGGTGAAAGACCTCAATGATCGGATTTTAAAACTCAAACTGAATAATAAAGACACTTCGACGCTTGAGGATCAAAGACAAAAGCAGATTGACGATATTTCTGATATAATTCCAATCCGAGAAGACCCAAAAAAAAATGGTACGGTTAGCCTTGTTTCTCTGGGTGGTACAACGCTATTGGCAACCAAACCAGCAGAAATTTTGTTTGAGCCATCAGTTGTTATCACCGCTGATATGTCCCGTAAAAATGGTTTACTGTCCGGGCTCAAGATAAATGGAACAGATATCGCACTCAATGAAAAAGGCCCGGTACGTGGTGGGTCTTTGGCTGCGCAATTCGCAATTCGTGATGAGTTGGCACAGGCGGTTCAGACAGAATTAGATGCAGCTGCTCGGAACTTGATAAAACGTTTTCAAAGCAGTTCGGTGGATGCAACATTAACTGCGGCCGATCCAGGATTGTTTACGGATGCGGGGGCTGTTTTGGATCCGACGAAAGAAGTTGGTTTGGCCCGACAGATTACTATTAATGCGCGCGTAGATCCAGACAATGGAGGAAAATTGTTTCGTTTGCGCGATGGTCTAATGAGCAAGGTGCCTGGCACTGTGGGTGATACAAAAACCCTGAAGGCGATGCAGGATATAATGTCGGAAAAACAAACTTTGGCCTCGGGTAAATTTGCTACCCAATCTCATAGCTTGGCCACCTTATCGACCGCAATATTATCATCTTTAGGTTCTGATCTGATGGCTGAAGAACGACAGAATGAATATCGTGTTTCTGCGCTGACACAGTTGAGAGAGCTTGAAAAAGACGGCGCAGTCGACACGGATGAAGAAGCCCAGAAAATGTTGATTCTTGAGCATAGTTATAAAGCAAATGCCCGGATGATTAAAACTATTGATGAAATGCTCCAAACAATCTTAAGGATTTAGACAATGTCGGGATTATCAATTGGCGAGCTGTCAAGAAATACACTGATGACTCAGCAAAACCGTGAGATTAAGAATAGAATTGAAGTGTTAAGTGAACAAATGGTGACAGGTCAGGTTACAAATATTACCAGACACTTAAACGGCAACTTTCATGAGTTGGCTGACATCGAACATCGCTTAAAAACCCTTGAACACTATAAGAAGTCAATGCAACAAGGGGCAAACATGTTGAGTGTAACGCAGCTTGCCTTGAAAAATATCCATGACAGAACACAAACTTTACATGATAAATTAAGACAGACGGACCAATTATCTAAAACTGCGTTCCAAACTGCGTTGAAGACGGAAAGTAGAGCAGCGTTTGACGCGGCAATTTTATCTTTAAATACTCAAACTTCTGGGCGCAGCCTGTTCGCAGGAGCTGCGCATGAAAAGCCTGCGCTTGCGACAGCAAAGGATATATATTCAAAATTAAAGACAGCAATAAACGGCATGACAAAAGCAAATGATATTGTCACAGCAGTTGAGACTTGGTTTAACGGCTCCGGAGGAGGGTTTGAAACATAGGTGTCGATAGTCTCAACAATTTTTCTTATCGATTCCAACCTGTCTGCAACGTCTTGGATGCCCTTCAGCGCCTGTTTAAAAAGCTGTTGATTGTGCTCGGCAAGACCGCGTAGGTGGCTTAGCTCCTGCAGGTCCCTTTCAGACATGGGGCGAATGGCTGCAATGACTTTTTCCTTATCAGCCTCCAAGCGTTCCAGTGCTTTGAAGTCGCCAGTGATCAGCAATGCGCGTTCGGCAACCAGCACATCTTCGACGTGCTGAATCACCTTGGAGTGTGGGAGATCACTCATTGTTTTGCTTGAGTAAGGACTGGTAAATTGTCTCTGCCAGCCCCAGACCGCCGCCCCTGACCAAGGCATCAGCATGGGCTGTTCGTAAAAAAGAAGCAAACTGGGTTTCCCCGATACCGCTGGAAAATGAATTTTTATTGTCTTCCGGCTGCGCGGATTTCAACATCTCGGCCCAGAACCCCGCTTCGAGTTTTTCGGCGGCGGCGCGCAAGGGATCTGATGCACTGGCTTTGGGCATTTTGTGTGGGCCAGACGGCACGGCCTGTTGGCGGACATCGCTCGCAATCATTACACCAATTCTTTCTCTAAGATTTTTTTTATTTTTGCGGTAAATCGGTAAAGATTTCGTAACCAAAGCCAAAGATTATCAAGACAGGGGCAGGCAAATGTGCGGAGTATAGATGTCAACAGAAATGATCGTCAAATCGCAATCTCCAATAAAGTCTGTTTCAAATGTGGTACAAGGCCAACCCAAAATGCCCAAGAAAACGCCTGAACACCTATTTGGCAAAATCTCAAACATGGACGCGGATCTTTCGCAGATTTTTGATCCGTTCGATTTGCTACAACAACCAGAATTCAATTTTAAACAGGCGCCAGACGCATGGCCAGAGGCTTTGGACGGTGAGGATGCTGCTCTGCCCAATATGATCAGTCATCCACAGATGAGGGTTTCAAAAGGCACTGTTATTAATCCGACCGTGCCAAAGGAAGCCAGCGATATCCATCGCAATCCATTGATTGTCGGTGATGGCATGCAAAAGGGTGCGCTAGGCCCAAACGCACTTTTAGGCGCTGATCAGGCATCGGGCCAATACCGCTTTCCTGGTGCACGCGCCGATCCCAAACCAACGTTACCACAGAATATCCCCGCTGACCCACCAATACCGTTGGCACAAACCGCACTAGGTCCGACGTCAACCCCTCGTTCAAGCACGTCAAAGGCCTTTCAGATGGGTGCGCAGATAGCAACTTTGCCTGCAATGACCGCTGAGGGGCAGATGCAATTTCAATGGGGTGAGACTATGGGGGATGCCCGCTCATCAGGCGAGTTGTCAACCGAGGTGCGAATTTCTGTTGGACCCTCTGCAAAGAGCGCCATTCCTCATGCTGCAGTTCCGGCACAAATCACGCGGCAAATCGCAGAGCATATCCCTGCCGCGATTGGTAAGCCGGTGCAGATTACGCTGCAGCCAGAAGAACTGGGCAGGGTGAGGCTTAGCGTGGCGGTGTCAGAAACAGGAGTTATTGTTTCAATCCTTGCAGAACGGGGTGAGACGCTTGATTTGATGCGCCGCAATATTGATCAGTTACAGCAAGATTTTCAAACATTGGGGTTTGGGACAGCTGATTTCTTGTTTCAGTCAGAGGGTGATTTGTCTGATGCAGAAAGTAACCCAGACCAAGACGCTGACACAGAAGGACCTGAGCTTTTGTCAGACAATGGTGCGACTATTGTTATTCAGGCCGAGGGCCTTGATATGAGAATTTAGGGAGAAAAAAATGGAAATTGGAACACAAACTTCCGGAGCTGGTACAAAGTCTAATAATCAGACAGAAACCAAGAAAGAAAACTCACAGTTCACTCTTTTTTTAAAGCTTATGACTGCACAGGCGAAAAACCAAGACCCGTTGAATCCATCAGACCCAACTGACTTTGCATCTCAATTGGCAACATTTACGCAGGTTGAGCAGCAGATAAAGGCCAATACGCTGTTGGAAAAAATGGTCAATAATGCGAAGCTAAGCACGGTAAGCTTGATTGGAAAAAATGCCCGGATTGAGGAGAAAGGGTATTTTGATGGCACAACAATTCGGCTGACTGTCAATCCAGATAAAGGGGCCACCAGCGCCACTTTGATTGTGAAAAATGCGGATGGTAAAGAGGTGGCAAAAGAGAAAATTGAACTTCTGTCAAAGACGATTGACTGGTCTGGCAAAGGTACGGATGGGAAGGTTTTGGACGCTGGCGTTTATTCATTTTCTGTTGAGAGTTTTAAAGATGGTAAATCCATTGGAGAGAATTATGCTGAGGCGTATTCAGAAATCACAGAAGTCACTTTTGCGGATAAAAAGACACTTTTAACGCTGGCAGGTGATCAAACTGTTTTGCTTGATAAAATCAAGGGGCTGCGTGAAAATTCTTAAACGCATTTGCTGAAAGACAAAATTCTATGCTCGTCTTGGTACCCGCTAACAAATCATCGGTGGCCAAAGGCAGGTGGTGTTTGCAACAACGCTTTAACGAGTTCGGTGATCCATTGGTTCAGATGGGTAAAATACTGCACGATATACCTAATATTTTTGATGAATCAGTTAGACATATGCTGTGGTCGTGTGCGTTTATTCAAATGATACGGTATGGGCGTGACATTGGCTAATCTGGTCTGATTGGCAGCTAAAAACTATCCAAAATTAAAAATGATATCACTATTCCAACCGCAAAACCGATTCCTCCCCAGAGAAGTTTGTTGCTTCGTTGGCTTTGGTACGGCGGCGGTGTTGGTGTTGATTGCCGGATAAGTGCTGCCTCGACCAGTGCGGGAAGGCGTGGTCCAAAGCGCGCCAGAACCTGCGCTGTATTGGATAGATCGCGCAAAACAGCCCGTGGTCCGATACTTTTCTTGATATAATCCTCGACAACAGGTTGTGCAGTTTTCCAGATGTTCATCTGCGGGTTCAAAGAGCGTGCTACGCCCTCGACAACCACCATAGTGCGTTGCAATAAAATCAGTTCGGTGCGCGTTTCCATACCAAAGCGTTCGGTAACCTCGAACAGATAGCTAAGCAGCCGCGCCATTGAGATTTTATCAGCATCCATACCAAAAATTGGCTCACCAACAGCCCGCAACGCCCGGGCAAATTCGTCAACATCCTTATCGGCCGGGACATAACCCGCCTCAAAATGCACTTCGGCCACGCGTTTAAAATCTTTGCGGATAAAGCCAAACAGGATCTCCGCATAAACCCGGCGGGTATATTCATCGATATGGCCCATGATGCCAAAGTCATAGGCGATGATGTCACCGTTTGGCGCAACCTTCATATTGCCCTGATGCATGTCGGCATGAAAATAACCGTCGCGCAGCGCGTGGCTGAGAAACAGCTGTAACACCCGCGTACTAAGTGCCTGTCGATCATGGCCGGCAGCGTCAATGGCGGCATTGTCACCCATCGGCACGCCCTCGGCCCAGCTCATCGTCATCACCCGCCGACTAGAATATGGCCATTTGATTACAGGTAGGGTGAATCCGTCATCCTTTCCTGTGTTGGCGGCAAATTCTGACGCAGCAGAGCTTTCCAATCGCAGGTCTAACTCGCCGAACACAACGCTTTCGAAATGCGTGATGACATCCATTGGCCGCAAGCGGCGCGAGGCAGGTGACAGCACTTCGACGATCCGTGCCGCCAGAAAAAATGCATCGAGGTCTGTGCGAAACGCCCGCTCAATGTCTGGTCGCAGGACTTTGACAGCAACCTCTTCTCCGCTTTGTCGCAGGGTCGCTCGATGTACTTGGGCGATTGAAGCTGCAGCTACAGCGGGGCTGAAGTCGGAAAAAATCACATCGGCATTCTCTCCGAGTTCCTGAGCGATGCTTTGTTTTGCAATTTCGGTGGAAAACGGAGGCAGCTTATCTTGCAAGACCGTAAGTTGCTTTGCCAATTCGTCGCCGACCACATCTGGTCTGGTCGACAGCACCTGCCCAAACTTGATATAGGCCGGTCCCAATGCGGTAAGAGCTCGGGGCGCTGGCGGCATATCCAGATCACCCTTCAGCCCAAGCCATTTGAACGGCCAACCCAGAATGTGTGCGGTCAGGCGCAGATGTGCCGGTGCGTCAAATGCATCTAGAACGACACCCATTGCGCCGGTGCGCTCGAGAGTGGCTCCAGTGCGGATAAGTCGCCAGATATTATGCGGCCCGCGCATTTAAATTTTCCAACCCGAATGCAGGCAGGCAATGCCAAGGCTGAGGTTTCGGTATTTGGCCTGCTCGAATCCCGCGTTCTGGATCATCGACAAAAAATGGTCCTGATTAGGGAATTTTCGAATAGATTCAACAAGATATTGATAACTGTCGCGATCACCGGTTATCATTTTTCCCATGGTTGGTATCACGTTAAAGGAATATTTGTCATAGGCCCATTGGAGTGCCGGATTGGGCAATTGACTAAATTCAAGCACCATCAGCCGGCCACCAGGCCGCAGCACGCGGAACGCTTCGCACAGCGCTTGTTCGGGCCGAGTGACGTTGCGGATGCCAAATGAAATTGTATAGACATCAAAACTGTTATCTTCGAACGGCAGCGCCATGGCATCGCCCACCACCCAAGCCAGTTGGTTTTCCATTTGGGCGGCCTCAGCACGTTTACGGCCTTCGGTCAGCATCGGTTCGGTCAAGTCCAGCACGGTGGCATCGCCCCTGCCCGCTCGCTTGAGAAACCGAAAGGCAACGTCACCAGTGCCACCGGCCACATCAAGAAGGCTCTGGCCGCCGTAAGGGGCCAGCCAATCCATCATCGCGTCTTTCCAAACACGGTGAATGCCGGCAGACATCACGTCGTTCATAACATCGTATTTTGACGCCACGCTGGCAAAAACGCCTTGCACGCGTCCGGCCTTTTCGGCCTCTGGGACATTTTCAAATCCGAAATGGGTTGTTTTGTCGCTTTGATTGCTCATCGGGCCTTGCCGTTTATATCCTATGCACTTCTTATAGAGCGCTCACGGGGTGATACAATGCACCCGCCGGTTTAGAAAGATTAATTGATGCCTGAGTTGCCTGAGGTGGAAACAGTGATGCGCGGTCTTGCGCCGGTAATGCAGGGCCAGATGATTGCTCAAGCCCATGTCAATCGTCCTGATTTGCGCTGGCCTTTCCCGCCGCGCATGGCCCAGCGGCTAACCGGGCAGACCGTTTTGGCGCTGCGGCGACGGTCAAAATATATCCTGTTGGACCTGTCTGGCGGCGAAACCTTGCTGGTGCATTTGGGCATGTCGGGCCGCATGTTGATCTCGGGGGACCCTTTGGGGCGCTTTGTAAATGCACATCCGTCACCTGCGAAACATGACCATGTGGTGTTTGACATGGCCAACAAGGCCCGAGTTACGTTTAATGACCCACGCCGGTTTGGCGCTATGGATTTGATGTCGACGGCGCAGGGCGAGGCCCACCCTTTGTTGAAACAGATTGGACCGGAGCCATTTGGCAATGCGTTTAACGAATCTTATCTTTGCGCAGCGCTTTCAGGGCGTAAAATACCGATAAAGACCGCTTTGCTTGATCAAAAGATAATCGCGGGTTTGGGAAATATTTATGTCTGTGAGGCGTTATTCCGGGCCCGCATCTCACCGCTTTGCAAAGCCGCGGATCTGTCTCGGGCGCGCGTAGCAGCGCTTGTGCCGGTGATTCGCCAAGTGCTGCAGGAGGCCATTGAGGCGGGCGGCTCGAGTTTACGTGATTTTCGCCAGGCGGACGGAGAACTGGGCTATTTTCAGCATAATTTTGCGGTCTATGGTCGCGAAGGCGAAACCTGCCATAGCAATGGCTGTACGGGGGTGATCAGCCGTGTGGTGCAATCGGGGCGCTCGTCTTTCTATTGTGACCAGTGTCAAAGATAGTTTAAAAATAGATTCAACCGTGATATGTGCGGCCGGGTGAGTAACAATCGAGAGCAAACGTCATGGCCTATGAAACGATTATCGTTGAGCGGGAAGACCACGTTGAAACAATTAAGTTAAATCGCCC
>ENA-OQVM01004677-OQVM01004677.1-marine-metagenome-genome-assembly--contig:-NODE-4677-length-13722-cov-33.716453_pt1 | contig 13722 bp, 14 predicted proteins | sample MGYA00237776_ERZ505498 | MGnify/ENA primary metagenome ERZ505498 (study PRJEB26159, sample SAMN06265151) | marine metagenome | isolation source: Helgoland LTER site | place: Germany:Helgoland, sampling... | reverse complement strand
CTAAGGACCTCTCACCACTATTGTAAGGCCCCGCGTCTCGGACCACGGGCCTTTAGTGTTGGGGGCGTAGATTCATTTGGGGGTGGTTTTGTTTGACTCGAATCTGATGTTCTAGCCTGATGACCTCAACGGAGGATGAGATGCAAAGTGAAGTCGAGCTGGAACGCAGAATCATGAACGCAATTATCAAATCAAAAAAATTGGAGGGCCTTCCGTTAATCTGGATCCAAAAAAAGCTAGAAATGCTTATTGATGGCACCCCCCCCGAGGACATTTTTTTGCGGCAACAGGCGCTGAATCAAAAAATGCGGACCAAAGTTTCTCACGCCGAAATAGCTCTAAGAATTAATCAACTTCGTTTGGAAGGGTATAAAATCCTAAAGGCTAAAGAAATGGCATCAGATGAATTTGGGACTTCGTTTGCCGTAGCTGATTTGGCCTGGAAAAAACACGGTAATTTTTGTCGAAAAGATCTACCACGAGAATCATAATGAAGGTCTGATTTCTATTCTGCAGCAAGTTAATTCAAGGAAGCCGCAGAATGCAACGATCACACAACCACCAACTGGCACTTCACGTCGCTCTAAAAACGGGCCTTCCAGTGTTTCCAGTTCGAGAAAAAGACCATTCGTATACCGTACAAAACACTGGGAAGATACGAACGCTAAAGGCGAAATCGCCATACACGCGAAACGGGTTTAAGGACGCAACAAAAGATCAAAAAGTAGTTGATGCACTTTGGCGAAACAACCCAAACGCAGCTGTGGGTGTGCCGATGGGTCTAGCTTCGTCTTTAATAGCCATCGACATAGATGAGGGAGTTGGGAAAAATGGAGAGGAAACTTGGAGGGCGCACGGCTTTCTTTTTCCACCAACCGTACAAACACGCACCATGTCTGGTGGCCGACATATACTTTTCAAAGCCCCAGTGGGGTTTTCGATAAGGAACAGCGCAAGTACTATTTTTGGACCAAATGTAGATGTGCGAGGCGGAGGGGGGTACATTGTCTGGGGAAGTTCTCAGATGGAAAATGGTTCATATGAATTTATTGAAGGTTTTTCACCTGAGGAAACTACCTTCGCAGAAATGCCAGAGGCTATTTTAGATTTTTTCAAAAGAGACCAGCCAAGGGTATCTAATTCCAATGCTACTAGCAGTCATGTTTTCGAGGGAAACAGAAACTCATCTCTGTTCCAATCATCAGTAACACAAGTGCACGCTGGCTTGAGTGATGAGGTTGTACGCAGCAATGCACATGAAATTAATGGGGCTTATGATGTTCCTCTGGACGAGGACGAAGTAGATAGAACCGTACAAAGCGCGCAAAGCTATCGGCGAAACCATGTCATACCGTTCACTGATCTTGGAAACGCAGAGCGGTTTAAACGGGATGCATTTGGAAAGTTTCTATTTGTCAAAGAAGCAAAACGCTGGTTCGTCTTCGATGGCCGGAGCTGGATTCATGATCTTGGTGCAGCTGAACGCCAAGCGCACCAAACTATTAGAACAATCATTTATGAGGCTGGATCGGATCCTGATGCAATTCAAGCAGCACAAAGGTGGCAAAAAGGCTCCGAGGCTACTTCACGCATCAAAGCGATGTTGGAGGTTGCTTCGAGTTTGGATGGTATGGCGACATCGAAAGGCGCTTTCGATCGCAAGCCTGACTTAATCAATTTTGAAAATGGAACATTTGATTTGGGCGACGGTCAATTTAGGGAGCATCGTTTTGAAGATATGCTTACCAAGATTGCAGGATGTATTTTTGACCCAAGTGCAAAAGCGGAAAGATGGGATCAATTTGTCTATGAAGTAATGGATACGAACGAAGCAGATGCGCAGTATCTGCAAAAACTAATTGGCTATTGTTTGTGGGGCAGACGACCTGAACAAAGCATTCAATTTTTTGTGGGTGACGGCGGAGATGGGAAAAGTGTTTTCTTAGAAACTGTTCGAAAAGCCCTAGGCGACTATCAGATTACTCTCTCTGCAACCACGTTTTCAGCCAAGAACCCTGCCTCTATTCCAAATGACGTTGCTCGTCTTTCTGGAGCACGATTTGCGGGAGTTTCTGAATTGCCAAAAGGCCTTCATGTTAACACCCAATTGATGAAGGGAATATCTGGAGGTGACACATTGAGTGCGCGGTTTTTACACCAAGAGTTCTTTGACTTTGAACCGGAAGCTGTCTTGCTGTTCGTGACCAACTTCTACCCCTTTATTGATGTTGAGGACAAAGCCTTTCTAAGGCGTGTCCGCCTGCTGCGGTTTCCAAAAAACTTTTCAGAGAACGAACCCGATTTGAGGCTACCAGAAAAGTTACAAGCAGAGTTGCCTGGCATCATAAACTGGGCGCTGCAGGGGTTTAAAATGTATCAGAGCCATGGACTCCAGCCGACGGCCCGCATGTACGAAGAACTAAGCCGCTATCGTAAGTTTATTGATCCGTTGGACGGATTTTATGAAGCAAAAATCGGCGTGACAAATGATATTGCGAACTTCATTCCGACCGATGAACTGTTCGATGAGGCAGAGGCTTACACAAAGGGGGAGGATAGAGCTAAAATCGAGAAATCACAGTTGGTGCAATATATGCGTGCTAAAGGGCATGAGCGGATTCAACGCAGGATCGGGAAAGATCGTATCAGGGGATATGCCAAAATTAACATCGTGGCGTTCAGGGATGAAAATCTACCATTCTAATAGTTGTCACAGGTGTCACAGCAGTTCTGAGAGCTGCCAGAGTGAGAGGGTATTTATTTTTCCTACTAAAACTGCTGTGACAGTGTGACAGCTAGAATTGCTCCCGCCAGTCCTTAGACAGATGACCGTGGTCCATGGCCCATTGTTCGATCTCTCGCAGCTCAGCTCGCACCTGACGCCCAATCTCGGCACTTCTATTCGCTTCGGCTCGCTTCGCGGCTGTGGTCTGCCCGTGGGTGACCTTTGAGGCTATAAGCCGCTCAAGGCCGCCCTTGGTCTTCGGCCCACTGGAGCGACCTCCGTGGAGCCTACACCGGCCATTGCGCTTGGTCCCCGGGCGCTGGCACAAAGTACCCCGACGGGTCTTCGCCTCGCACCTGACGCCCTGCCAATCTGGGCCGTAAAGCCATGGTTTGGGGTTGGCTTTCATTATGCTCAACTATCATCGGTTTATGGGGTTTTATTATACCCCATATTGGATGGCATTGCTAGGCATGCGCGACTTGGTCCACGGACCGCGGACCGAGCAAAACTAACCAACGCCGATTGGGCCCAGGCAACGCTGATATTGGGTCGAAGGTGGGTGGTCCTATGCCCTCGGCCCTTGGCTCCGTGTCTCTACGTCTCGACGTTAGATATTGGGCCAAAGCACTCATTCATTCAAATTGTAGCGAAAGGCTGCTTTGAGCCCAATGTAGCCATAACTGCACTTTTTGGTTGCGATACTGAAATGGGCGAATGCTCAACTTCGTTCCGAGCGGAACTACCTTGATCCATTAATTATTCTTTAATCCCAGAACGACTGGTTACCTCTTCCAACGCCTTCGATCTAGTTGCCTGTTCGAGGATCAATTGGCAACTGCGCAGAAATTCCAACAGCCTGTTCAAATCGCTTTGCTACCCGCAGGAGAGAAGCCTCCCCCCTAGGCTTACCCATGATCTGAACACCAACTGGCAGTCCTTTGGATGTAAATCCGCAAGGAACGCTTATGGTCGGACACGCCGTCATGGTCAGGGCAAAGGTGATAGAAAACCAATCGATGTAAGTCTCGCACGGCTTGCCATCGATTTCGGTCACATATCGCTGCTCAACTGGAAATGGGGCAATGGATGCAGCTGGACAGATAAGAAAGTCATGGGTCTCGAAAAATGCAATAACCTTCTTGTAGAGTTCGATACGTACGCGTTCTGCTTCGAATATTTGTGATGGCGTGATGTTCAACCCGCGCTCAATATTGCCAATGATCTCTGGCGCAATCTGGCCGCGATGCTGCGCCAAAATGGGTTCCATCAGAGTTGCGAACAAGACTGCCCGAAGTGTTTGAAAGGCCTCAAGCACACCTGTGAAATCAGGGATGTCATCGGTTACATCGGCACCAAGATCCGTAAACACAGATGTTGAACGACCACAGACCTGCGCGATTTCTTTTTCCATCGAGACAATCGACAGGTCAGGGCTAAAAGCAACACGGTTGGGCATGCCTGATGCTTGCAGTGCCTCCACAAAGGAAGGTCCAGCATGATCAAAAGATAATGGATCATCAATCTGTTGACCAACACCCGCATCCAGCATCAACGCTAAGTCGTCAACGTTTCGGGCCATCGGCCCCTCCACCCAAAGCGTGTCCATGGCTGGCAGCCGGGTCCCACGTGGCACGCGGCCCGGCCCCGGTCGCAAGCCGACGATGCCATTGAACGCGGCTGGAGTGCGCAAACTGCCGCCTAAGTCATTCCCAGTCGCCAGCCAAACCGATCCACTGGCGAGAGCTGCTGCTGAACCGCCTGACGAACCACCTGCGCTTTTGCGCATGTCCCATGGGTTTCGCGTCAATCCGTTGACTGGGTTGAACGTGTGACCACCAGCCCATTCCGGGACATTGGATTTGGCCACAGCAATAGCGCCGTTGCCCTCCAGCTGTCGAACCGTTGCGTCAGAGGATTTCGCGACACTGTCAGCAAAGATTGGAGAGCCGTAAGTTGTTACCACGCCGCCAAGATCGTTGTAGTCCTTTACAGCGATTGGCAGGCCGCATAGTGATTTTGGATTGTCCGCATGCGCCTTGATATCGATTGCTTTTGCTTTTGCTTGTGCTTGCTCAAAACAATGAATAGGCAATGCGTTAACTTCGGCATCAACAGTTTCAATTCGCTGAATGGATGCGTCGACCAGGTCAAGTGGAGACACTTCCTTGGAACGGAGACGGTCGACGGCTTCGGTTGCTGTCATTTTAATCAATTCATTGGCCGTGTCGCTCATCCTGAAGTCCTGACTTTGTTTGGTTCAACTCGGAATTTGCTTTTCCTAAAAAGTTGCCACTAAAGATCGCATTAGTACACAACTATTAATCTTCGTAGCTTTCGAAGGTCTGGAAAGTCCGCACAACAGCCGTCAGTGTTTGGCGAAAGCAATGTCTACTTCCTCAGTCGGCGCTGGCAAACAAACCCCCCGTCCAATGAATTTACAAGACTAATACTAAAGGCCCACGGTCCAAGATACTGGGTCCTAGGATAGGGGCTTTCAGTCCGTAGGCCTGCAGATCAAATGTAGCAATTAGGCAAAGTAACCCTTTGCCGCAGGTCCACGGACCGCGGCCCGAGCAAAACTAACCAACGCCACCTGTGTACAGGTAACACTGAAGGCGGAAACGTGGATGGGTGCTCTACTATCCGTGGACCTTGGCTCTTGATCCCCAGTCCACAGACCTAAGCAAGATGGTTCAGGAACCATGGGCCAGGTTTTATGTACCTGAATGGAGAGCGTTTTGTTATACGGAGAGGCTACGAAACCGCCCGCCCCGTCTCAAGCTCGTTTTGTCTGACAGTGCCGTTTCGACTGTTTTGTCATCCAAAGCAGCTGCAAAGTCGCACTGCCCGTGTTAAATAAATTAGCTTGACAATTTCTGGTGATGTTTCATCTCTCAGCCCGCTGCGACCATTCCCACCACTTCACTTTAGCCCAAATTCCCATGGATAAAATCGGCTGGGGTGGCAACTTTCCTGGAACACCCATAGCCGTAATATCTTCCAGTAATTGGCTATTAATTCCATTAAGTGCATCTGCGGCAAGCATTCCAGACATAGTACCCTTCGTCATCCCTACGCCATTTTGGATCATCGCGGACCAGACATTTTCTCGCACTTTTCCAAATCCCGGCGCAAAGTTTGATGCTAACCCAAGTTGACCTGTCCAAGTATCCACAATCGGGTCTCCCTGTATCATTGGAAACCGGTCCCGAATTTGCCGAAGTTGCAAGTCACGTGATCGTCTGTACTCGACCGAGCGAACAACATCGCTTTGCCGTTTCCCCCAAAAACTGCGCATGACTAACCGCTTGTCCATTGTATAGCGCATCGTCGGCCCACCAAAGGCCATTGCCGGCACCAACCCCCAGTCCGCCGGATTGCCCAATGCTGCCTGTTCGTCGTCCGTTAAAGCGCGAGTCATCGAGGCAAAAGCTTGAATTGTGAAAATCTTACGTTTCAGGTGGCCCAAGAAAGGAGCGAACCCATTCACCGCAAGAATGCATCGGTCTGCAGTAATCTTTCCACCTTTTGTAATCGCAATCACTTTTGAACCATAATCAATTTCTAAAACTGGTGTATTTTCATAGAATGAAACATTTTTAGGAAGACTTTCACCCAATCCGCGCACTAAAGCCGCTGGCTGCATGAGAACGGTGCCAGGAGTGTGGATGGCTCGCCGATAATATGTCATCCCAGTACGCGCGTGAACTGCACCACCGTCCATTTCAGAATAGGTTTCTCCTAGTAAATCGAGACCTTTTATAAAGGCGTCCAAGACTTTTTCACCTGATTGGGATCGGGCACCCATCAATTGGCCTTGGCGGCTCCATTGGCATTCGATGTTATTTATCGTGACCATTTCATCAAGGTGTTTCCGGGCAGCTCTGGCCAAACGCAAGGACCGTTTCAATGTATCCAGATCATCTAGATCTGCGCCAACATTATGCGGTAAATCAATAACAAAGCCAGAGTTGCGTGCTGATGCGCCATCACCTAACCTTCCCGCTTCAACAAGAGCAACTGTCCTGTTGGGGTGTATTTCGGCGGCTCTACGAGCAGCAGCCAATCCAGCGGCTCCGGCACCAATCACCAACATATCAACCCGAATGTCGGTGGTGAGAGGAGGCGAAGACTGCCTCTGTTCTAATATATTGGTCCAACCATTAGTCAGATCGTGGTTTGGGAGACGGTCAATTTTCATTCTCAGCCCAATTTGCTGGATGAATGGCATATACAATTAATGCATTTTCAGCTTCGTATTCCAAACTCGTTCCTTTGGGCAGCCAAATTGAATCAAACGGGCCAGCAGTTAAAGACTTACCATTAGCATGCACTGTAAGTTCACCCTCTAACACGATAAGTATTTCGTCATATTTTATCGTCCATGGAAACCGCGCATTGGTTAGGCGACCATATCCTGATGCCAGTTCCGACATATCCTCAGCACCACAAACTTGAATTGCTGCGGCTTGATCACCGTATTCAAATCTTGGTTGGAATTGCAAATTTGCAAATCGATGCACCCTTGGTAGACTTTTATTCATTAACTGGCCCTCCTAGATTGAACAAGGCAATCCATACAGGATTGATTATCACCGTACAACCCTGTATGGCAGTCAAATGAACACGTTGGAAATCCAAACTGAAGCTGCCGTAAAGCCTCAATTGGGCCGCGCAGACTGGCTGCGAGCCGCGATGTTGTGCTTGATGGAAGACGGCATTGATGCGGTACAAATTACGCGACTTTCCACGTCTATAGGTGCAAGTAGGGGCAGCTTTTATTGGCATTTCAAATCGCGCCAAGAATTGCTGGATGGCATGTTGAACGAATGGCTCGCAGTAAACGGCCAGCGACTCAAGCAGATACTGGATCACGCAGACAGCCTTGACTGTGGTATCCTGTCGTTCTTTGCCATCTGGACTAATCCGGACAACTTCAATTCACCTCTGGAGCAAGCGGTGCGGGATTGGGCGCGTCTTGATGACCGCGTGCTCGAACTGGTGCGAGGCGAAGATACCGGGCGGATCGCTATCATCGCGGCTCTCTTCCAGCGTTTCAACTATTTGCCGCAAGAAGCCCTGGTACGCGCACGTGTGCTGTATTTTGCGCAGGTGGGATACTTTGCGATGAACCCCGATGAAGTCATGGAAGAACGTATGTCGATGTTGGATGACTACTTTTTTGCTTTCACCGGCAAGGTTCTCGATCCAACGGTTGGATCATCGTTTCGCAACGACTGGATCGCCTTTAGTAAAATCAGCCCAGCCAAGGGAGATTCAGATGCTTCGTGAAAACAAATCACGCCGGTCAGGTGGCCGTCGTCGTGCTCAATCAGATGCGGCAAAGCCAGTGCGTGCAACGGATTATGTGAACCTGCGTCACCCGTTTGAGCCCCAAGCTGTGTTTTCTGACGACGAGATCGCAAACATCCACAATACCGCCCTGCGGGTGATTGAAGAATTGGGTATCAAGGTTCTACTGCCCGAGGCCCGTAATATCTTCCGGCAGGCGGGCGCACGCGTTGAGGACGAAATGATATTCATAGGGCGCGATATTGTCACCGCTGCTTTGCAAACTGCGCCTTCGTCCATTCGCTTGCGCGCGGCAAATCCTAAGCGCGCGCTGACATATGAGAACGGCGCGATGTTGTTTATGGCGGGTGCGGGTTGCCCGAATGCGACCGACCTAAATCGGGGTCGCAGACCGGGTGATCTGGAGGCCTATGTCGAGACATTGAAGTTGGCGCAGACCTATGACGTGATCCACATGCTTGGCCCCTGCGTTGAACCTCAAGACGTCCCAATACAATTTCGTCATTATGAGATGATGCGTGCGCAACTGACCCATTGCGACAAACCGATGTTTGTCTACTCCCGAGGATCGGAACAGGTGCGCGACAGTTTCGAGATGATCCGCTTGGCACTGAACCTTTCAGACGATGATTTTACGGATGGGATTTGGGGCACGACGGTTATCAACTCGAACTCGCCGCGCATGTTAGATATTCCAATGGCCGAAGGGTTGATCGACTTTGCCCGTGCAGGCCAGATGACCATCATCACACCGTTCTGCTTGGCGGGCGCAATGGCCCCGATCACCGTGGCCGGAGCGCTAACCTTGCAACACGCCGAAGCGCTTACAGGCATCACATTGGCCCAACTGGCTCGCGCAGGTGCACCAATCAGCTACGGCGGGTTCAGCTCGAACGTGGATATGAAATCAGGTTCTCCGGCGTTTGGAACGCCAGAGCATGTGAAAATGCAGATCGGCGCAGGCCAATTGGCACGCCACATCGGCTTGCCGTGGCGCTCTGCGACGGGTGCTGCATCAAACGCTGCTGACATGCAGGCCGCAAACGAAACGAACATGGCGATTTGGGGCGGGGTAATGGCCAATGCCACGCTGACGGTCCACGCAGCGGGCTGGTTGGAGGGAGGATTGAGTTTTGGTTACGAGAAATTCATCAACGATGTAGAGGCTCTCCAAACAATGGCTGAACTGTGTGTGAAACCCGTAGGCAATGATGCTGAGATCGGGTTTGATGCCTTGGCCGAGGTTGATCCGGGCGGGCATTTTTTTGCAACGCAGCATACGATAGATCGGTATCAGTCAGCGTTTTACGCGCCTCTCGTCTCGGACCTGACGAATTTTGGTGCGTGGACGGACGCTGGTGCTAAGACGTCTACGCAGCGGGCGACCGACATCTGGACTCAGGACCTTGCCAAATTCAAAGACCCTGAACATGGTGCTTCGGCTGCCAGCAACATCGAGGCGTTTATCAAAACCCGTAGACAACAGGGCGGAGCCTTCCCACAGGAATAATGAGATGCGCCTGACAGTTGTTGACACCCTATCGACGATCTTTTTCTTCACCATTCTGGCAGCAGTAACTGAACGCTATGTCGCGGGAATGGAACCTGCAGAAGTCTTGAAAACACGGGCGATCATGATCCCCATGATGATCCTCACAGGACGGCCGTACGGTGCATGGCGCGATTGGTTTTTCGCGACGACCAAACCAACTGTCTCTTGGAGCAAGTCCCTCATCGATGGGATGGCATTCCTAACGTTTCAATTGCCAGTCTATGGGCTAACACTATGGATCGTCGGGGCGGATGTGACTAAGATCGGCAGGTTGCTTGCCTCTACCGCTTTGCTGATGCTGATTATCAGTCGTCCATTTGGGCTGTTTCTTCAATCCATGCGAAGGCTGGCAAAGGTGAGCGTAGGATAGCTCGGTCGGACTATCGCGTTTCCCAAAAGCCGCCATGGGTGCAGCCGCAGCGAAATCTCACTACGTCCGCATAGCAGACCTCTGGCATTAGCACAGTCAATGTCCGGTTTTGGGTGTCAGCTACAAAGTCACCCTGGTGTAACGCACAAATCAGGACCGCTTTCGGGACCGCTTTTTAATTTCAATCTTAAAATAAGTAACTGTAATTAAACGGAAATATTAGAAGTTCGACGTCCTCTTCTGGGCACCAAAATCTCTCTTAAAGCATTGTAATACCTCACTAATTAGACTCAGTAAGTGAGCCGTAGACCATGCTGGCAACCAAATCTAATAGTTATACGTTCCAAAAAGATGGAATCTGGTATTTCTCCCGTAGAGTGCCCGCAGATTTACGGCGGCATTACAGGACGAGCAGGATTGCTTACTCGCTGAGGACTAAGTCCATCAGGGATGCTCGTGTTAGGGCGATGAGTGATGCGGCTAAGTTATTAACGCATATCGCCCGGATCTAAGTGCAAAGATCGCAATCGATCCGTTAATTCTTTTGAATATTGAGATTGTGGACGGTCCATACTCGATGGCAGTGCGATTGGCTCCTTAGAAGGCGATGTATGCTTCATTGCCCAAGCCGACATATCTAATAAAACCGGTACAAGATCTATTGCAGCTGGGCTTAAACAATAAATCTTTCGTTGTAGATGCGCAGGATCATCTTTGAAGGATAATAATCCAATATCAGTCAATCGTTTTAAACGGCCAGCCAATATACCACTAGAGATTTTTTCGTTATTATTTGCTAAAATTGATCGGAAGGTCCTTTGATTACAGATGGCAATATCTCGCAGAACGATTATTGACCAATGGTCAGCAATCACTGCGGCGCAAGTAGAAATTGGACAATAGTTTTGCGCTTTTGAAGTAATATTAGATCTAATAGTTTGGTTCATTTTGTGCCTTCCAAATGATCACTAATTGTCAAAGTTGATGAAATATCTGCCAAAACCATAAGAAATTCAAGAGTGGTTTAAGGTGTATAGTAGTTATTTTTTTTGATGTGTTTTTCACTTTTCTAGCCGGATAAATGTTTGGCCGAATGTTTAACAATAAGGATAGATAACATGAAAAATATCGTTTTGGCAGCAGCCGTTTCACTACTTCCAGTTACAGCTTTTGCTGGTGGTCACTCAAAAATTTGGAACATGGCAGGCTTAGGAAATGCCCCAGATACATCTGAAATGATGCAAGGCACAACTGGTTCGCTTTTAATTAACACGTCAACTGATCTCTGGGATTGGTCACAAGCCCCAGAAGGGTTTCCAACACTCGTCACCGCTGAATGCAGTCAAACAGTGGCGTTGACACCAGAAGGTGCTCCTTTCGGTGGCGTGGGGGTATGCGCAATGATGGACCCAGACGGTGACCTTGCAATCTATTTTGGTGAAATAACACCACAAATGGAATACATCGGTTCACTGACAGCTGGCAGCGGTAAGTATGAGCCGTATGTCGGGCAAAGATTTATTGGGACCGTAACAGGTATGCTGGGCACAGGTCAGCAAATGTACCACGTCGTCGCTGCCGACTGAAATTAAACACATTAGTGGCGAAGTGTTGGTTATAAACGGCGAGGTTATAGAGACGTTATTGTGGACAGCTGCATGAGCCAATTACCATGTCCGTAACCGGGCATGGATAGCAACACACAACTATTAAACTTGAAAGAGAAGCCCATGAAAAAGTTTTTAATTAGACGTGAAATGGAAGGCGCAGGGAGCATTCCGAAACATGAGTTGAACAACGCAGGCAAAGGTTCGGAAGAAGTTCTGGAGGCGATGCGCTCCGAGGGCAAGAACATCATGCAAGAGCAAAGCTATGTCATTGGCGATGCTATTTTTTGCATTTACAATTCGGATAGCGAAAATTTGATAAAAGAGCACTCGGAAAGGTCAGGCGTTCCTGCGAGTGAAATATCCGAAATTGCTACTGTGATTAAGCACAACACCTCTGTTGTTAGCTAAATCTAACACTCACCTAATGAATAACAATAACGTTGAAACCTAGACTGTTTTCAACAGAACCAAAATGCCACGAAAAGGAGAATTATAATGCCAATTGAAGTTAAAAACTTTGCATCACAAGCAGATGAAGCCAAGGATATGCCAAACGCACGCATGGAGGCCGTAAACGTTCTTGGTCAGCGTGTTATGAAGCTGACGCTAGCGCCAGGTTGGAAATGGTCTACAGACATTAAACCAATTGTCGGCACGCCCAGCTGTCAAGCAACACATACCGGAATAATCGTTGAAGGCACCATCCATTGCGTCTGCGATGACGGTTCAGAATCCACCTATTCCGCTGGTGATGCATACGCTATTTCACCAAACCATGATGCATGGTGTGTTGGTGGAAAACGAGCGGTCGTGTACGAGTTTGCCGGTGCATGGGGAGAATAAAAATGTCTTTGTACCAAAAACTAACAAAAGTCATGGATGATCGGGATGTCGAGGGTTATGTCCAACTAATTCATGAAGATGCAGAAATTGTATTTCACAAATCAGGCAACAAATTCACCAAAAGTGAATGGGCGTCCATGGTTGGAGGTATGATGGGGAACCCAAAGTTCGTAAGCGATGCATCTCGTTGTGTTTATGAAAATGATGAGATTTTGGTTTCACATGATTTCATGTCGTACCCCGACGATACCAAAGAAGCCGTGATGCTGGTTTGTATGCTAAAAGATGGACAAATTATTCGCATGGAAACTGGAGCAACACCGCTCGCCTGATGAGTTGTCATATCAATGGACAGAGCAAGTTTTAGAACTTGATAATTAAAAAAGAAGGCGGGGCCTCTGTTTGGTCGCCTCGCCCTCTGATTGCAGTAGAGCGCCCTACGGATATGATTTATGAGATTGGTGGACGGAGCTCTATAGATACTGCTGAAAGCTCTGATGTACACGGCTTTCATTTAGAGGTCGTAACTAAATACATATTTTGATCCATTACATGAGGCTCAGGGGCTGAAATCATTAGAAGTGATCTGCTAGTGATGGGGAAATAGATTGGGAAGGTTGTTCGAGAATATGGACATTAAAATAAATAAAAAGAAAAAAGCCCTCGTGACAGGTGGTAGTGGGTTTGTTGCTGGTTGGATAATCAAACAATTGGTTGAGGCCGGCGTGAATGTACATGCTACTGTGCGAGATCCATCTGATGATGCTAAAGTTGGGCATTTGTTGGAACTCTCCGAGAACGGTCCTGGCAGTGTAACCTTATTCCAAGCAGACCTATTAGAAGCTCGTAGCTTTACTGCTGCCGTGGAGGGGTGTAGTTTTGTATTCCACACTGCATCACCTTTCATATTGAAGTTTAATGATCCACAACGAGACCTGATCGATCCTGCATTGAAAGGCACTCAAAATATTCTTGAAGCTGTTAGTTCATCAGACAGTGTTGAAAGAGTCGTACTGACAAGTTCATGTGTTGCTATTTATGGTGATGCTGATGAGTGTGCATTTGCACCAAATAACATGCTGAATGAGAGCATTTGGAATACTACATCCTCTGCCTTCCATCAGCCTTATTCTTACTCGAAAACAGTTGCTGAGACAGAAGCATGGAAAATAGCAGAGGCTCAAGAAAAATGGTCCTTAGTAGTTATTAATCCATCGTTGGTGTTAGGACCTACAGTATCAGGTAAATCTACGTCTGCGAGCCATGACATCTGTTTGCAGATGGGCGATGGAACTATGAAGGCTGG
>ENA-OQVM01004670-OQVM01004670.1-marine-metagenome-genome-assembly--contig:-NODE-4670-length-13733-cov-12.959944_pt1 | contig 13733 bp, 19 predicted proteins | sample MGYA00237776_ERZ505498 | MGnify/ENA primary metagenome ERZ505498 (study PRJEB26159, sample SAMN06265151) | marine metagenome | isolation source: Helgoland LTER site | place: Germany:Helgoland, sampling... | reverse complement strand
GAGCGCTTCCAATATACGATATACATTGAGCGGTATTTTAACGTGTACTGTGCTGACCAAGTTGTGCCCATAGGGAGTTTCTTTAAACGAGCAGTGAGTAACGGATTCCAACACAATAACAAAGTGGATTCTTTTATTAAAAGGAAAAATCTGTCAATTATTTATGGTGGTGACATTGCTGGTTATAGTCCCTCTGCGGACAAGGTTTACATGCCGAAGCCTACGGATTTTTTTGCCACAGAGAATGAACAATCACGTAGTTATTACTATACCACTTTGCTGCATGAGCTAGTGCACTGGACTGGGCATTACAGCAGACTGAATAGATTTAATCATCACGTCACATACACCCGTAAAGATGAAGAATTTTGGCAGCATTATGCGTTTGAAGAATTGGTTGCAGAAATTGGATCAGCCATGTTAAGCGCCCATTTTGGACTGTCGAAAGGGGTGCGAGAAGACCACATTAATTATTTGGCTATATGGATGTCTGATATTAAGAGCGACCCTCAAACCCTTCTAAAAGCAACAGCACTTGCGCAGAAAGCTTTTGATTACCTATTGCCTAGAAAAAAAAGCCGTAAACGTAAATAGTGTAATCGTGTAGTTTCAGATTATAGCTATCCTTTTTGGTGTCCTCACTCGGGTTAATCTGCTGTGCTTTTACCTACATAAATATTTGATCATTAACGTCACAAGTTATAAAAATAAAGTTAAATGATGGTCTTGACAGGCTCTGTTTTATTTTGCTATTGCTAAAAAGGCACCCATTTTTGGCAACTAAGGATAGCGCAATGAACAGTATTTATTTAGTAGGTGATAACTCCAATGAACGTAACCCATTTAACCAACCATGGCGAACTGGAAGCACTCGAATGCACAATAGACGGCTGCAAATATTGGTCAATGAAAAGGCCAGTTATTGCAGGGGCAGTGGATTATTATGGGCGACTGAAGGAGAAGTTGTTTGCCTTACCCTTAAGTCTGGTGGGCCCTATATTAAAGGCGTTTGCACTAAAATACATGCGTCTTCTTTAGCAATTGAGTTTGCGATTTATGAGTCACCCTATACGTGGGGACAGTATATCAATGGCCAAGTGGTGATATTGTCCATTTTTGATATTAATAGATACGACTGCTACGCAGTTGATCAATTTAGTCCAAAGCACCTTGCTGCCCCTACACCCATTCATGCACTGCGGATACACCGACGCATGATGCTTAGTTTAGACAAAGAGCTTCAAGATCAGTTTGAAGAAGAAGTATCACCAGCTTTGGGCCTCGCACTGATAAATTGCTCTCATTCCCTCAAACAATACTCTGAGCGATATATTGGCAATGAAAGTCATAGCGGACATGAACATTCAACCCATGCAAAACGAACTTTTCATAAGTTTATGCGTCAACTGATTCAGCTATTAGAAAAAGATGGCTTAAACAAATACCAATCGCCTGGCTGCAAAAAGAAAATTGCGCCCAATACTGTTAATCATTGAGGTTGTAAGTATGCATTTAGATCAAGCACGAGGCATGTTAGTGGGGCTGGCAGTAGGAGACGCATTAGGAGCGCCCCTGGAGTTTACTGAGGCTAGGGAACCTGACAACTACCTCACTGAAATGGTTGGCGGTGGGGCTCATTCAACTGCCATAGGCGAATGGACAGATGACACCAGTATGGCGATGGCGATTGCAGATTGTTACCAAAACACGTCTGAATTCCAACCTGATCGCATTCAACGTTCTTTTAATGCATGGCTACGTGATGGCGCCTTTACATGGCGTGGCAAATGTTTTGATATTGGGCACACCACTCTTTCAGCCTTGAATACAGCTGCAAAGCAGGGTTACTACAACCCTTATGCTGGCAGTATGAATCAATATGGCAAAGGTAATGGGGCTTTAATGCGCATGGCGCCTGTGATTATTGCTAACCATCAACACAGGGATAAATGCATTACAGAGGCGATACAACAAACGTTACTGACCCATGGCTCAAATACCTGTGTTGATTACAGCGTTGCCTTTGCATCAGACTTGTTTGCCTGCGGCGAGTCTAATGACTATCAAGCGTTACAACTTGCTAAAGACATTGAGCGTAATAAGGTCATGTCTGGCGGTTATGTTAAAGAGACCTATGAATGCGCCTGGTGGGCTGTGGAACATTCCACTAATTTTGAGGATGCCCTTGTTCTAGCGGTGAACCGAGGCCATGATGCCGATACTGTGGGTGCTGTAACGGGGCAACTTGCAGGGGTAAAGTACGGTTACAACGCCATTCCAAAGCGTTGGCTAGAGGTTTTAAAGATGCACGATAATATCCTAGAGGCGGCAGACTGTCTTCATCAACTGGGTTGCAATAAATAAGGCGTTTTAATGGTATTTGGAATTAAAGGTAAAATGGTCAAAGGCCCCATCATCACGATGAACGCCTGCACGTCTTGTAACTGTTGCACGTTCCTTGCTCATGGGGTGTTACAGTACTTTCATTTGTATTGGATCCCCATGTTTATCTTTTCAAAAAAAGTAGGTGTGCAATGCACCCAGTGCAATCAAGGCCTATCACATGAACAAATTCCAAACATGGTTTCAGATAAGATTAAACGCACAATATTTAATAAAAAAAATACACTCCCATTTTTTGCTGGGCCCATTCTTTTGTCTGCCCTAGTTATGTTTATCGTAATCTCAATTGAGTGGGGTAAATTCAATGAAACTAAATACCTCAATAACCCCATGGTCAATGATATCTACATTGTCGACTTGAATAAGTTAAACAGCGTCACTGATGAACAACATCAATATGGTGCGATGCGGGTTTTAAATATATTCTTAGCCAAAGTAGAAGTTCAAGTGAGTGTTTCGGGCCATAGCTCTCGTGCTGAAGTTTCAGACGATATTAAAAACAAAAAAGCCTCTGCATACACTTACTACAACAGTCACCTTTTATATCTATCAAAAGAGCAACTGTTAGCCATGAAAACAGCTAACACTATCCTCTCTGTAAAACGAAATAACTAATGAGAACCACCCAAGACTTCGCAAATAAACCCAGGGTTGATGCTACTCGCCCCAAACTGCCATGGCTTAAAAAAGGGCTCGTGGTGGGGTTACTCATGGGACTTGTGGCGGTTTTAGGCTTGCTACTTTGGGAAAAATATTCAGTTGAAGTTAAACAACCCTTTATGGATCAAAATGCAACCCCAGTGATCAAGGCAGTGACTCAAGAGGCTAAACTCAAGCCAGAACCTAAGCTAAAAACTAAGGTAGCAATTAAGTTAGAAACTAAGGTTATTGAGCAAACTAGTGCGTCTGATTTCACTTATGGCACAATGCTTAAGCAAGCTGAGGTGACTCCCGCTTATGTTCCTGTTTATGAATCTACGCCCAAAGACCCCACTAAGAAAACCAGTCATGTTCTGCAAGTGGCATCATTTAAGTCTGAAGTCGATGCTAGAGCATTACAAAAGCGACTCATCAATAAAAAGTTAACCAATGTTCAAGTGACTCAGTCTAAAGCTAAGTTGGGTTCCATTTGGTACAGAGTAATGGTGGGTCCATTTCAGAATAGGTCAATGCTAAATAAAGCACAGGATATCTTGGTTCAAATGAACTTTTCACCCCTAGAGCGCAAGCAGTAGGGGCACGTATTGATGAACGAGAGAAAAAGCTAAGGGAAAAAGCTAAGGGAAAAACCAAGCAAAGCGTTATATGGCAATGAAGTTTATAAGCCATGGCTACATAGCTAAGAGAAGAAGTCCTCATACTATTGCGCAGAACATCCACTGAGCGTATGATTATGGTGTAACTTCTTGTTGAAGTTCAAGCACCGATTTGATCCAGATTGCGGGGTGCTATATAAATTACTGCTAAACCGGCCTTTACTTGACCCGATTTAGCTTGCCTTTGTCGGGTTTTTTATTGCCCGTATAAAAGCGCTTAAAAAATTACGGGAGATTACAATATGCTAGAAGGCAAAGATTTGTTGAATTTAGAATTGTGTGTAGTGGAGGGCTTTAGGGACCAGTTAACGGCCCAGGAAGGTTGTATCTTGCACCTTGTCCGCCCAGGTGAATTACTTGCATCTACCCAAATAGCTATAGAAAAGGAACGACTGGATAAGATTGCGCAGGACTTAATAGCGGAAATAGATGCCCTTTCTTTAACAGAAGTTAATCTAATATAGATGCAGGTCAGAACTTAAACATTTGAATGCGATTTAACCTTACTTGCGGCACACAGCTAAAAAGGAACGATATTATGCCCGTCAGATATGTCACATACGCCAATGGTTTTACCGAAATCTTCGGTGACGATAGAACCCCTGCAGAAGAACGCGAATGGCTTAACAAAGCCAGTGGTGTTTCTAAGTTCCCGTCTGCGAATCATCGGGTAACTGTAAAATCTTTGGATAAAAAACCACCCAAACATCCACAAAAAAGTTAGATTTAATAGGCCATCTTCGAACTTATATTGAGCCTGCTAAGGTGTTCAATATAGGTAACAGATGGTTATAAAAAATGGTATTTGATCACCAGATTGTGCACCAGACATTTTGTCAAAGCACTAAAGAGGTAAGTTTATGAAGTTTGAACACAGATACACCGCCAAAACCATTCCCCAACTGCCGCCAGCAGAGCACTGTTTTTTGTGCGACATGCCCATGCAGGTGGCCCAAGGCCGGCCCATTGTGGCTACAAAATTATTGGGCATGCTTCTCACTACTAGTTATGTCTATGGTCAGCGGGGCAAGAGTTTTTATTTTTCAAGTCAGCTTAACCCATCATCTAATTTGTACTTGCAGTATTGGAGCGATACAGCACCAATGACCCCAGCACTTCTGCATCGGGCAAGGTCTGAATTTTTAGCAGACAGACACCCGTGGTTTTGCCATGTATGTGCCAAACGAAGTTGCCATACCTGTGGTGCAGCAATGGGGTATCCAATGGCCAGTGATGTGTTAAATGATGAGCACAAAATTGTGCACCTGCCTATTTTTCCCATTCACCCTGGTTGTGTTTCAAAAACCTGCGTTCATCACAGGCCGTTACAGTGATGGTTTGTCAGTGATGGTTAATAGTGAGGGTTGATGAGCGAGGTTTAAAACCTCTGTGGTTTTAAGCAGAGGCGATTATTATTCAACTTGCGTTGAGTCAGTTTTTTGTTGGCTTGGTCAACATATGGCATTTAATCACCAAATTGTGCGCCAGACATTCCGTCAAAGCACTAAAGAGGTAAGCAAAGATGAAAGCACCACCTATTCCTATGTCGCCTAATTTATTGCCACAGCAGCGTGTTGTGGCCGTTATTAATCTTCCACCACGCCCTGATGACATTGATGTCTGTTTGTATAGGACATACAAGCGCAAGCTGCCAAAGCTTCCATCACGCCAGGCTAAACACCTGTGCCAAGTTGAATGGGCTTGGAGCCCCATGCATAGCCGCATTAGTAACTATTTTATCCATAAAGGCCGCTCTTATTGGATATTATGGGAAAGCATCTTTGACGATGATAGGGGCTGGTACTGGCACATTACCGCATCAGTACCCCATAAAGGCTGTACCGAGTATCAAGCAGCAGTGCATTTGCTCAGCGCGAGTTGGCATAGTGAGCTAGGCGATATGGATTTGGACCAATTTCACTGGGTTAATCATCATGCCTTTCTTTCAGTGGCTGATCTGGCAGCTATAGCGAGAACCGTATGGAACTAAACTGGCCGGCAGAGGCGATTATTCTGCACCTTCCCCATGCGTCCACAGTTTTGCCCAAGGAGGCTGTGTTTCTGTTGGATGATGAAGCCTTAGCTTACGAGGTGGATGCCATGACAGACCACTCCACAGATCAATTATTCACTTTACCCGGTGCACAGCGTTGTGTCTTTCCTGTTAGCCGCCTAGTGGTGGACCCAGAGCGTTTTTTAAACGACCCCATGGAATCTGTTGGCATGGGTGTAGTTTACACCCACACCAGCTCTGGGGGTCTTTTAAGGCATGTGTCTGCGGTAAAACGGCAGGCACTAATTGACGCCTATTATCACCCCCATCATCAACAACTAACAGCCATGACGGGCAGGGCATTAGACACTTTTGGTCGCTGTTTAATTATCGACTGTCATAGCTTTCCAGCCACGCCATTGCCTTACGAAGTCAACCAAAGCCGGCCTGATATTTGTATTGGTACTGATGGGTTCCACACCACGCCCGAGTTAGGTGAGCAGATGAGGCAAAGCTTTTCAAAATTGGGGTATGAGGTGGCTATTAATACACCCTTTGCTGGCGCATTGGTGCCGATGCACTATTACCAAAAACAACCTCAGGTTCAAGCGTTGATGATTGAAATTAACCGGGGTGTGTACAATTCACCATTAAAATTACAGGCGCTAAAGCGTCATTTGAGTCGAGTGTTAACAAGCATTAGCCATAACTAATTACGGTGTTCTAAAACTTTGAGCAACCGTTTGAAAACAAACTAATTAAAGCAGAAGAGGTTTAAGACATGACACGTAAATATGATATGAGTGAGCTTGATGAAATAATAAAACTTGGTTTTAGAGAGCAATCAATGAATCCAAAAGGGCTTAATTCTTCCCACACACACGGTTATATATATCCTGCAGGTGATCCAAGAAATGAATCTGCTGATGGGTGTTTAAACGTGTCGCCCAGGCAGCCTGATTGTGGATCAAGTAGGCCTCTTCGGCGCGTAACTAGGCGCAAATAGTTATAAATGCGGCACATCTGTATCTAACGCAAATATAGCTAATTAAAGCTCTGCTCACGGGACGTTGGGTTTATAGGTAGTTGCCGACAGATAGTGGACACTGATATGATAGTGTCAATTATTAGTTTACAAGCCGTGCTAGAAAATATGTCAAACGAACAAACATTTGCTTCTCGCCTCAAAGCAATCCGAGCTGACAAAGGTGTTGGAGTGCGAGAGTTAGGCCGCATGATTGGCAAAACAGGGCAGCACATCTCTAATATTGAAAAGGGCATCGCTAACCCTAGTGCAGAAGTTGTGGTCACCATTGCCAAAGCCTTGAGCACAGACGTTGATGAGTTGCTCCATTTAGCAGGTCAAGTAGACCCAGAGGTAGTGGGTGTTATTCAATCTAGCCCGTCGGCTATCCCTTCATTTCTGAGATCAGCCAGCAAACTTACAGAAGCTCAGTGGCTTGAAATGGAAGCCTATGCCAAAAAGCTTTCAGACAAAGACTAGGTGCTATGGAGTTCGAGTCACTCACCCCCAATGACATAGAGCAAAAAGCCAAACAGTTTCTTATTAACTACTTTGCTGCATGCAATAAATCCCTAGCAATACCCATTCCCATCGAGTCTATTGCAGAGCATTATTTAGGCTATAACATAGAAATTACAGATGAGGGTGTGTTTACTAATCCCCTGATACTGGGTGGAATTATTTTTGATCAAAAGAAAATCATGGTCAATGCAACTGCGGAAGCGCACGAGGGTCGTTACTCTTTTACGCTCGCTCACGAAGTAGGTCATCACGTGCTCCACAAAGCTATCTTTGAGTCTGCGAATAACGACAGAATGGTGTGTCGTGAAGATGCTAATAAGCCTATAGAAGAAAAGCAAGCTGATCATTTTGCTGGTGCTTTGCTAATGCCTGAAGAGCGAATTAGGCAACTGTATAAGGAACTAAAACTACCCCAAATGAGGCATTCAGGCAGAGCCATGAAGGCGATCGCTAGAAGTATGATGACTAAAGGTGGTTTTAGTAATGTTTCTAACCAGGCCATGATCGTGCGCCTCCACCAACTGGGTCTTACAAAAGAGACTGTTGTTCAGTTGATCTACAGAAAGCTACTCCAATTGCTCAGATAATAAGCCCCAGTTTATTGGCTGGGCTTTCTTCTTAAATCCCTCTCTATTTCCTCAGAGTGTTCGTTACATTTAACTCACCCATTCGGCCGGCTTTAGTTCAAAGTGTAAATTTACAGTTGACATACGTAAACTGTCAGTTTACACTTGCCATATTCAGATTAAAGGGTAGTTACATAATGTTTAAACGTCAGGTTTGGGAAGGTGCGCCTCAGCTAAAAAGAATTACAGACTTTCTCTCCAGGAAGTCTTTTGATGGCTTCACATCAAAAGATCTGTTCATTAAACAGATCGTTAAAAAGGGCTGGGGGCAGGACATTGCAGCACTATCGAATATGGCTGAAGCGCTGACTAATTTAGCCATTCAATACCCTCAACAGATGCCTAAATATAAGGTTCTTGTTCAGGAAGTAGCTCGTAGGGCGATGGACAAGAGTGTTATGCCATACAACAACAAGAGCCTCATGACAGTTAAAAATTTTGGCAAGCATGGTTATTACCTAGAACACATGAACATTATTTTAGGCGCATGTGGGCGCTGTGGTGTGCATGACTATAAAAACATTAATGCAGCGATTTCTCGTCATCTGGTAGACCTATCTATGGGGCAGAAAAATTTTCACGCCCCTCTAATGCCGCACGTCAAAATGCGCTGGTCAGCAGACCAGGCAGCCATTATTTATTCGGTGTGGCTATTTGATCAAAACTATAGCACTGAACTTCATCATGACCTCAAGGAAAAATGGCTAACCTATATGAGTCGGCACATGACCCACCTTGAGACAGGTCTTTTCGAAACCGAAGTCATGCGCAAAAAGGATTATTCATATGAGCCTAGGGGGTGTGCCATAGCCTACTTAATTCACTATATGAGTAGGTTTGCGCCCGATGTGGCTGCGAAGCAGTGGCGGTACTTTAATTTGTGCATGTCTACGAACCTAGCAGGTAAAAAGGGCTATCGAGAGTATTTACCCAGCTACCGTGGAAAGTGGACACCTGATTCTGGTCCTATTGTATTTGGTATGGGCATTGCGGCAACCGGACTCGCTCTTAATGCGGCCACTAGTGTAGGGGATGAGTACACAGCAGAGCAGCTAAAAGCGAGTGTTGGTGGGGTTATTAAGTTTTGTCGGTGGATTGATCATATTCCACTGTTATCAAAAGTATCGCGCATAGGGACAGACCTATTGGCCAGTGCAATCTATTTAAATGCTATTACTAAAATCAATTGGTATGGCGAAATTAGTGGTATCTCATCAGAGCTATCCCTTTCATTTAAGCAGGGTAGGGGTTCAAGCCACACAAATAAAAATATTAAAGTTTTAACTAAAGGAGCAAAACTACTGTGCTAACACTTTTAATCATATTTTTTCTTATATTCTTTTTCTGCTCAGCCTTAGAAATGTTAGCCGATCCCATTAAATATGAGGCAAAACAACATGAAGCAAGACAAAAGCGTAAAAAAGCGCAGAGAAAAAACGAGCCAAAAACAACTACAACCACTAACGGAGTATGAAAAATGATTAATTCAGGTTCAATAGGCATGCCACTACATTTTGGCAAAGTGCCTCATTTTCTCACAGAACGCATGGGTAATATGGGAAACGCAATTGTTGAGTCGATTATCTATAACTATGGGAAATCAGAAGTGCTCACACGAATGTCTGATCCTAACTGGTTTCAAGCCCTTGGAGCGGTCATGGGCATGCATTGGAACTCATCAGGTGTCACAGCCACTGTATTAGGTTCTCTGAAACCACATATTAACCCAAAGGCCCATGAGCTGGGCATCTACATACTGGGCGGGAAAGGTAAAAATGCCTATAACGTGCCCAAGCAGATTGATCGCATGTCCAATCGTCATGGTTTAGACGGTAAAGAACTGACTAGGTCTGCACGCCTCACCACACGGATTGATAACAATGCCATACAGGATGGTTTTGATCTTTATCAACAGCATTTTCTCGTATCTGACGAGGGTGAGTGGACCGCCATCAGCCAGGGTTTGAATAAAAGTACCCGCCGTGCAAGGCGCTACCACTGGCACTCTCCTACTGTGAGATCTTTTATAGAAGCTCCCCATACGGGCATTGTGGGCATAGAGGACCAAAGTGTTTTAAACCTAGTGGACCCATCAGCACAAGAGCTTCAGCAAAACATGGTGGCACTTACAAAGGAAAATACCAAGGAGCTAGCTGAACTGATTAAGCACAGTGAAATGCCTAATCGTCACGATGTTCGCAAAGAAGACATTAACACAGCCCGCTTAGCATCTGTGCTGGATTTAGCCTATAACAGGGACATTGAAAAGTTTGAAGACCTGGTAGATCTGCACGGTGTGGGGCCTAAGACCTTAAAGGCACTGGCTATGGCTAGTGAAGTGGTGCACGGCGACGCGACTCGTTTTGATGACCCAGCACGCTTCTCCTTTGCTGTAGGTGGTAAAGATGGGCGCCCACACCCGATCGATGAAAAGTCATTTGATGAGACTGTAGAAATGTTACAGAACAGCGTTGATATGGCCAAACTAGGTGATAAGGATAAGTCGGCAGCACTGAAACGTCTTCATCGGCTTGCCGTAAAAGGTGAAACTAAAGGAATTCCCATGGACTTCGTTAGTGAACTCATTGAAAACGAGTGGAAAGATGCTGAGAAGAACGGTGGTAAAACCTTTATGGGCACTGTGGTTAAGGGTTTAACTCGTAAAATAATGGATACGCAAAACGGATTGCTTTATGGAAAAGATAGCGACAAGTAGGGGCTACGACCCTGTCGCTCTAGCTGTGGCCACCGAGCAGGTGGTCGTGGCTGGTAACCAGCGCAAATACGTACAATTAGGGCGCTCCCTTAGATTTTATGGTGGCACTACAAGTGCCACAGAGGTGGGCTGTAACCTTCGATGTAAGTTCTGTTTTAGTGATAAACCAGTATGGAAACCTAAGCAAACCGGCAAGCTCTTTACCCCTCAGCAGGTATTTGATGGATTAGCTAAGAATGCTCGTAAGCATGGCCACACCACCATATCAGCGTCTGCGTCAGAGGGCACCATAGGCAAAGAACATCTGTTTGAACTTTTGGACCTAGTAGAGGAGAGTGAGTTCGTTTACGTACTAGAAACGAATGGTATGACACTGGGACAGGATAAGAAGTACTGCGAACAGTTAGCGAAGTACAAAAAGCTCCATGTAAGAGTGTCCATCAAAGGCTGTAACGAGGATGAGTTTCATAGGCTTACAGGGGCTCAAAAAAGTGCTTATAAGCTGCCCTATAAAGCTTTAGAAATGCTTATAGAGGCTGGAGTGTCGTGCAATGCCTGTCTTATGGTGTCCTTTTCAACTGAAGAGACCATTAAGGCAGCTAAAGCGCGCCTGGTGGCCGTGCATGCAGGAATTTTAAAATCGTTAGAACTGGAGAAAATTAAGCTGTTCCCTAAAGTAAGGCAACGTCTGGCAAAGTACGGCCTACTCACCACAAAAACGAGTTAACTAAAGAGGAATAAGCCATGTTTGAAACCTTATCAAGTTCTGTGATGAGCCTTATTGCTCTTGTTGGATTCTTCAGTGTCACTTTTTATGGTTGTGAAACAAGGCACAATACACAGCATAGCGAGGGCAAACGAGGTGCTGAGTTTGATCACACTGATGCTAGGGTGTTGGGGCTGTTAATGATTCCCATCACACTGATGATCATTTGTGGGTGCGTGGCAGTGGTCTTTCACACTCTAGCCTGGTTTATAGGGATCTTATCGTCTTTATCACTGATTTGAGCAGGACAAATATAAGATAAAGAGGCATACCAATCATGATCAGGGTGCTCAATATAAAGGGGTGATGTTTTTCCTTTTATATATAATACTGCCTAAATTAGAATAACGTCATAAATTAACTATAAATTGAGGAAGGACGCATGGATTTAATACTTAATTTGTTTAGCTTTTTTTTAAGTATAGGAGGTTTTATTGCAGGTGGCATTGCTATTTTGTTCGTGCTGATGGCGATTTTTTCAACCAGTGATCCGAATGAAATGGAAGCCAAAAAATACGGTTGGGATACGTGGACACCTCATGACCCTCTTAACCACGGGGCTGATATGACAGTTATGGACCATGTTAATAACTTTAATGGAGACATGAATTCCATTGGTTGTATATTCGATTATACTAATGAGTTAAAGCCAGCATGGTTTAACAATAAAGAAGATTTTTTAGAATTCATTGAGTCTAGTTATTTATACATTACCCCAACTTACCTTAATAGAGATCCAGAAAACTGTAGTTTAGAAAATATTGATTCAACGTATGAAAAAACTGTTGTTTCAGCTTTATCTAACCTTGGTGATGAAGATGACTGGGGTGTCGATGATGTAAAAAAAATACTTAACAAGTTTTTTAAAAATGCAGAAGAAGACTTTCAATGGTTTACATTTAAATCCATATGTTACGAAAAAGACGATATAAATCGTTTTCGTGAAGACTTTAGATCATTTCAAGACAGGGAACCCAATACGGATCCAATAAAGACCTGCGAGCTTGAAGATTTCAAACAATACATTGCTCAATTAGCTGAGTATTAGTCTGGTGTAAAACTTTTTTACACTGTTAAAAGATGGTTAAAAAAAGGGTTCAAAGGCGGTTTAAAACCCCAGCCTTTTATTAAAAAATTAAGATTAATAAACTTAAGCGACATAGTGATATGAATTTTAAAACGATAGCCATTTGGGCCTTTCTCATTTTTTTAATGGCAACTGATTTTACTGGAGTTGCTATTACTATTATTGTCTTGTGGGCTATGGCAGAATTGCTTGATTTTGCTGGAACAGATCCGTTGGTTTGGGAAGATAGGCAAAGACAAAAAAGGCAAGGAGGTAAAACTCACTTGCAGATGACCGAAGCAGCATTAAACAAAGCTGAAAAAGCGATGAAGGCTGGAAAAACTGCTGTGGCCATAGCTATAGTAGAAAAAGCAGAAGATTTTTTAAATCAAAATGTGGGGCCACTAGATATTGAAAAAAAAGAAGAAAGAGAATTAATTGCAAATTTTAACAAGAAGCATGGCAAAAAGCTTGGTTGATTAGGCATCTGCCTTGCAAACTAAGACTTTGACTCAGCGTCTAGTATTGGGTACAAATCACCAGAAAAGTATTCCATATAATGTGTGGTTAGTTTATCAATGCCTTGATTTTTTAACTGGAGATCCGTTAGTTTGGAAAGAAAATCAACAGGAACAGCGGGCTTTTGGTAAAGAGAAAGCCAAAGCGAACTGCAGCTTTTACCAACATAAAGCTTGCAGGAGTAGTTGTCTTAAAAAAGACGTCTCAACAGTAGTAACCCTGAAGATCGTTGGCTGATTCAGTCACTGATGTAAAACCCTAAGGTCATTAAGCGCTACCTTCGTATTTGAAATAGCGCAGCGACCATGAATTATAGGCTAGAAGTGGTATTAATGAAGACGAGAGGTTTGGTCTTGGCCATCATAGCCCTATTATTGATGGTGTCTTTTAAGGTGTGGTCCCATGGTGGTCGCCTTAATTCAGAGGGCTGCCACAATGATACAAAAGCAAAGCAATACCATTGTCATAAGGCCAATGCTAAAGCCGGTGATAAAACCGATGATATAGGTAATAAAACCTTGGGGCAAAGTAGCTTATCGGGCATTTATAACCGTGATGATTGGAGTTTTCGATCGTCTGCATCGCCCTTATCGAGTTCAGTCGTAGGTTGGTATACGGGAGTGAGTGGTAACGCCACTGATGTGGATCATGTGGTGGCTTTAAAAGATGCCCACCTCTCTGGTGGCAGGGGCTGGAGCTTTGCGCAGAAACGCGCCTTTGCCAATGATCCATTGAATCATGTGGCCGCAGTACCCTATGTAAACCGCACGTTAAAAAGTGCC
>ENA-OQVM01004665-OQVM01004665.1-marine-metagenome-genome-assembly--contig:-NODE-4665-length-13747-cov-9.530871_pt1 | contig 13747 bp, 14 predicted proteins | sample MGYA00237776_ERZ505498 | MGnify/ENA primary metagenome ERZ505498 (study PRJEB26159, sample SAMN06265151) | marine metagenome | isolation source: Helgoland LTER site | place: Germany:Helgoland, sampling... | reverse complement strand
TTTTCTTTTACTGTAAATTTGAATTTATGTCCGTCAGGAACAATAATAACAAATTCTATTGGAGTGTTATTAGAATTAGTAGATTCTATCTTTATGTTACTATCTGAAAGACATACAAAATTTCCGCTTTCCCAATCTAAAATAAATTCACCTGAATAGTCTAAAAAGTTAAACTTAAAAATATCAGGTTCTATATCTAAATAGCCTTGTGAATATGTTGAAGGAAAGAAATTATCTTGAGTCATATTAACACCATTTGGTCCGATCCAACCTTGACCATTAGAATTACTCACATTACTACCGTCTTGACCAAATATACTAAACGGAGAACAAAGCCCCATAGCTGATAGTATAGGATTTCCGTCCCCCCCCATTAATACTAAATCAGGTATTTGTCTGTTTTTATAAAACCCAAAATCATCAGTTCCATTAACAAATTGTGTTATACTTCCACCATCTCTCAAAGTCCAGCCTAGTCCTGTCCAACCTGCTTCTTCGTTTACCCTAAAGCCGTTTGAATGGTAAGAAAGCAATACAGGAACGTCTAACCCTTTTGCATTGATAGTATATATGGGTATAGAAATTTTTGGTATGCCTGTATATTTACTTACAGGGTTTTCTCCGTATTTAATAAATTCAAAGGCCTTAGAATTTGAAGGTATAATGTTAGGAAGACTTGTGTATTTATTAGTTTGTGCAAAACTTAAAATACTTACAAAAACCACAACAATAAATAAGACTATTTTTTTCATAAGTAGGGTTATTAGATTTTTTAGGGGACTATAAACCTATTAACAAAATGTTAAATAAAAAATGTGACACCTTGATTGTTAACATTTTATTAACGTTTTACTTTCTTAGACTTTAAATAAAATACTACAAAATATAATATAATTTACTTTAAGGGATGCTTGGTTATCGACGGAGTTTAACAAATAGTCTAAAACGCCTAAAAAACAGCCGTCTATTGTCTGTTAACTGTTATTTAAGCAGCGTATTTAGAGGGGCTATATAGTAGGTTTTTAGCAAACGCTTTAGCCTAAAACATTACTCAATTTAAACATTGGCAAATACATGGCGATTAAAATAACGCCTACCAATACGCCTACTACAAGTATGATAATGGGTTCCATAAGGGTGGATATTAATTTTGATTTCTGCTGTACTTTTTGAGTGTATTGCATATTTAATCGTTCAAAAATAAAGGCGTTCTGGTTGGTTTCTTCGGCCACTTTGACCATGGCAACCATTGTGGCATCAAAAAGTGAATGAGACGCTAAACTCACACTTAAAGACTGCCCTTTTAAAAGGTCTTTTTCTACGGCTTCCAATGCCTGTTGTAATGGGTGAAATTGAATCATTTTTTTTACCAATTGAATGCTATTAACCATTGGAACTTTAGAGGCTGTTAGAAGCGCTACTGCTTGGATAAACTGTGACAAATACACCGTGTTTAAAAACCCGCCCAGAAAAGGAATTTTAGAAGCCATCTTATCGGTTGTTGTTTTGTACCATACTTTGTTTTTGAAAAATGTCTTTAAAAAAAATAGCCCCCCAATTATCAATAGTACAAGCCACCCAAAGCGTTTCATAAACTGAGAGCACTTGATTATAAATAGAGTAATTCCAGGCAATTCTACCTGCTGTTGTTCAAAAATATCTTGAAACATGGGCACTACAAAGTGCAGCATAAAACCCACCACCAAAACAGCGGTTGATAAAATAATAACGGGATAAGTTAAGGCTGAAACAACTGTTCTGCGCTGTTCATTTTTTCTGAAATAAAAACCTCCTAGCTGTTCCATTACTTGAAACAATGTGCCCGTCTCTTCACCAATTTTAAGTGAATAATATTCGTAATTTGTAAATTCTTTATGGCGTTTGATGGCATCAGACAAACTTGATCCCGCAATAATTGAATTGGATATTTCATTTAACGTCTCCTTAATAGCTCTCTTTTTATGGCTCTTTTCAATAAGTTCCAAACCATCTTTAAGGCTAATGCCAGCTTTTAACATCACACTAATTTCTATATAAAAGTCTTCTTTAATTTTATTGGAAAATGAGGTGCCAAACCACGCTAGTTCCTTTGTTAAAATAGATGTTTTTACTTCGTTTATTTTAGAGGTTTCTTTAACCTTTTTTATATGTTCTAGTTGAAATCCCATGGTGTTTTTATTCGTTAGAATGGGTTGTTGTATTCATATAAACCGTGGCGTCATTTTTTACATAAACAAATAACGTTCGTTGTTGAAATGCGTTGGTGGTGGTTAGCTTCATTGCATCTATAGCGTTTGATGTAACCTCAATACCATCAAAATAAAACTGCTTCCTTTTTATTGGAACAGAAAGCGTGTCCCTTTCTTTGATCATATAAGACTCTGAAAATGTATAGGTCACCGAATCCAATTCATTTTTTAAGACCATAGTCTGGGTGGCAGAATTGTAACTAATGTTTGGATACTTGTTAAAGTTTAGCCATAATTCCGTTTCAAGTGTAGTCACTTGTAACGTTTGATTAAAATTTGCTTGTATGACGCCCATTTGTTTTTGCACCAACCCAAGTACTGTAAACGCCAAACCAACCACCACACTGGACAGTAGAAGCACAATACTGAGCTCACTGAGTGTAAAGGCATGTACTTTATTGTGATGTTTCATTATAGGTTCTTGTTATGGTTTTAAGACTGTTTAGGTTGGTGGCTTCCAAAACAACCTTTGTTTGATTTTCTTCTTTAGTTTCATACGCCAAAATATCCCAGTTTTGAAAACGTTCTGTAAAAGGAAATTCTAGTTGCTGGTGTTGGTGTAAATACCGTAACTCCATAAAATGTGCGTCTATTTCCATGGTATTGGAAGCAACGGCACTAGATACTAGGTTGTTTAGAATCCCACTAGCCAACACAAAAACCACAACCACTAAAACAGTTGCCATTAGAGTTTCTATAAGGGTTGATCCTTTTATTTTTTTTAATACAACCATTTTAGCACCTCCTTTTTGTTAGTTTCAAACAACAAGCCCACATAATTTTTTGGCAATTGATGGCTGTTAATTTTTCCATTATAAATATGATTTATATAAATCGATCCAAACTGGTTAGCTATAAAATTTTTGGAAAACACGGATCCATAAACACGGCCTTTAAGCTCTGTATTTTGAGTGCAGTACAACTCCCCTATCACCAAGGCTTTAGCGTCTATACTTACTTGATTTTTAAACGTATTAGAGGATTCGGAACCTAAATAAATAAGGGGCCCTTTGATTGTAGAATAGTCGCCTATATAAAGGGAGGGCTTTTCTTTTTGACCACTGCTGTTTGCAGTGTTTCCAGAAAAATTGATTTTATTTAAAATTAAGGCCGAAGGGTACTCTAGTTGCACGGCAGTTCCGACCTGTAATTTTTGGGTTGCAAAGGCTTGAAACGTTCCGGTGACATTATTTTTAATTTCAATCTCAGGTGCTATTAATACAATATCTTTAAGAACAGATGAAGCCTCTACCGTTATCTTGGTCTTTGACTGTACCACAAAATGACCTGTTAGCTGCATGTTATTAAGGTCTATTTTATCTTTAGAATAAAAGCAAAGAACAGGCTTTTCGAATGAGTTTTCGTAGAGCTTCCCCGGTTTTATATGAATGAATTGCGACTCCAAAATTTCATCGCTTAAAAGAGCAATAGATTCTATTTGTTCGATAACCGCTGAGGCGATTTTTGGTAGTGAGGTCGCAGTTTTAATAGGGCCGTAAATAAGTTGAGACCCGGTATAATGATGTCCTCCTATAGTACCCGTCTTAACCCCTTGCTTGGGTAAATAAACAAGGCCTTCTATTTTGGTGTCTCCAACGACTACTAAGGGTTTATTGGTTTCTTCCAAATACAAGGCCGTTCGGTTTTGGTCTTTGGACTTCGCCCCTAGCAGTGCAGTTTTTTGAAAGTATGTGTTTTTTACATGAGAGACCACAAAAATCCTTTCAAAAATACCCCAAAAATCACGGTAAATTTTTAAGGTGTTTTCCGTTGTTTCATCTAAAGGAACTGAGATAGTGTCCTTTAAAAAAATAGTGTGGCGCATGGCATAATCAATCCCAATGTCGGTATTTTGTGTCGCTTCTACCATAAAATCCGTTTGAATTTGAAACTGCTTATGGGTATGTAATAATAACACAAAACCCATAAGGAGAATGGAAATGACCACCGCTATAAAAAGCGTCAGTTGCAAGGCGGCTGATTTTAATTTCAAAAAAATCATGGGTTCCTTTGTATTGTTTGTAACTGTTTTTGTTGGCGCACAACAATTTCATTCACCGTTCCTCTTACGAGCATCACACTATCAGCCGTTTGCCCCTTTTTTAAAATGTATTGGCGGTTATTTATCTGCACTACAAACACAGGTGATTTATGTCCTTTATTTTGTACAATACCGCTATAAGTAATCTGTTTAAGTGTTTTTGGTTGAGGCGACCGCGGGGTCTGTTTTTGTTTTTTGGGCGAACGGTAAAGGGTGCCTAAAAAGGGGTCCCTATCTACATTTTGAATGAAAAATGAATCTACTTTTAAAACTGAGGGACGAAAGCTTTGGTTTTGAGGTACAACGGCCTTAAGATCATCAATAGGCTGCAGTCCCGTGTTTATCTTTAAGGCAATAACGCCCCAAACAATAAGCACTGTTGCTAAGAGTAGATATGTTTTTAATTTATTATTCAACCGAAAAACTTTGAGTCGTATAAGCCGTTTCATAGCTAGAATTTAAAGCCCGTACACGCCATTGGTAGCTATTCACCTCCAAGCCTGAAACGCTAAATGTAGTGGCGCTAATTGTTTCATTGCTTATGATTTGTGTGGTATTATCAAAACTGGGAATGGCTATTTGAAAGGAATAACTATCGGCATTGGTAATGGGATCCCAAGAAAAATTAATGGCATCGGTTGTCGCAAATACCAGCCCATCCCCGGGGGCTAATAACTCCACTATTTCGGAAGAAATATCTACCGCTTCAGGAGCTTGAACCTCAAAATTTTGGGAACTAAAAGGAGTTACATAGCCCGAATTTTCTGCTCTAATGCGCCATTCGTATAAATTGGGTAACACCTCCGTTGTTAGACTTGAAGTTGTTACCAAAGAATCTATACTAATTTGTGCCGCTTGGTCAAAGGAAGGCGTGGCCAATTGAAGCCGGTAGTGGTCAGCATCCGCAACTGCTGCCCACGAAAAGGTAACCGATGCACTGCGTATAACACTGGCATTGGTAGGCGCTAAAATAGCGACTGTTTGTTGTGAGATATCTTCAACTTCTATAAGGTCATCACAGCTACTAAACAGTACAAAGAGTGCTAAAAATTTTAAATAGTTCATGCTTAGAATTTATAGTTATTAATGGGTTTTTTTGTTTCTTTTATGCGTTTAGTGGTGGTGGATGGGCAGCGACTATTACGCTCAACGAGGTCGCCAATTATAAATTTATTTTCCGCTTGTTTTTTCCAACAAACTCTTGAGGGTTGATACCCAAAAACAACTCCCTTATTAAATAGTATTGTTTGCTGCTCAAGATCGTTATTATAGGTTTTAATTACATAATTATGCAGCCCTAGTTGTTCCAAATACACCTCTTGAACACTGCTCAAATGGGCCATAACCTCAGTGCTAAAAACAACCGAAATTGCAGAAACTATATGCGCCCTGTTTTGTTGCTTTAAAAAATTGAATACTCCAGTGTTTTCTTTGCTATTTAAGCTATTTATAAGAGTAACCCGATCGGCGATTTCTAGTTTTATAAACCACGGTTTTGGCTTAATAGAATCTATATACGTTACCTGAACAGACTGGTCTTGGGTTTGTTTTGATTTTTTGAAGGCTTTATGTTTTATGGAATTAAATGGCACAAGACTTACTTTAAGCTTAATTGGGTCTTCATAATCTGGAAAAGCTGTAGGGTTATAATCGGACCTCCAAAGTACATTCCTTTGTACGCCAACAGCTCCTAGTTGTAAGTTTTGTGTGGTTTTGGTTTGATTTTCTTGCTGGACGGTTATGATTTTACAGCTTGTAAAACAACTCATTACCAATGCAATGCATGTAAATTTGTTCATATAAGTAGGGGTTCGATTTGAGAAAACTAAAGTAATTACGAGAACTTTCAAAAGGGACCTGAGTGGTTTTTCGTCTATTGAAAGTACCCAAAAGCCCTTTTTGTTTAAAAAAAGAAACGAAACTATTGATAATAGTTCCCAGAAAATCTATAGAATGGACTACAATAGGGGGCTTGAGACGCATTTTAGGTTAAGTGTATTTGGGCAATACTAAAGTAATAAAAATTTGGACATTCAATGCCAATATCAGTAAATAGTAACTAAATAATGAGCTTTAGCTACTTTGATTGCAAGTCTGCGTTGCTTTCTTGTCATAGTCGGACTAAAAAGTTTGCGTAATGGATATTACAGACCTCGCTGGTACGCGAATCTTTCGCGTTCCCAACTAAGCTCCAATTAAGCCTCATTATCCCTAGATAATTAAAGTTATATTATTGATCCACATCTATTTATGGTTACTTAAACAAACAAACACTACACAATAGCCTTGTATTAAAATTTTGAAACATTTTAAGGGCTGATAAATCCTAATAGAAGTTTGTTCTAATAAAATTTTATATATATTTAACGCATTGTTTCTCATTAATCCCCAAATAAATGAAAAAACTACCTGCGTACAACCTTCAAGAAATACTCATTGTACTTGTCATAATTGGCATTCTATTATTGTTGGCCTTGCCAAACCTTATGCCGCTTATTAGTAAAGCAAAAAGTGTAGAAGCACAGCTTCAATTAAGTCATCTTTATAATTCGCAAACAACCTACCATTATATGAATTCTAAGTATTCTATAGACTTAGAAGCTATAGATTTTGAGGTTCCAAAATCTGTGAACGACAACGGGACATCCAACTACCACTATGAAATAGTATCCGCTACTCAACATCAGTTTAAGGCTAGAGCCACTGCAATTACAGACTATGACGGAGACGGTATTTTTAATGTGTGGGAAATTGATGAAAATGGAAAACCCAAACAAACAGTAAAAGACTGATATGGCTGTTCTCAAACTACTATTATGTACTGCCTTTATAAGAGTTGTCTTTGAAGACCTAAAGGACCGCTATGTGTACTGGTTCTGGTTTCCTATTATTGGTATATGTTCTGGGTATTTGTTGTACCAAAACGTATCACTGTCATTGTTTTTTGAAACCCTATTAAGCAATCTGGGTTTTGTAAGTTTATTAATTGGGGTTATTTACATCTATGCCACCTATAAACTTAAAATGAAACGATCCGAAACCTTTGGCTTGGGCGATGGACTGTTGTTTATAGCCCTCACTTTTAGTTTTCCTTTTAGATCATTTTTGGTAGTATTTGTGTTTGGTCTGGTCTTTTCATTAGTACTACATGTGATTTTAAAAAAGTCTAAAATAGAATCTGTACCACTAGCGGGTTATATGAGTTTGTTTTTTTTACTGATTTATTTGGCCCATTGGTTGAAGTTTTTTAACGCTTATTTATATCTATAATTTGAAAGATAATTTCCATATAGCTACCCATTTATTGCAACGTATTTCGAGTTCGCAAGCCTATCACTACAGAATCATTCCCATAGCCGCAACAAAAGAGCGGCTAACCTTAAAAACAGACCAAGTCTCAGAAACTATTATACAAGAGTTACAAGTTATTTTAAATCTAGATGTTCATTTAATTGAAGATACGACCGAAAACATTCAGCAGTATTTGAGTATTAATTTTAGACCCCAGTCCAGAAACTCCCAAGAAGACCTGCACTACAGCAGCGATTTTTTAGAAAAATTACTCTTAACAGCAAAAGCGATTGGTAGCAGTGACATTCATTTTGAGCCCTACGAATTTTCGTGTCGCGTACGGTTCCGATTGGATGGGAAACTGAAAGAACAATTTATTATTTCTTTGGAAGAATATCCCGTGATAATCAACAAACTCAAAATTAAAGCGAATTTGGATATCTCCGAAAAACGCCTTCCACAAGATGGACGTCTTACCATTAAAGCCGATTCCGATGCGTTTGATATTCGCGTCTCTACCCTCCCTACCCTACACGGCGAAAAAATAGTGCTTCGTATTTTAAGTAAAGATGCCACAAAAATTAATTTAGAGACGCTGGGGTTTACTAAATCTGAACTCAATACCTATACAGAAACCTTAAAAAAACCAAATGGTATCGTTTTAATTTCAGGTCCCACAGGGTCGGGAAAAACAACCACACTTTATGCTACCCTCAAACTACTAAACAACGAACAAACCAACATCCTAACCATAGAAGATCCGATAGAATACACCTTAGAAGGTGTTAATCAAGTGCAGTTAAAGGAAAGTATTGGGTTGGATTTTGCAAGTACTTTAAGAACCTTTTTACGCCAGGACCCAGATGTGATTATGGTTGGAGAAATTAGGGACGTTAAAACGGCTAATATGGCCATTCGAGCCGCCTTGACAGGCCATTTAGTGTTATCAACCATACATACCAACTCGGCTTGGGCAACCGTTTCACGGTTGATTGATATGGGTATTCCATCCTTTTTAATTGCCAGTACTTTAAACATAAGTGTTGCTCAGCGTTTGGTCCGGATCCTATGTGCCGATTGCAAAAAAGAAGCTGCCATTTCAACAGCATTCGTTCCTACAGATTTTAAAATCCCTAATAATTTAAAAACACATTTTATAGCTGTAGGTTGTAATGCCTGTTTTCATACGGGCTATCAAGGAAGGCGTGCAATTTATGAGATTTTACCGATTCAAAAATCATTAACTAAATACATTAAACAAAATGCCTTAGAAATCGAAAAATATAGTATTGAAAATAATATAAAAACTTTAAAAAATAACGCGATAGAATTAGTCGTCCAAGGAATTACTTCTATTGATGAAGTATATACACTGCTTTCGAGTTAAATTCTATCGTTGGTAATCACCCCAGATTTATCAATATAAAATGAAAAAAACAATTCTTATAATAACCTTGTTAATTTGCGGCTTCAGCCATGCCCAAGATCAGGACCAACGTATATTGAAGATAAAAAATCAATTAGAATTTTTGGCAACCGAGGTGAACGGATTAACCGAAAACGTAAAGACTGAAATTAACGTTGACAACATCACCCTATCCAACTTTTTATTAGCAATTTCCGAGGTTCATAAAGTAAATATTAATATCTCTTCACAATTGAAACAAATTAGCATTGCTAATAATTTTACAGATGTATCTGTCGCAGATTTACTTATTTTTTTATGTAAAGAATACAACTTAACCATTGATTTTACAGGAAATATCTTATCTATTAAACAGTTTATCTCAGCCCCAGATATCCCTAAAAAACGCATCATTCCCATCGCCTACAATCCGTCCAATCAAACTATTTCTATCGACGCCAAAGGAGATTCGCTATATGACGTTTTTAAACGTATTATGGAAGATTCGGGTAAAAATTTGGTGTTCTCACCAGGACTTGAAAACAAATTACTAACAGCCTATATTCAACAAACGTCTTTTGACACTGCGATGAACAAACTGGCTTTTGCAAATAACTTATATGTAGAACAATCAAAAGATGGGTTTTATGTATTTGAAGATAATTCGCCAAGTACAACGACCTCCAGTTCAGGGAGTCAACGCCCTTCAAGATCACGAAATTCAAATTTCTTTTTTAATGTCTTAAATCTAGAAAATCAATTATTAGAAGTTGATTTTGTGAATACCCCCATTGCAGATATTATAAATGATATTGGTACGGCCCTCAATATTGATGTCTTTACAGCTACCCCTTTAGACCAAGCAGGTTTGGCTACTTTTAAAGCAAAATCTGTTTCTTTTGATGCCCTGTTATCAACTATTTTTGAAGGTCAATCCAACCAAAATTTGAATGCTTCAAATCCTAATAGTGCAAATAATTCAAATTTTAATAACCAAAATCAACAGTCTTCATCAAACGGAAATAAAATCAAAGGCTCGAAACGATTTTCTTACAAAAAAGAAGGGGCTCTTTATTTCTTTGGTACCGAAAACCAGTTGAGTGTTCGTGAAGTCGCTATCATACAGCTGCAACACCGCTCTGTAGAATTACTATCGGATCCAAGTGGTGGCGGCGGTAGTAGAAACTCAAGAAGTCAAGTACAAAATGTGAACCCGAACTCAAGAAATAATACCAATATTAATTCGAATCAAATTGATAATTTTAGCAATCAAAACCGAAATCAACTAAATACAAATTCCAATCAATCCTTTAATAATTACTCCAGCAAAGCAGAAGCATTAGTTAATATTCTTCCAGATGAAATAATTGAAGCGCTAGATATTAAAGTGGATTACGAACTCAATAGTTTTTATGTAAATGGACCCAGTAGTAATGTGAAAAGATTTAGAGAATTTATTAGCAAAATTGACAAACCTGTACCCGTTATTTTAATTGAAGTAATGTTGATAGAAGTTACTTCAAATGCCACTGTAGAAACGGGTGTTAGCTGGGGAATTGGAGATGAGCCAACAGAGACAACTGGGAGTATGTTTCCTAATGCAGACTTGACATTAGGGGCTAATACAATAAATAAAGTAATTGGTGGGTTTGATGGTTTTGGATCCCTTAACTTAGGGAAAGTGGTGCCTAATTTTTTTGCAACCATAAAAGCCTTGGAGTCTAATGGGAAATTAAAAGTCCGATCCACCCCTAAACTGTCTACACTAAATGGTCACCGCGCCCATTTTTCTAATGGACAGACCTCTTATTATACGGTTACACAACGTAATATTTATGGCACCGATAATCCACAAACTTCTGAAATTACGAATTATCAACCTATTGAAGCAGAACTCGGATTAACGATCAAACCCATTGTGTCTGGAAACGGACAAGTCACTTTAGATATTTTTGTGGTTCAATCTAACTTTAGAGGTCGTATTTCTGAAGACGCACCACCAGATATTAGTTCGCGAGAATTCAGCTCTATTATTCGGGTTAAGGATCAAGATATTGTGGTTCTTGGAGGCCTAGAAGAACAGTTTACAGATAATTCAGGTACAGGCGTACCATTTTTATCAAGAATTCCTATTATAAAATGGCTATTTAGTAGCCGTAAAAGAGAAAAGAAAAAAGCACGACTAACCGTACTTATTAAACCCACAATAATTTACTAATGTTAAATATCCTTTGGACATATCTAGTATACGGTAAACGTTTTTGTGGCGTGGAACATCTCCACGATACAATGAATTCAATAGTATTAATTAAGTCTAAAAAAGAAATAAACATCGCCGCTTCATTGGATGATATGTCTATTGAGATCTTATCAAAGCATTTACCAAAACGGCAACATATATCGCTGATTATTAATACAAATAAAGTGCTTTCAAAAACTATTGAGCACCAAACTACGGATTCAGAAAAACTAGTGTATAAAGCGTTTCCAAATATAAACCTAGCGGAGTTTTATTATGAAATTCTTTCTCACAATAACACTCATTTTATAAATGTTTGTCGAAAGGATTATATAGATAACCTTGTTGATTCCTATGCCAAACATCAACTTATGATTCTCAACCTATCGTTAGGGAATTTTGTAGTCAATAACCTAGTAAACTATGTGCTTGAAAAAGATATTTATAGTACAAATGCAAAAATAAGTATTGAAAGCAATCGCGTGATTAAAATTGATAAAGGGCTTGTTTTGAATGCTAATTATAATATTAATGGCGTTGAGGTTAGTAACCATCAGCTTCTATCCTTTTCCGGAGCTTTGCAAGCAATTTTAAAAACTAGTTCTACCAAAACTAATTTCTCAAATGAAAAAATGGGATGGGTTACCGCTTACAAACAATCCCGCTTTTTTCATCAGTTCCTAAAATTTGGTGGACTCTTTATTTTAGGATTGCTTTTTATTAACTTTTTGACTTTTAATCATTATTTCAAAACTGTAAATGAACTTGAATACGTTTCCAAAATTAATCAGACCACTAAAGATCAGATCCTTGTCCTAAATGAGTCTGTTTCTAAAAAAAAGATAATGGTGGAAAATTTATTTAAAACTAAGGGATCTAAAAGTTCGTTTTATAGCAGCTCCATTGTATCTAGTTTACCAAAAACAGTTTTACTCTCATCCTACAATTATCAACCCTTATTAAGATCTATTAAAAAAGAGGCTCGCATTGAACTTCATAAAAACTCGATTTTGATCTCAGGAACTTCCAACGACAGTAATCATTTTTCAGAATGGATTTATCGCTTAGAAGAAATGGCCTGGATTGAAAAAGTTGCTATTAGCGATTATCGCAATACAACCCCTAAAAATTCCGAATTTATAATTTCTATTGCTATTAAAAATGACTAAACAGTATAAAAATTTAGTATTATTAGTGGGTTTTGTTTTGGTGCTCTCACTTTGCTACAAGCTCGCTATTATAAACACCCTTGAACTAAAAAAAAAACATACCCAATTAGAAAGTGAAAATGGATTAATCCTAAAAGCCCCACAACAACTAAACATATTAAAACAAAAAACAGTGTATTATGACTCGATATTAGGTCAATATAAATTAGATAAATCCTCAATTCAAAACAACCTCCTTAAAGTCATTAACAAGTATGCAGCTAAAAACCAACTAAAAGTGGTTGATTTTATTGAACCTCATATTACAACCACGAATGACTTAGTTATAAAAACGTATAACTTCACATTAGAAGGGCCTTATAATACCATCAATCAATTCATTTTTTTGTTAGAGCAGGAAACAAAATTTGGAGAGATTATTAGCCTGTCATTTGAAAAAAAGAAAAACTACAAAACAGCTGCATCTTACTTACAAGCTAGGGTTTTGTTAGAGAGCTTTAGATAAGTTATTAGTTAAACCAACGCAAAACCGATTTAAAACGCTCCAGAATCGACGTCTTTAATAAATTTAACCAAGCCTTCGAAGTAAATTTTTTGATCGTCAAATTGAGACAAATGACTGCCGTTAGGACATAATAAAAAACGTCCGTTTTGAACTTCTTCAGAAATAAATTTCATTTGCTCTGGATCCATCGTGTCATGAGTGGCTCCGATGCTTAGCGTTGGCACCGTAATTTTATGTAATTCTGCTTTTACATCCCAATACTTTAGAGTGGCATCGCCTTTAATTCCAAATTCACTAGGGCCTTGCATTGTTACATACACATCGTGATTAATATGCTTAAAACTTCTATTTAAAGGTTCTGGCCACGCCTCTACTGGCAATCGAATGATGTGTTCCGTATAGTAGTTGTTGACCACTAACTCCATGTAGCGTTCGTTCGTATAATCTTCTTTGGCTTCATACACCATGATTTCCTTTAATACCTCGGGATCGAGTTTTGGCGCTAGTACTTCATCGGAGTATTTTTGATAATCAGGAATGGAAGGCACCATATTGGAAATGATCAATCCTTTTAAGTGTTCTTGGTACTTGAGCGCATATTGCATCCCTAAAATACCCCCCCAAGACTGTCCGTATAAATAAAAATTATCGCTTGTCAGTCCTAATGCAATTCGTACCTGTTCCACTTCTTCAACAAAACGATCTAAATCCCATAAGGATAAGTCTTTGGGCTGATCACTGTAGTAAGACCCTAATTGGTCATAGTAATAGTACTCAATCCCCTCATTTGGAAAATAGCCATCGAAACTTTCATAAATTTCATGCGTCATTCCGGGACCACCATGTAA
>ENA-OQVM01004662-OQVM01004662.1-marine-metagenome-genome-assembly--contig:-NODE-4662-length-13754-cov-21.163121_pt1 | contig 13754 bp, 10 predicted proteins | sample MGYA00237776_ERZ505498 | MGnify/ENA primary metagenome ERZ505498 (study PRJEB26159, sample SAMN06265151) | marine metagenome | isolation source: Helgoland LTER site | place: Germany:Helgoland, sampling... | reverse complement strand
TCTGAAATGGGGCCCAGCTCGGCAAATAATTCCAGCCCGCGATCTGCTCTATTGGTCATGCGAGTGGGAAAACCGTCTTCAATGCGATAGTTGGCTTTGATCGGGTTGTCGCTCTCTGCGGTGACACGGAAGGGACTTTGGTTGGCGCTGTGGATGTAACCCGACTTGGGGTTAATAACCTGAGGCAGATCATCAAAGGGCATGTAGCTGTCCCAGATTAGGCTGCTGTCGTCGCCTGGCAAATACTGAGTCCAGTCATAACCGGCCACTCGATTTGGGGTTAATGAATTATGCACAAACATGGTGTTGCCTTCGCGATCGGCATAGACGAAGTTAAAACTGGCAAAGGCTTGCATGCGCAGTGCGTCGCGCCAGTCTTCAAATGTCTGTGCCTTGTTCATGGCCAGCCACTGTTCTACCTGACGCAGCTCATTCATGCCCGCGTAACGAATGGCATAGGTGCCGTGGTCGGTGCGCAATACTGGCCCGTGGACAGATCTGAGACCTACCTGGGTTGAGGTCCAGTTAAAGAAGCCAAAGACTTTTACATCGACATCAAGGTCGCGGGCTTCTAATGTTTCCCACTCACCATCCAGCTTGTAGCGCATGGGGTCATTGGGATCTATATCCAATACATAAACATCCACCAGATCTGGTTTGTTAACCGTTGCACCCCAGCCAAGATTTTCGGTAAAACCCACACCCACAGTCACACTGCTGGGGAATAGGCCGCCCATAATATTGAGCCCTTCGTTACTTTGAATATGAGCCTCATACCAGGCGACTGGGCCGGTGGTGGGCTGGTGGGAGTTAATGGCTAAGCGCGTGGCACCATCGGTACTAAAATGGGGGGATACGGCAAAGGCATTGGAACCTACGGGTAGATCGTTGTAAGTAACGCCATGGCTTTGCAGTCCTTTGGCGGCAACGTTGGTATTTGGCCCGAGGCTAATACTGCGCTGGCGTTCCTCGGCATAGATTTCGGTGAGAACCGAATCAAACCCATAAAAAAGGAGATGGCGCAGCATATAACCCGCCACAACATCCTTGCCATTGATCGGGAAAACATTGCGATTGGTCTGCTCTGGATGCAGCGCCGCGTAGTAATTGATGCCGTCGGCAAAGGCTTCAATGTAAGCGCGAGTGTCTGCGGTGAGCTTAGTCTCGTAATCAGCTTCGATGGTCTCCCAAAAGCCTAGCCATTTAATTAGAAAATCAAAAATGGCCGCATCCTTGCCATTTTCTGCGGCATTGGTACCACGGTATAAAGTAATACTGTCGTGGATCACCTGCCAGTTGTCTTCGGATTGGGCATAGGCAAAACCAAAGGCGGCATCCACATCGCGCTCACCCATAACATGAGGCACACCAAGATGGTCGCGCTCAATGACGACGTCATATTGTTCATTGAGTTGCAGGTAGTTTGCCGGATTAAATTTTTCGGCGCAGCCAGTGAGTGAAACTAGAAAAAAGAGAGTTATAAATAAGCGCACTTTGAGTACCTTTTTATTATTAGTATTTATGATGCTAATTACGTTCTCTGTTGATGGAGCGATCACTTCACTATACAGGTTCTTCCTCCGCATGGAGCACGGTTCCCACGGGAATTGCGGCTGCTTGCAGCGTAGACTGAGTTTTGTATTCTGTTGGCAGTGCAGGAATAGTCAGCACTCGCCAGATACTAATGCCCGCCAATAATAATAGGGCGACGGCGAGTAATTGGAAAAAGCTTTGCAGGCCAAACAGCTGTAACCAAAACACGGCGGTGATTGGGCCGGTGATAGAGGTTAGTCCAGCAATCAGCACGACGGTGCCGCTAGCGGGAACAATTTCGCTGGGGCGCAGGTGATCGTTGGTTAGTGCCACGACCAAGGAATAGAGCGACAGTGCGCAGCCGCCAAACAAGAATATCAGCGTGTAGAGTTTTGGTGAGGCCTCTGATTCGCCGCTGATCAACAGCGCAAAGGCCACGGCAAATAAACAGGCGAAGCCGATAACCCAGCGACGATCTACCATGTCTGAGATTTTGCCCAAGGGCCATTGCAGTATCATTCCGCCGGCCATCATCGCACCCATGAAGCTGGCGATCTCAGAAATGCTCATGCCGAGCTTAGTACCGTATACCGCGCCCATACCAAACAGAATACTGGATACCCATTGGGATAGAACAATGCCCGTAACGCCCATGGGCGTTCGATACCACAGGTGGCTAATACTGACGCGCTCGGTTTCTTCGATGGCAGGTGTTTCAATTGGCGACAATAAGATGGGCACGGCGGCGACGCTAACCATCACTGAAATCAAAATAAACAATGTAAAGTCGAGAGGGTTGGCTAGGTTGAGCATAAACTGCCCGGCGCAAATGCCCGCCAATAAAATACTGGTGTAAATCGAAAGGGTCTGGCCGCGATTGGCATTGGTCGATGCCTGGTTAAGCCAGCTTTCTGAAACCACATAAATGGTTGAAAACGCGAAGCCGGTTAGCAGGCGCATTAGTGCCCAGGCCCAGGGTTCAATATAAATGGCATGTATCAAAATGGTAACCGAGGCCACTGCAGAGAGTGCGGCAAACATGCGAATATGGCCCACTCGCTGAATCATTTTTGGCGTCAGTAAAGACCCCGCTAAAAAGCCAGCAAAATAGCAGGACATTAGCAGGCCAATTAGATAGTCATCAAAGCCTTCCAATTCAGCGCGCACGCCTAACAAACTGCCCTGTACACCAACGGCGAGGCCAATAAGTGATAGGCCTGCAAAGAGCGGCCAGATACTAAAAAGAGTTTTAACAGGCATTGCGAAATGACTCTATGGATTTTTCGCCAGAGTACTCTCGAAATACGAAATCACAAAGGAAATTTTTAGCTTTTTTGTCCGATTTGGACTTTTATTTCGGGGACGAAACTGAGGGACTGATTATCGCTGTGCAAGGTGACTTCTTGATCCTGAATACTGACCTGAATATCGAGATTGCGCTGCTTCATGGTCTGCAGTATTTCAGTGGTTTCTGTATCCAGATGATAGACAGTAATATTTTTAAAGCGGGCAATCTGCGGCTGCATCTGTTTCCACCACATGGCGGCTGAGCCATAGGTGTAAACAATGACTTGCTGAGATCGGCCAGAGGCTTTTTTCAGACGCTTTTCGCTGGGCAGTCCCAGTTCAATCCAGAGTTCGATATCGTCGCTGAGGCTTTTTTGCCAGAGGTCGGGTTCGTCGTCGGTGCTTAGGCCTTTGGTAAAGCTGAGTGACTCGCTGGCATGCAGGGCAAACACCAGCAGTCTGACCATAAGGCGCTGATCGGTTTCGGAGGGATGCTGAGCCAGAGTGAGACTGTGCTGTTGATAATAATGGCGATCCATATCGATAATATTAAGTTCTGCTTTGCAGATGGTTGCACTGAGCGCCATTTTTTACAGCCTGTTTTGGATGAGTCTGATTAGGCTGGTGATCATACAGTTAAAAGCCGCGAACTGATTGCTCTGTTCGCGGCTCTTGGCCGCTATCTGACGCATCGGCCAGATTTTAGGTTAGAAGTTGTAGGTAACCTCTGCGCCTATGATGCGTCCCTTGGCCAGGGGTGAAAAAGTACCGCCTAGTGCTGCTGGGCCAATCGTTACTGGCAGTTGTGTATCTCCGCCATGTTTGACTTCGTCGGTGAGGTTTTTGCCGTAGATACCTATGCTCCAGTGGCCATCTCCCGAGTACATATCAATGCCGGCGTCGATAATATCCTGTTCGTTAATTGAGCCGAGGTTATTGTCGAGGTATGCCGACTCATCACGGTGGGATACGCTGATGCGGGAGCTGATTAACCAGCCTCCAACATTGTCATCCCGGGACAGACTGACGTTGTAGGTGAGTTTGGCCGCTCGCGGCAGATCGAGTGCTAAATCTGCGCTATCGATCATGCCGTCGCCACTAATATCAAACAGTACGCGATCATATTCACTGTCTATCCAGCCCACAGAGGCGCTGAAGAACAGATCGTCGGTGAGGCTATAGGCACCATCAACTTCAATACCATTAATTCTGGCATCCGCGGTGTTTTTGATAATCTGTACCACCCCTGATACTGGGTCAGCGAGATTAACCTCCCGTTGCATGTCGTCAACTTGGGTATTGAAAATAGCGGCATTTAACCGCCCACGATCACCCAGCTGGGTTTTATAGCCGAACTCCACAGTCTCAACGGTTTCCTGATCAAAGGGGCCGGGACCATTGTTAACCAAGTCGCCAGAAGTATTACGCAGATTGTATCCGCCAGAGCGGAATCCTCTTGTCCAGTGACCATAAACTTGAGAGTCGTCATCAAAGGCATAGGCTGCGCCAACCTTAGGTGAGAAACTATCCCAGGATTCATTGTCGGTGAAATCAAATGGACAGGTACCTTCGGTGACTTTGCAGGGGCTATTTACATTGGCGATTAACGAGGCAATTTCGACATCTTTCTCCTCGTCGGTAAAGCGCGCGCCAGCGGTCAGGGTGAGACTGTCATTAACGGCATAGTCCACCGAGGCAAAGACGGCTTTGGTGGTTACCTCGTAATCGCCGCCGCCATCCTGAGTTAATGCTCCACTCAGCAAGACTCGACGCTCGTGGTAGCTAAGGTCATTGGTGAAGTAAAACAGTCCAGCAGTGACCGTAGTGCGCTCATTAAAGGTACCGATATAACGCAGTTCATTACTAAACTGTTCTGCCTCTAGCCAGGCGGGTGCATGAAAGAAATGCGCCGGCTGGGCATCAATATCACCATTGTTACTCTGACTAAAGTCGCGCCAGCCAAAGATATTGGTAATGGTGCCCTCACCAAAATCGACATCCCAGTTTACTTCTGATGCTAGGAATTTAGTCTCAGTATCCTGAAAGCCTTTTTCATCAATAGAAAAGTCAAAGCTATTGCGACCAAAGCTGGCTACCGCGCCTGTTGTTCCTGTACCGCTCATGTGGGACTGTGCTGCTGGGCCATCGCCAGAGGTTTTGGCATATTCAAAACGGGTGATCATTTCAACGGTATCACTGGGGCTATAGACCACCACGGGGCGAATCATAAATTGCTCTATCTCACCAAAATCACCGCCGTCAAAGCTGTTGGTGAACCAGCCGCCGTCATCATTAAAGTGAACGCTCACTTTAGCTTTAAGCACCTCATTTATTGGGCCCCCGGCAGAGGCTTGAATGTAGGTGTTGTTGGGGCCATTGTCACTGCCGCCGTCTATGGCGATACGAGACTTGGCCTCGAACTCGTCACCTGGAAGGGCGGTATTAATCAGCACTGCGCCACCGGTGACATTGCGTCCAAACAACGTTCCCTGGGGTCCGCGCAACACTTCGATACTGTCTAAATCGAAGGTATCGAAAATAATGCCTGCGTTAAGGCCCATGTAAACGCCATCGACAAATACCCCCACGGTGGGATCAATTGAGGGGATGGAGCTATTAACCCCAAGCCCGCGTATGGAAAAATTGGCAACACCTCTTGAGGTGCCAATGTCATCTAGGGCGACATTGGGCATGGTGACGGCTAGGTTGGTGAGATCACGGATCTTTAATGTTTCAAGCTGATCGCCGTTAAACGCGGTAATTGATAGGGGAACATCCTGAATAGCTTCTTCCCGTTTACGCGCGGTGACAACAACTTCCTCCATGAGAATATTGCTACTGCTGCGCCTTACTTCCTGCGCTTGAGTGACTGTGGCTGTGGAGAAAAGTAAGGGTACTAGGCACCCAGCGATAACTAGGCTAATTGATGATTGCTTATATGGCACGGTTAAAGGTGACATAACGACCTCCTGTAAGATAATTGTCCTTATAGATTCGTGACAGGTGCTGGCCCAGATGCAGGCGCGCCGGTCAAACGAATGCTTGTTGTGTGGTCACTACAGGAGACGGTACTTAGGTCAATTCTTATAATACGGCCTAAAATTATATTCATGATTCCCCCAAACCACATTTCAGTCATAGTTGGTTTATCTGGGCAATTCAATAGCAGATTTAGATAGGGTCGACTGGTGATGTCAAAAAGAGATTACTGAACAACAACTCTATTGCAGGCTGTGATATTTAAGGTCGATCTTAATGGGCGAGACGCTGAGCCATTTAAAAGCCCAGGTCTTCCTGCGTGACCTGCACCGAAACATGCTCTCCTGCAACTTCAGTACTCACTAGAATAGGCCGGCAGCAAACAAAACAGTCTTCGGTATAGGTCTGAGATTCTGAGGGGTCCACAAGCAAGGTGATACTCTCCCAGCAGTAAGGGCAGGTTATTTGCTCTTCATGTAAATGCATAACCGATTACTTCAACAGCGCTAGTGGATGGGTCATTCCTGTCCAGGGGCTGACGAAGAACGGTTCCACCATATCTGGTGTTACATCGTTAATATGCGCGGGCTTCCACGCGGGGTTGTGATCTTTGTCGATCGCCAGGGCGCGAATACCTTCGACAGTTTCACTGCTGTGACCTGAGCGGCCGAGGTGCTCGGTATGAAAACAGTGATGAACTAAATCGAGCTCCATACGCAGATCATCGGCCAGACTTAATGTTCTGCCGGTACGTATTTGCTTGAGGACAACATGAAGCATTAGCGGCGAACGTTTATGCAGGACATCTAAGGTCTGTGCCGCCCAATCCGAGCCGTCATTTTCCAGTGCTGCAGCGATATCTTTAATGGTCTCAAGGGCAAAGATGCTGTCGATGCTGGGGTGCAGCCATTCAGGTGAGGCTATCTCAGCGGAGGTCTCCAATGTGTCGTGAAGGGCTTCTATACGCTCTGAGACCGTAAGTTCGGGGTCGCTGGTTAATGAATCCCATAACGCGGGCATATCCGTGCTATCGACGACCGCGTCGGCTAGGTCTACCGCAATGGCTTCGGCGCCCAGCATTAGCTGTCCGGTCAGGGCTAAATATTCACCGCTGGCGCCCGGACAACGCCCGAGAAAGTAGCCGCCGCCAACATCCGGAAATAGGCCGATATTGGTTTCGGGCATGGCCAATTTACTGCGCTCAGTGACGATGCGTAGGCTTGCGCCCTGGCTGATGCCCATACCACCGCCCATGACTATGCCGTCCATAAAGGCGATATAGGGCTTGGGATAGGTAAAAATTAAATGGTTGAGACTGTATTCCTCAGTAAAAAAATCTTCCAGGGCAGGGTCGTTAGTAATAGCGGCCTCGTGGAAAAAACGAATATCACCGCCGGCACAGAAGGCGCCAAAGGGGCCCATTTTGTTGGAGCCACGTATGGCCACCGCTTCTATTTCTGGATTTCCCTGCCATTCGGTTAACAGGCTGTGCAGATCGCGCACCATATCCAGTGACAGAGCATTAAGTGCCTTGGGCCGGTCGAGAGTAATCAGACCAATGCCTGCGTCGATTTGCCATTGGATATTGGACAAGATTGAGTACCTGTTATGGTTATTTTGAGGGGGATTTAACCAGCCCTACGCCGCGCTGTCTACTGAATCGCTTTTATATCAGAGGCGCAGATCGCAATGCCGTCAAGTTTTGGCTTGCGGTCAAAAACATTGTCCAGCGCAGCTGCTCCTGAAGAATCTCTATTTTTTCGATAACGGCTTCCGAAGACTCCAGAGCCGGCGCTAAAAAAGGCTGGGCCAAGGCTGACATCTGGGCGCCTAAACGGATGCATTTAGCAATATCCACACCGTTGCGGACACCGCCAGAACCAATCAAGTTTACGTCGGCGCAAGCACTGCGAACCTGAGATAGTAGGTCAACGGTATCCATCCCCCAGTCGACAAAGGGTGCTGCAATTTGCTGTTCTCTGGTGGAGTCATTCCGCGCCAGTTCAATGCTCGCCCAACTCGTGCCACCGCGACCTGCTACTTCAATCCACTGTACCCCCGCACCCACCAATTTTTGCGCGGTACTAGGGCCGATGCCCGAACCTACCTCTTTAATAATGACGGGTACAGAGAGCTCACTAGCGCAGGTTTGAATGGCATCGAGCACCAAATTCCAGTCTCGGTCTCCGTTCGGCTGTACTAGCTCTTGCAGGGGATTTAAATGGATTATCAGGGCGTTGGCATCAATGCTTTCTACGGCGCGTTTGGCTAGATCCAAGCCGGATTGCTGTAACTGGGTAGCACCAAGATTGCCCAGTATTGTCGCATTGGGTGCCCAACGGCGCACATTCTGTGCCAGACCCTGTTCTAGGGCGGCGCGCTGTGATCCCAGCGCCATGGGTATATGGCAATGTTCTGCGGCCTCAGCTAGATGCTGATTAATTAGCTCTCCGTTGTTGCAGCCGCCGGTCATGGCGCCGATCATAAAGGGTGCGGAAATAGGGCGGCCTAAAAAGTGACAGGCAATGTCTGTGTCTTCTAGAGCCAGCTCTGGGAGGCCGCTGTGTTCAAAGGTTAGGCGATCGAAACGGCTACCCAACTCAGATTGATGACGTGCCTCGAGGGCTAGCTGGATATGGTCGTCTTTGCGATTGCTTATATTGGTCATGGCAACAGCCTCTACTGTTTAGTGTTGTAGGCCAGGTCGACGAGTAACATATGAGGAACTGTCAGTGCGGCGAGACCAATGAAGGTTAACTGTACTATAGATGCAGACAGGGACCCCTGAAAAAATAATAAAAAACCTAGTGCCGCAGTCCAGGCCATCAGGCTATAGATTGCGGCCTCAATAAAACTGCGCCTGCGTTCGCTCTCTTCTTCAATACTCTGCCATATCCGCAAGGTGTGGCTGCGACTGTGCCAGAGGCAAAAATACAGGGCGAAGCTAATAAGCGGCGGCAGCAAGAACACCAGTATTAATTGGGTGATCAGGCTGTTGAGCGGTTTTCGCCATGCCGGATTTTTCGAGGCATAAACAGCATAGCCGGCGAAGCTCAGAAGCCAGGGTAAAAATAATGCGCCAATCGATTGGAGTAGCATGGCTGCGCCTCTGTCACCTACTAAGATGGCAAAAAGTGGTTGTACGGCGGCCGGTTGCAAGCTGGGAATAGCGATAGAGACGAGGCCACCATGGGCGACGAGAGGCAGCCATCGATTATTGGGTCTGTCGTTGATAGACGACGGAATATTGGCAATATCACTCTGACCAAAGTGCAGCGCGGAGATAATTAAAAATATAGCCAGAGCCGGCACGGGCCATTGCCACCAAAACCAGACGACCAAGGCTGCCAGCGCTATATACCCTATGTGGAACCCAAGCCATGCAGCGGTGCCCTGAGACCAGCCAATGCGTCGCGCCACTGCGCCATCTAGGCCGCCATGAGGCACCCCAAAAAGCATTACCGCTGCAATGGCGGCTAGATCCCAGCTAGTCATGGCGACTAAAGAGCTGGGTCACAGCTGCCTCTATAAAGGCCCATTTGGGCATGGCCATAATGACTTTTGCCCATTCCATAACGCCAGCACTGCCGAGCATAAACCGCGCAAATTGTTCAGCATTTAGCGCCTTACCCGTCCCCATAAATAAACCCACGCCACGATCTGGTTGGCTATTAAGAGCCCGATTAAATACCTTATCCATAAAGATTAGGCGTCTCGAAAAGGCTGCAGGTACCTCGCGCTTACCGGTATTTATGACCTCTGCCAGTGTCGCCATCTGGGCTTGAATCGTACTGAATGCGTAGCCTGAAGACAGTCGCACAGAACCGCCCGCCGCGCCAATATTAGCCACCTGAGTATTCTGGGGTTGCACTGCTGCCATGGGAATCACGCCATATTCTTCTCGCAGCTGAGACTGTATCTGTATGTTGCGGTCGGCGAGCCACTGACTGATGGCATTGCGGTACCAGTCTTTATCTTCGAGCTGGTTTGAAATCATGGTCGATTCTACGAGTAGATGGCGATCGGAGTAGGGCAGTACATAGATAAAGTGCAGGCCGCGAGACTGGTCGACGCGAAAATCCATCAATGTGGCGATATCGGCATCGGTTATGGGGTCGGTGGTGCTTATTTCCCAGCCAATAAAGTGCTGACGCAGGCTGTTGTCGCCCATTATTGGGGGCCGGCTATCGTAGATGGTGTTGGCCTTGTAGGCTTGCCCATCGGCGTTAAATTGCCCGCCGTTTTCCTCTGCTGCCAGATCGTCAACGGCAGCTCTTACAAGGCTAACGGAATCTTTTAAGCTGGCTTCGCAGTGCTGTAAATATTGCCCTGAGCTAAGGCTGGTATAGCGATATTCATTACTTTGGTGGATAACTTCGCCACCGTGATCAATTAGACGCCATTTGTCCCAGCTGCCTCTAATGGCGGGGCTGAGTTGTTCCAATTGCTCGGGTTGCGCCCACAGCGCCCAGCTGCAGTCTCGTTCTGCTGCAGTCTTAGGTTCGAATACGGCGGCGGACAGATTGTCTAGCTTGGAGGCCAAAGCCATCCCTGCGCTGCCGCCACCAATAATGGCGATATCCAGTTCTATAGGATTACTGGACACCGGCTAACCCCTGTAGGTGCTGATGCAGCTGAGTACGGTGTGGTGGTACTTTTTTTGGACGTAAATCCGCCAGACTGCGCAGACTAAGCAGTGCTTTTTCCCCGCCGGTTACCATGACTCGGCCCTGCCACCAGGCTAGGTTTCGGCGCCTCAGTACCCAGCCAATTTGGCGATAGACACGCAGTGCTATGGCAATGGAGAGTCTTGAGCGAAAGGGTAATAGGCGAATGCCGAGCAGTGCACTGGCATAGTACTGCTCTGATAAATCTAACAGGCGGGCTATACCATGTGCTACTTGCTCACGGCAGTCAGTGTCCTCATCTCCCAATCCTGCTTTAGCAATCTGTGCCGGAGTAAAGTTTGCCCAGCTAGCGGGGAGATAACGCCGCCCCATCTTGGCGTCTTCCAATACATCCCGAGAGATATTGGTAAGCTGCATGGCAACCCCTAAATCAATGGCAAAGCTGTCGGCACGGGGTTCTTCGCAGTTAAGTACGCGGCACATCATCAGGCCCACGGTGCCTGCCACGGCGTGACAGTAGCGCAACAACTCGGCTTCGTCGGCAACGGCGGTGGGGTTTTGGTCGCTGAGCATACCATCGAGTAACTCTGATGCGGCACTGAGGGGAATATTATTGCTGTTGGCTAGCGCGATAAAGGCTTCAATTTCTGGTCCAGCGGCAAGTTCTTTACCTGCTAGCCGGGCGCGAATGTCTTCAAGGGATTCTTGGCGGTCGGGAAGATCACCGTCGGCTAAATCGTCCACGTAGCGGCAAAATTGATAGAGTCTTGCTGCGCGGTCGGCGAGTTCTATGCCGAGAAATTTACTGGCCCAGTAGAATGATTTTCCATGGCGTGCCAGTACCTGCTTGGGAGCTGGCGAGTCTGGCAGCACTGGATTGTTCATCTATCCCCCCGAACCCACCTCAACACCAGTGAGCAGTTCTTCTACTACCTTGGCTGAGCTGACAACGCCGGGAAGACCGGCGCCGGGATGGGTGCCTGCACCCACAAAATAGAGGTTGTTCACTGCGCTGTCGCGGTTGTGAAAGCGGAACCAGGCAGACTGGGTAAGCCTAGGTTCGATAGAAAAACCGGCACCATGCATGGAGCGATAATCTTTGGCAAAATCTTCTGGGGTCATCCAAAACACCTCTTCAATTACTGAGGAAAGTTCTGGCAGTATAGTCTCTTCGAGGGCCGTTACTATGCGGTCGCGTAGTACCTCGCCTTCGGTCTCCCAATCTACATTACCCTGTAGGTTGGGCACCGGGCACAGCACATAAAATGACTCGCAGCCCTCTGGCGCGAAGCTTTTGTCTGTGGCCGTGGGGCGATGCACATAGAGGGAGAAATCTTCGCTCATCTCTTTGGCATCAAAAATTTCCGAAAGCAGCTGTTTAAATCGAGGTCCCATCCAAATGCTGTGGTGGGCGACATCGGGATAGAGTTTTTTGGTGCCAAAATAAAGGACATAAAGCCCCATGCTGTACTGCTTTTTAATACTCGGCAGGCGCAATTTTTTCTGGGGTAAAAGGTGTTTGTAACAGGTTTCAGGATCGCCGCCAAAGACGACTAGGTCGGCATTCATCACCTGGTTATTACTCAGGCGCACACCAGTGGCACGTTTATTTTCAACAATGATCTCATCGACGTCAGCGTTGAGCTGAATTTTAATGCCATGGCGTTCCATCAGCGCACCCAGCTCTTCAACCAATTTTCCGGTACCGCCCATACAGAAAAACACACCCCAGCGACGCTCGAGATAATGAATCAAGGTGTAGATAGCCGTGGTTTTAAACGGATTTCCCCCCACCAATAGGGGGTGAATAGAAAAAGCCTGACGAATCAGCGGATGCTTTAAATGGCTGTTCACCATCTGGGAGACGCTTCTGTAACATTTGAGTATCAGCAGCGCGGGAATCTGTTTAACCATATCCCAGACTCGGGTAAATGGTCGATGAACCAGCTGTTTAAAGCCGACGTCATATACCTTTTTAGACTTCTCAAGCAGTTTTAAATAACCTTCAGCATCGTCGGGATTAAAGCGACGAATCTCAGTTAATGTGTCTTCAATGCTGGCGCGATAATCGAACTGGCTGCCATCGTCAAAATGAAAACGGTAAAAGGGATCTAGCGGAACAAAGTCGAGATGATCAGTGAGTTTTTCATCGAACAGTTCAAATAGTTCATCAAACAGAAAGGGGGCGGTGATAACGGTGGGGCCTGCATCATGGCGATAGCCACCGCGTTCGAAAACCTGCGCTCGACCGCCGAGGCTATCTAAACGCTCCAGTAAGGTGACGTCGTAACCAATAGCTTTGAGTCTTAATGCTGTTGCTATACCGGCGAAGCCTGCTCCGATAATAATGACTGTTTTTCCAGCTCCGAATGTCTTTGATGTCAAGCGATCTGCCCTTGGCGTTTTATTGTTGTTTTCTGTTTTACGGCGGCCACTAGCCCCTGGGTCACTGACTGTAATTGAACGGGTAATGAACTCACTAGCTGCTCGGCCTGTAACAGCCAATAATCTACTGATTGGTTGGCTTGCAGAATAACATCGCTGGACGCGATGCGGCGCTGCCAATGGACTAGCTGCTCGGTATCTTCGGATTGATACCAGCTTACAAACTCTTCGGATCCTGCGCCATGCTGGGCAAACAGACTGACAACTAAATTGGGTTTGCGGCCATCGAGATCACTGGAGCGATGGCTGGACGGAATAATATCGTCAATATCGTTGCGGCCCTGATAGGCCAAGCCGCAGAGACCGATAAGATGCTCGAGACCTTTGAGATCGGCATCCAGGCCGGCGGCAATCGCGGCGCCTTTAATCGGGGCAATTAATAATGGTGCGGTTTTACCTTTGGCAATACGCTGCCATTCATCGAGTTCGGCGCATTGGCGCTGGGTGATATCGGCTATCTGGCCACTGCAGGTTTCCTGCATTGCCTGAGCTAACAAGGCGACGAGAACACCACTATGTTGGCTGTTTCTCGCGCCGAGCTCGAAGGCTTTGGCGATCATCCAGTCACCCAGACAGAGTGCCATATCAGGTCCAAAATGTTGATGGATGCTCTCTTGGCCACGTCTGTGGGTACTGGCGTCACTGATGTCGTCATGAATCAGTGAGGCGTTGTGCAGAAGCTCGCAAGCAGCTGCCCAATGCAAATTATCTGTGTTACTTAAACCTAGCGAAAAGCCGCTAGACAGCGCTAACTGCGCTCGGAAAGATTTACCGGGATTTTTAAAGTGATACTCGGCAGCTGCAGCCAAGCTACTTTGTGAATGTGGCATCTCGCGCTTATACAGAGCGTTGAGCTCGGCTAGCCAATCGGATCCACTTATT
>ENA-OQVM01004661-OQVM01004661.1-marine-metagenome-genome-assembly--contig:-NODE-4661-length-13755-cov-7.768387_pt1 | contig 13755 bp, 16 predicted proteins | sample MGYA00237776_ERZ505498 | MGnify/ENA primary metagenome ERZ505498 (study PRJEB26159, sample SAMN06265151) | marine metagenome | isolation source: Helgoland LTER site | place: Germany:Helgoland, sampling... | reverse complement strand
ATGGTCCAGTGGTGGTATGGTCACAACGCGGTAGGCTTCTTCCTGACTGCGGGCTTCCTTGGCATGATGTACTACTTTGTGCCAAAGCAGGCGGAACGTCCGGTGTTTTCCTACAAGCTGTCCATCATCCACTTTTGGGCGCTGATCTTCCTGTATATTTGGGCGGGTCCACACCATTTGCACTATACAGCCCTGCCTGATTGGGCTGCGACCTTGGGCATGGTATTTTCGATCATCCTGTGGATGCCCAGCTGGGGTGGTATGATCAACGGCCTGATGACGCTGCAAGGCGCATGGGACAAGCTGCGCACTGATCCGATTATCCGGATGATGGTGATCAGCCTTGCCTTCTACGGCATGTCCACTTTCGAAGGCCCAATGATGTCCATTAAAGCCGTGAACAGTCTGTCACACTATACTGACTGGACGATTGGTCACGTACACTCTGGAGCACTTGGCTGGAACGGCATGATCACATTTGCCGCCCTTTACTTCCTCACACCAAAATTGTGGGGCCGGGCACAGATGTATTCCATGTCTGCGATTAACTGGCACTTCTGGTTGGCGACAATCGGCATCATCCTTTATGCGGCCTCAATGTGGGTCACAGGGATCATGGAAGGCCTGATGTGGCGCGAAGTCGATGCGAACGGGTTCCTCGTGAACAGCTTTGCCGACACCGTTTCCGCGAAGTTCCCAATGTATGTGGTCCGTGGCCTAGGTGGGGTTCTGTATCTCGCCGGAGCGCTGATCATGTCTTGGAACATCTTCATGACCATCCGGGGTGGGGCGAAAGTCACCGCACCGGTTGGCGTGCCAGCTGAATAAGGAGGCTGAGACATGTCTGATACAACACCAAATGATGCACCTGTCAAAGGCATCCTTAGCAAACACGCTTTCCTCGAGCGCAGCCCAACGTTACTCCTCGTGTCCTCCCTCTTGGTGGTCGCGGTGGGCGGCATCGTGGAAATCGCACCTTTGTTTTATCTCGAAGGAACGATCGAAGAGGTCGAAGGTGTGCGTCCCTATTCCCCGCTAGAGCTGGCGGGGAGGGACATCTACATCCGCGAGGGGTGCTATGTGTGCCACAGCCAAATGGTCCGTCCAATGCGTGACGAGGTCGAACGCTATGGTCACTACTCGCTTGCAGCGGAATCAATGTACGACCATCCGTTCCAATGGGGATCAAAGCGGACGGGGCCTGATTTGGCCCGTGTGGGCGGCAAATATTCGGATGCCTGGCATCTTGATCACTTGATCGCGCCGCGTTCTGTCGTGCCGGAATCGATCATGCCGGGCTATGCCTACTTGCTTGATACGCAAGTGAACGCCGAACACGTGGCCGATCTGGTTTCCACACACCGTTTCATCGGTGTGCCTTACACAGAAGAAATGGTCGAAGTGGCCGCGATGGACGTGATGGCACAGGGCGATCCGGATACGGACGCCTATGATGATCTGCTGGAACGCTATCCGGGTGCGCAAATCCGCAACTTTGATGACGCATCAGGTGTGTCAGAGATGGATGCGCTGATCGCTTATCTGCAAATGCTGGGTACGACGGTCGATTTCTCGACCTTCACACCTGACGCAAACCGCTAAGGAGGGTTGGCAATGAACACATCATTCCTAAGCGAAGTGGCCGATAACTGGATGCTTGTGGCGATGTTCACCTTGTTTGTGGGGGCGATCCTCTGGGCATTCCGCCCAGGCAGTCGTGCCGTGCACAAGGAAACCGCCAATATTCCTTTCCGTAACGAGGATTACCCTGTCAGCGACAAAGGCAAGGTGTCATCCAAGACTGAGGAGCTGCAATCATGAGCAGCAATGATCAAAGAGAAATTGACGAAGTCACAGGGACCGACACAACCGGTCATGACTGGGACGGGATCAAGGAACTGAACAATCCCTTGCCGCGGTGGTGGCTGTGGAGTTTCTATATCACTATTGTCTGGGGCATTGCTTATACGATCGCTTATCCCGCTTGGCCTATGGTCAGCAGTGCAACCGCTGGCATGTTGGGCTATTCGACACGCGCCGAAGTCGCCCAAGACATCGCGCGTTTCGAAGATGCCAATGCAGAGATTTCAGCGCAGCTTGCGTCGGCTGATCTAAGCACTTTGACAGAGAACGAAGAACTGTCGCGCTTTGCAACATCTGCCGGCGGTGCGGTCTTCCGCAACAACTGTTCACAGTGTCATGGCTCGGGTGCTGCAGGTTTCACTGGCTATCCAAACCTGCTTGATGACGATTGGCTTTGGGGCGGCGATTTCGAGAACATCGAATACACAATCCGTCACGGCATTCGAAACGAAGAAGACTGGGATGCCCGCTATTCCGAGATGACAGCCTATGACGAGATCTTCAGCAATGAAGAAGTCGACCAAGTGGTGCAATACGTCCGTCTGATCTCTGGTCAGGAGCATGATGCGGCGATGGCCGAAGCCGGAACAGAAATCTTCTTGGACAACTGCGCTGCATGTCACGGCGATAACGGTATGGGAAGCCGCGATCTGGGTGCACCTAACCTGACAGATGCCATCTGGCTCTACGGTGGTGATCTGGCAAGCCTTGAGCAAACCGTGCGCTATGCCCGCTTTGGCGTGATGCCACCTTGGGGCGAGCGCTTGACCGAGGCCGAGATCAAAGCCGTCACTGCTTACGTGCACCAATTGGGAGGAGGCGAGTAAGCATCACCGGTCTCGTGCCGTCTGTTCGCGCATTGGCGTCGGGATCATGTGAAGGGAAGGGCGTCTGCATCAGCGGGCGCCCTTTTCTCTTTGTCGTTTGAATGGCCACTCCCGATATGTAGTGGCAACGCGGGATCAACGTTCGGAGATGTAGTCAGCCGACACATAGCCCGAAATTTGCGGAGCATCAGCAAGGGAAACCTCGCACCAGCGCTGGCCTACTTCGGTCACACAGTTCGCAAGATTAAGGGCAGTTCCGTCAGGCAACCCCAGAATAATGTTAAATCCAAGCCCCGGACCCGAACGCAATTTGAGCAGCTCATCAGGACCAGTGCCTTGAACCAGCGTGCGGTCGCCGGTTTGCAAAGCACAACCAGCTGCAAAAACCATTACAAACAGGAAGGGAAAAGCACTGCGCTTCATGATCCGGCCTCATTATTCTTCACAACATTAGATATTGATCGCGTAAGGGAAGCTACGCCTGTTGCGCCAAGCGTGCCTCAAGCACATCAAATGGCACGCCAGGCTCGTCCTTTGCCCCGCGAATAACCAGCGAAGTCTTCACTGAAGCTACGTTGTCCGCGCTAGTCAGTTCTTCAGTCAGGAATCGCTGAAAAGTGCGCAAATCAGGGGCCACGCATTTGAGTATAAAATCGACCTCGCCATTGAGCATGTGGCATTCACGGACCAACGGCCATTTCATGCAAAGCCCCTCAAACGCGCTAAGGTCGGCCTCGGCTTGGCTGACAAGACCAACCATCGCAAAAACTTGGACTTCAAATCCTAATTCGCGGGAATTGACGTCAGCGTGATAGCCTTGGATAAATCCTTGTTCCTCCAAGGTGCGGACGCGGCGTAGACATGGAGGAGCAGAGATTCCGACCCTTTTGGCAAGCTCGACATTGGTCATGCGACCGTCCGCTTGTAGTTCTGCCAGAATCATCCGGTCGATTTCGTCTAGTTTCGTTCCTGGCATAGGAAATATCCCCGATATTTTTGCAAATACTACGCATCTGCGGGCAGTGGCGCAAGATTATTTCAAAGGACAGCAACAAAATATCGCAAACGGATTGCGTTTGTTGGCCTTTTATCATGGCCTTTGCCTCGTTATATCGGGAAGAGATAATCACATGAGGCTGCCATGACCGACACGCGACATATCAAAGTTCTGATCATCGGATCCGGCCCCGCGGGCTATACTGCGGGCGTCTATGCGGCGCGTGCCATGTTGGACCCCGTCTTGATTCAAGGCATCGAACCGGGTGGGCAGCTAACAACGACAACAGAGGTTGAGAACTGGCCCGGTGATACGGAAGTGCAAGGTCCCGACCTGATGGTCCGGATGGAGGCGCATGCGCGCGCAATGGGCTGCGAAATTGTCGGCGACATCGTGACCTCTCTGGATCTGCAAAAGCGCCCGTTTACTGCGACGTGTGACAGTGGCGCGGTCTACACGGCGGATGCAGTGATCCTTTGTACAGGTGCACGCGCCAAATGGCTGGGTCTGCCATCAGAGGAAAGATTTAAGGGTTTCGGCGTCAGCGCCTGCGCAACCTGCGATGGGTTTTTCTATCGTGGCCAAGAGATCGTGGTTGTCGGTGGCGGCAATACAGCAGTGGAGGAGGCACTGTTCCTGACCAATTTTGCCTCCAAGGTCACGCTGGTGCATCGTCGCGATGAATTGCGTGCTGAAAAGATCTTGCAGAATCGTTTGTTCAATAACCCAAAGATCGAAACACTTTGGTTTCATGAGGTGGATGAAGTCCATGGCGCCGACAGCCCACTTGGCGTCGAAGGTGTTCGGGTCAAGCACACCCAAACGGGCGAGATTACCGATATCGCAGCCAAAGGCGTGTTCGTGGCAATTGGGCATGCCCCAGCAAGTGAGTTGGTCAAAGATCAGTTAGAGACCCATAATGGCGGCTATGTTAAGGTGGCGCCGGGCACGACAAAGACGGCAATTCCGGGCGTCTTTGCTGCCGGTGACCTGACCGATCACGTTTACCGGCAGGCTGTGACATCGGCAGGGATGGGCTGCATGGCCGCGTTGGACGCGGAAAAGTACATCGCCGAAATAGACGACGCAGGGGCAGTTGTCGCAGCAGAGTAAGCGTTCGCCACATCGCGCGCGGTGCAATGTGCGTTCTTTTCCGCCGCGTTTCCGAATGCTGTATTTGTCTTGTTGAACAAGTGGACATTGGTGTTGACGGAACGATCTCGCTTGCGGCGACAATGTTCTAGACTACGATTGGCTGCAGTCGGTCGTGGGGTTGACCGTCGTTCTGAAATCTCAGTTTCCGAAGAACAGTAGACTTATTCCCTTCGCATGCTGGACAATCCCACCGGCGCGGGGCTAAGCCACGGTATCTGATGCAGTCCATACTCGAGAAGTAAATGTCACAAGATTTAGCGCCGATCCCCGAACTCTATGTCTCATACGAGAGCGCTCAAAAAATGAAGCTGGAGGCGGCAGAGCTAACGAGCCACGATCTGACTCCGCGCCAGATTTGTGATCTGGAGCTCTTGATGAATGGCGGGTTTAATCCACTCAAGGGGTTCTTGCCGCAGGCTGACTACGAGAGTGTTGTCGATAACATGCGTCTTTCCGACGGCACGCTATGGCCAATGCCTATCACGCTGGATGTAACTGAAAGCTTTGCTGAAACGGTTGAGTTGGGCCAAGACATCGCGTTGCGCGATCAGGAAGGCGTGATCCTTGCAACAATGACCGTCACCGACAAATGGATGCCGAACAAAGCGCATGAGGCTGAAAAGGTTTTCGGGGCGAACGATGCGGCACATCCGGCTGTGAATTATCTGCATAACACCGCCGGTAGCGTTTATTTGGGCGGTCCGGTGATTGGAATTCAACAGCCCGTTCACTATGATTTTCGCGGTCGCCGCGACACACCCAACGAATTGCGCGCTTATTTTCGCAAGCTGGGTTGGCGCAAGGTCGTGGCTTTCCAAACACGAAACCCCCTGCACCGCGCCCACCAAGAGCTCACCTTTCGCGCGGCAAAAGAAGCGCAGGCCAACCTTTTGATCCACCCGGTTGTGGGGATGACCAAGCCGGGTGACATCGACCATTTTACCCGTGTCCGCTGCTATGAAGCAGTGCTAGACCAATATCCTTCGGCCACAACAACAATGTCTTTGTTGAATCTCGCCATGCGCATGGCGGGTCCGCGCGAAGCCGTCTGGCACGGTCTGATCCGCAAAAACCATGGCTGCACGCACTTCATTGTAGGTCGTGACCATGCGGGGCCGGGTAAGAATTCTGCAGGCGACGATTTCTACGGCCCCTATGACGCTCAGGATCTGTTCCGCGCTCATCAGGACGAGATGGGTATCGAAATGGTCGACTTTAAGCACATGGTTTATGTGCAGGACCGTGCCCAATACGAACCAGCAGATGAGATTTTGGACAAGGACGATGTCACGGTCCTGAATATTTCAGGGACAGAGCTGCGCCGCCGTTTGTCCGAAGGGCTCGAGATTCCGGAATGGTTCTCTTTCCCGGCAGTTGTCGAAGAACTGCGCAAGACGCGACCGCCGCGTGCCGAGCAGGGATTTACGGTGTTCTTCACCGGTTTCTCGGGATCAGGGAAATCAACCGTGGCGAATGCCTTAATGGTGAAGCTGATGGAAATGGGCGGTCGCCCTGTCACGCTGCTGGATGGGGATATTGTACGCAAAAACCTGTCGTCCGAGCTGGGCTTTAGCAAGGAGCACCGCGACTTGAACATCCGCCGGATTGGGTATGTCGCTTCTGAAATTACCAAGAACGGCGGCATCGCGATCTGTGCGCCGATTGCACCGTATGCCACCACCCGCCGCGCTGTACGCGAAGACGTGGAACAGTTTGGTGCATTCGTTGAAGTGCATGTTGCCACATCGATTGAAGAATGTGAGCGGCGTGACCGCAAAGGGCTTTATAAGCTGGCACGGGCGGGCAAGATCAAGGAATTCACAGGCATATCTGACCCATATGATATGCCAGAAACACCAGAGCTACGCTTGGAAACTGAAAGCGTTCCGGTAGATAACTGCGCGCATCAGGTGATCTTAAAACTGGAAAGCATGGGCCTGATCAAGGCGTAAGGTGGATCATGATCCACCTTACCTATCCTCATTGAACCGTGACAGGCTCCATGTTGTTTTCACGTGCCAAGTCGAAGGCCAGCTTGCGATCAGCGACAAGTGCCAGCTGTTCACCATCGGCATTGTGCACTGAAAACAACTCTTCCAGGTCGCCAACTTTCGCGCGCATGTCATCAGGTAAGTCGGTGGCGAGGATAGGCTTCACATAGACGATGCCCTGACCGAGTTTCTCGAGATCAAATTTGGTGTCCATGGGTTATCCTTTCTTGATGCTAATCGTTTGAACGATGCGCTCGGGTACTGCCCGTGTGAGATCGACGTGCAGCAAACCGTTTTCCATAATCGCTTCGCCAACATCAACGCCGTCGGCCAGCACGAATGAGCGTTGGAACTGTCGGGCGGCAATGCCACGGTGCAAAAACACGCGGCCATCGCTATCGTCAGCCTGACGTCCACGGATGACCAGTGCGCTATCTTCAACAGTGATCGACAAATCGGTTTCGGCAAAGCCGGCAACAGCAAGAGTGATCCTGTAAGAATTCTCGGACGTTTGTTCGATGTTGTAGGGTGGGTAGCCCTCATTCCCGCTTTTTGCGGTACGCTCGACCAGCCGTTCCAGCTGTTCAAATCCTAAAAGGAACGGATGCGTTCCCAAAGCCAATTTTGTCATAAGACATGTCCTTTACTGAAGCGACTGTCAGGTATCGGCCCCGTCATCGGCAGCCATTGATAAAAATATGGGGGTGCAGGGTGCATTGATCAAGAGGAAGTATTAGGTTCTTAACGACTAAGCGGTGTAGATTATCGCAACATTCAACTGCCGGAACCCCACTAATGAACAGCTCTGCGAAAATGGAAGAAGTGGACGTTCTACGCGTCAAGCTGGAGGTGTTGCGCCGCGACCACCGCGATCTGGACGAAGCGATTGAAGCGCTGCATGTGCGCGGGTCTGCAGATATGTTGACCATCAAACGCCTTAAGAAGCAGAAACTGGCCCTGAAGGATCAGATTGCCTCGCTCGAGGACCGAATACTTCCTGATATTATTGCTTGATATTATTGACGTCTGGGGCATTGCTGTGCGCCCAGCCTTGGCTATAGTGCCGCTTCCTTGTGAGAGTGGGACTGAGTGCTATGACCAAACCTTTCGTCGGTATCATTATGGGCAGCCAATCTGACTGGCCGACCATGCGCGAGGCGGCCGATGTGCTGGATGAATTGGGTGTGGCTTATGAGACCAAGATCGTCTCGGCCCACCGCACGCCTGATCGCCTTTGGGAATATGGAAAAACGGCTGTTGATCGTGGTTTGCAGGTCATCATTGCAGGGGCAGGCGGGGCCGCGCATTTGCCCGGCATGATGGCGTCGAAAACCCGAGTGCCGGTGATCGGCATTCCTGTTCAAACAAACGCGCTCTCTGGCGTGGACAGTCTCTATTCCATATTGCAAATGCCGCGCGGCTATCCAGTTGCTACAATGGCGATTGGGGCCGCAGGTGCAAAGAACGGCGGTCTGATGGCCGCAGGTATTCTCGCCTTGCAAGACGCAACTCTTGCTGCGCGTTTGGACGCATGGCGCAATGCACTCAGTGCCTCGATCCCGGATGAACCAAGCAATGACTAAGCCTTTGCCCGTCGGGGCGACAATCGGAATTCTTGGCGGTGGGCAATTGGGGCGCATGTTGTCTGTTGCTGCGGCCCGCCTTGGATTAAAGACGCATATCTTTGAACCGGGCGTCAATGCGCCCGCCGGGGATGTGGCACATCAGGTGACGACAGCCAGTTACGAGGACGCAGCGGCGCTGACTGCATTCGGCAAATCGGTCGATGTTATCACTTATGAATTCGAAAACATCCCGACCAGCGCACTCGACCTGCTTGAAACGCTGGCCCCGATTCATCCCGGCAGGCAAGCGCTTGCCACCAGTCAGGACCGCCTGACCGAAAAGGCGTTTCTGCAAGAGCTGGGGCTACAAACTGCCCCCTTCGCGAACATCGAAAACGCGGCCGATCTTAAAGCAGCACTTGCCACCATTGGCACGCCTTCAATCCTCAAGACCCGTCGCTTTGGTTATGACGGTAAAGGACAGGCGCGCATCATGTCCCCTGCTGATGCCGATCAGGCGCTTGCCGATATGGCGGGCGCGCCTGCGGTTCTGGAAGGCTTTGTGAACTTCAGCCACGAAGTTTCGGTCATTGGGGCACGGGGGCCATTGGGTGATGTGGCCTGTTATGATCCCGGAGAAAACGTCCATGAGGCCGGGATCTTAAGGACGACAACGGTTCCTGCAAAACTAACACCGGGCCAACGCACCGATGCGGTTCTGATCGCGGCACGTATCTTGAATGCGCTGGACTATGTTGGTGTGATGGGTGTTGAGCTGTTCGTCACGCCGCAAGGGCTGATCGTGAATGAGATCGCACCGCGCGTGCATAATTCTGGCCACTGGACCCAGAATGGCTGCACCATTTGCCAATTTGAACAGCACATTCGTGCAGTCGCGGGTTGGCCGTTAGGGGATGGCGCGCGTCATAGCGATGTGGTGATGGAGAACCTCATTGGCGATGATATGGACCGTGTACCTGAAATGGCCAAGACTGATGCGGCGATCCACCTCTATGGCAAGGCGGACGTCAAGGCAGGGCGTAAAATGGGCCATGTGAACAGGATCGTGGCCACGGCGAAGTAGACCTAGTCGTTCCCGAAAATGACGTCTGTCAGGCTCAGGTCGCGATCAAAGCGGCCCTCTTTCAGAAACACGAGCACTTCTTCGATCACCAATGGGTTATTCATCATAAAAGTATGTGTGACAGGTAGAACAAGCTGGTCTTTCATCTCGGCCAGTTGGGTGGAGGCGACCGAGACTTTTCCGTCGTCTGGGCCGTCGATCAAAGCTGAATAGACCGGATTGAGTGATCGGTTTCCCGCAATGATTCCGATTTCGTAAGGCAACAGATCAAGCGTATTCGGTAAGCTGTCTTCGTCGGTACCAAGCTGCAGCCCTGCCGGGCCGTTGACCCATTGAAACGGTTCGAATTCACCGAAGATATCGACCAGTTCCGAGCCCCCGTTCGGTGGCCCCAACATCACAACGCGGCCCATGCTTTTCGGGCGATTATCCTCTAGCCAAGCGCGTGCAAGAATACCGCCCATAGAATGGGTGACGAAATGCACCGTGGCATCGCCGCATGCGGCCACATCTTCTGCGATATGTTCTTCAACAAGGGTCTGAATATCAGCTGACGTAGACGGATAGCCGCGGTTCACAACCTGATAACCCTTGTCCTCGAGGACAAGTTGCATTGGAGTGAATGAAATCTCTGTCCGCGCCAGTCCATGCAACAGCACAACACATTCCTGTGCAGCGGCTGCACCGGCGGCAAAGAGACTAAAAAGGCAGGCCCAAAGCAGTTTCATCCCCTATAGTTAGCATTCCTTCGCATTCACAAAAGCCCAAAGGCAAAGAAACCTAGCGTCGTGCCGTCAAAGAAACTGCAATTCCGCCAAGCACCAAACCTCCTGCCAGTATTAGTCGCAGGGTCAGAGGTTCGCTCAAGAAGACCACACCAGCGGTCACGGCGATGACCGGCACGCTGAGTTGGGCAATCCCTGCAACCGTTGTGGGCAAAGAGGGCAGGGCACGATACCAAAGTGCATAACCCATACCCGAAGTGATCGCGCCAGCAATGATAGCTGTGATGATCCCTGCAATGGGCATTTCTCCGATGCCAGCCCACAGCATGGCGATCGCGACCATAGGCAAACATAAAAGAAAGTTACTTGCAGTTGCCCCCAAGGGGTCCGCCTCGGCGCGACCAAGAAGCGTGTAGACGGCCCAGCTTGTTCCGGCGACGGTCATTGCGATGGCGCCGCTGATTGGAACGGGTGCACCGCCGCTTGGCCAAAGGAGCACGCCAAGACCGGTCAATGCGATTCCTGCGCCAATCCATCGCAAAACAGGGATGGTTCCGCCTTCGAATACGGCCCAGGAAAAAACAACGATCTGCAAGACGCCAAACAGGATTAGGGCCCCAAGCCCTGCATCCAGCGTGATATAGGCCAACGAAAACCCGATCATATAGACTGCGAGTGCTGTCGCCCCATAGAGGCGCTTGATCGTGAAAACAGAAGGGCGTGGTGCTGTTCGTAAGGCAACTAAAAGCCACAACATGCCTGCACCGGCGCCCGTGCGGATTGTTGCAAAATCCATTGGGTCCATGCCTTGGATTGCAACACCAATCCGGTTCAGCACAGAGTTGGCAGCGAAGGCGCACATGGTCAATGCGACAAGAGCAAAGAGCCTCATTGGAAAACGGCCACTGGCTTATCCACGGTTATAGGCTGCAGAGACCAAGGCCGCGGGGTCGTCGCCACCCATTCCCGCGTCTAACGCTGCTTTTTGACGAGTTGCGGTGTATTCAAGGATTGGCGACCTAAGCCCATAGGCCTGCAAAACCCTCTGGAATACATCATTGTCCTTATAGCCTGCTTGGATCTCAAACCCGACAGTCTTGTCTTCGCCGAGTATTTTTGGAATGCGATCCGCGATCATGGGTAAACCGGCAGGTCCACCGCTGAGAATGCGAATGGCCGTTTCGAGTGTCAGCCCAGCGCGCTTTGCCAAGGGCATCATATCGTCCAGCCCGCTAAAGTAGCATTGCAACATACTGTTGTTGATCGTCTTCATCACAAGGCCCGTGCCCAAAGGACCAACATGAAAGACGCGTTTGGAAATGGCACCAATCGTTGCTTGCGCGCGTTCTGATGCGGCGTCCGCACCCCCGATAAAGACACCACATGCACCCGCAAGAACGAGTTCGGGGCCGCCAGAAATTGGTGCATCGACCGCTGTTGCCCCTTTGGCTTCGATTTGTGAAATCCGGTCTTTCAGGATCGTGGGCACGACAGTGCTGGTTTCTATGATCTGCTTGCCTGTTAGGTCACATGCAAGCAAGCTGTCCAATACGCTTGCGACCGCATCATCATTAAGCAGGCTCAGGATGAGGGTGTCGGAGGCGGCGACAACAGTCGCGATGTCTTGTGCTTGCGCAACACCTTCCACAGGTCGTCCGCTTCGTGTCCAGCCCAGCACCTGATGCCCTTGTTCCTGCATGCGCTGGGCAACTGCACTGCCCATGCGCCCAAGGCCAATAACGCCGATTTTGTCCATGTCGCGGCTCCTATTGTTTTGTGGAGTTGATACGGGAACGGGGGCGATGGAAAGGGCCAAAACTCCAACCTTTCCGGCGTGTCGCCGCTAAAGCCCCGAAGCAAGGGGGATGAGAAATGCATGGATAGCCTGAACCCTCGAAAGGATGCGTGCTGCAACAAGTTCCAAATCAGCAAAGTCAGTGTCGGTTGTCGTCCAGACGGCACGCGCGATGAGGTGATCGTTCAGCGCCATAACGGTCATATTGCAAGCCGCCGCATCGCAATAGACGACCAAGGGCAGGTTGTCCCCAAACGGAGAGGCGATTTGGCAACTTGCCGTCGAGGTATCAAGCTGGTTGGCGCATAGAAAGTTTGAACCTTGCTGGACGATGGCGCCGGTTTGATCCAAGAGTGCGAGATGGGCGCGGGCATTTTCAACAGCGGCATCCGCTGGATCTGACACCCTTGAAATGTGCAAGCCCTGCAGATCGATGTTCGTCTTCACCGGGTCATATTCAATCAATGAGACGACCGGAACAGGGTTTCCGCGGCCATCTTTTGCGAGGTCGGAAACAGACAGGCAAACCGTATCGCCTGCGCGCAGCAGCGCTTTTCCTTCGAAGCTTTCCGCTCTGAATACAGTGCCACCGCGATGAGTTTCACTATTGCGATCAAGCTGGCCGAAATCAACAAAACGAAAGAAATCAGGGCAGTCTTGGGCGCGCAAAGGGCCTGCAAGAATACCAAAAACCAGAATGCAAAATAGTCTGAGCATAGAGCCTCTCGCCTTATTCCCTGCAGTTTAGATGAGGCAACTTGCAGGACGCCATACAAGAATTCAATGCGTTCAAAAAAGTGATCTCGCATCGTGTCAGATGCAAAAAAGGGCGGCCCCAACTGGAACCACCCTTCATTCACTTTAGGCAAATGCGTTTGGGCTAAACCCAAATCGCTATTTACATCATGCCGCCCATGCCGCCCATGTCGGGCATGCCGCCGCCTGCTGCTGCACCGTCTTTTGAAGGCTTGTCAGCAACCATTGCTTCGGTCGTGATCAAAAGGCCTGCAACTGATGACGCATCCTGCAATGCTGTGCGCACAACTTTGGCTGGGTCAATGACGCCAAACTTGAACATGTCGCCATATTCTTCTGTCTGTGCGTTAAAGCCGAATGCCTTGTCGTTGCTTTCGCGGATTTTGCCCGCAACAACAGAACCGTCAACGCCGGAGTTTTCTGCGATCTGACGCAACGGTGCTTCAAGCGCCTTGCGAATGATCGAGATGCCAACGTCTTGGTCAGAGTTTGCACCCTTCAGACCGTCGAGTGCTTTGCCGCCCTGAACCAGTGCAACACCACCACCAACAACGATGCCTTCTTGTACAGCAGCGCGTGTCGCGTTCAGTGCATCGTCAACGCGGTCTTTACGCTCTTTGACTTCCACTTCGGACATGCCGCCGACACGAATAACAGCAACACCGCCAGCCAGTTTGGCCACACGCTCTTGCAGCTTTTCACGGTCGTAGTCGGATGTTGTTTCTTCGATCTGGCCACGGATTTGCATGACGCGTGCTTCGATCTCAGCTTTGTCGCCAGAGCCATCAACAATAGTTGTCTCGTCTTTGGTGATGGAAACGCGCTTGGCGGAGCCCAGCATGTCCATTGTGACGCTTTCAAGCTTCATGCCGAGATCATCAGAGATCACCTGACCACCAGTCAGGATCGCAATGTCCTGAAGCATTGCTTTACGACGGTCGCCGAAACCAGGTGCCTTAACAGCAGCAATTTTCAGACCGCCGCGCAGCTTGTTCAC
>ENA-OQVM01004660-OQVM01004660.1-marine-metagenome-genome-assembly--contig:-NODE-4660-length-13760-cov-6.416721_pt1 | contig 13760 bp, 12 predicted proteins | sample MGYA00237776_ERZ505498 | MGnify/ENA primary metagenome ERZ505498 (study PRJEB26159, sample SAMN06265151) | marine metagenome | isolation source: Helgoland LTER site | place: Germany:Helgoland, sampling... | reverse complement strand
CGGCCTGGCTTGGATTGCTGACATATAACTGACCCATCCTGAAAACATACTGACATAACGCTGTCAGGAGGGGTATGCTTAAAGGTGTCCATCAACCTCAGACAAGGAGATGAGACATGAGTGATCGTACAATTATGGCATGGGGCGAAATTCCAGTGACCGATATGGAAAAGGCCGTTGTCTTCTATAACGATGTATTTGGCTATCAGATGGAAATCGACAATTCGGGACCCAACCCAATCGCGGTTCTGGGCAGTTTCGAAGACAGCGCGGGCGCGCATCTTTATCCGGGCAAACCCGCCGCTGATGGTGGGAGCACAATCCATCTCGCCATTACCGATACGTTAGAAGCGGGCATCGATCGCTGCTGGAAAGCGGGCGGGCAGGTAGTGAGCCCTGCGATTGAAATCCCTGCGGGGCGCTTTGCCTACGCCAAAGACCTTGATGGAAATTCCATTGGCCTGTTTGAGGCGGCAGCCTAAATGCGCCGCGCCGATCGCCTATTTCAGATACTTCAGTTTCTGCGAGGCGGTCGGCTGACCACAGCGGCGCAATTGGCCGAAAAGCTCGAAGTCACGCCGCGGACGATTTACCGTGACGTGGCCCATTTGATTGGCTCTGGCGTGCCGATTGAGGGCGAGGCGGGTGTCGGCTATCTGATGCGCGATGGCTATGATCTGCCGCCCTTGATGTTTACCCAAGATGAAATTGTGGCGCTCGTTTCCGGTGCGCGGATATTGCAGACTTGGGGTGGCACCAAAATGGCCGCCGCTGCACAAGAAGCCTTGGTGAAGATCGATGCAGTGCTGCCAGACCATGCGCGCAGGCAAGTGGGTCAAGTGAATGTGCATGTGATGGAAGGGGCCGAACAGCATGGCCATTGGCGCGATTATCTTGACCGGTTCGAAGCGGCCTCAGAGGCACATATTCGGCTGGAAATGAACTATGCCGATGAGGCCGGAAACAAGACATCACGGGTCGTGCGTCCTTTGGGTGTTTGGTTCTGGGGTCAGGTTTGGACGGCTATTTGCTGGTGTGAATTGCGGGAAGGGTTCCGGATGTTTCGTTTGGACCGCGTTTCCGATCTGCGCGAACTGGACCGCTATCGGCCGATCAAAGGTCAGACCCTGCGCGAGTTTTACGAGAGCGCTGCATACCGTCACTAGCTGCACATAATTGTTAGTGGTGGGCTCAGATAAAAGCCCTATCTCTGAACCGAAGAGGTTTGGAGTGGACATAGGAATGAAACGGCGAGTGTTTCTTACTGGGGGAATGGCAACTTTGGCGACGCCAATGCTAGGCCAGACAGATCAGTGGGCGGGAGTTTCTGACACCGCACGTGGATTTGACCAATGCCATGCGATGATGATCCGTCAGTCAGGAGAAACCGTGTTGACAGAAGTGTTCCGCGGCCCAGGATTGAGCCGATCCGTTCCCATCAAATCTGTTTCAAAAACGATCGTCGCCGCATTAACGGGTGCCGCACTCGATCGTGGCGAGCTGTCGTCTTTGAATGATACGCTTGGCGATGTTGCGCCGCGTCTTATCCCGTCAGCGGCTGATCCGCGCACAGCCCAAATCACGGTCGAGAATTTGGTCACAATGCAGGCCGGTTTAGAGCGGACCTCGGGCGCTAACTATGGCGGCTGGGTCAGCAGTGGGAATTGGGTTGCCAATGCGCTCAGCCGTCCTTTTGTGGCAGAGCCGGGCGCGCGCATGCTCTATTCGACGGGATCATTGCATGTCTTGGGAGCGGTGCTGAGCGAAGTATCAGGGTAATCGCTCTTGTCGCTTGCCCGCAGCCGTTTGGGCGATCCGTTGGGCATTGAGGTTCCCGCGTGGACCCGTGATCCTCAGGGGTTCTATCTGGGCGGCAACGAAATGGCGCTCACGCTGGATGCCATGGTCCGCTTTGGCGAGATGTATCGGTTGGGTGGGCAATATGCTGGAACACAAGTTTTATCTGCCGATTGGGTGCAACAGTCATTCACGCGGCGCACGCAGTCATTCTTCTCTGGTCTAGACTATGGATATGGCTGGTTCTTGGGTGAAGGTGCGGGCGTAAAATATGCCCTGGCGCGGGGTTATGGTGGGCAGATCATCTGCGTTTCGCCAGACGTGGAGTTGACGCTAGCGATCACGTCGGACCCGATGCGGCCAGCACGCAGTGGCGGCTATTTCGGTGATTTACAAAGGTTGATCGAGCAGCAAATTCTGCCGCTCGCGCAATCGCAGATCGGTTAAGGGCGTAAGGTGGATGATGATCCACCTTACGGATTGCACCTAGCGGGACAGGCTTTGGGCCAATCGCATTAGTTGCACCGCTTCGGTCCTATAGCCAAATGAATCCTCACCACGGTTGGCATTTGCCAAGGCAATCGCGTCATCGTAGCCCCAGTCACCCAGATATTGCGGGTTGCGCAAAAGCTGGCCAAACCCAGCGATGGCTGCTGCAAAACTGGCGTCCGTGCCAGCAATGCTGCTGCCAATGATCGGTGTTTCGATCAATTGGCTCACGTCTTCCCCCGGCTCCTTGTAGCGCAGTTTGAGGAAACCCAATTCGTTCGACGTTTCAGCCACAGTATTGGGCGCATAGCGTAACGGATCGCTCAGTTGTGCCGGGCTGCCGACTGGTGTCACTTCATAGATTGCCGTGACAGCATGCCCTGCACCCAATTCACCTGCATCGACAGCATCATTATTGAAATCTTCGCGGTTCAACGCGCGAGTTTCATACCCGATCAGGCGATATTCGGCGACCTGAGCCGGGTTGAATTCAACCTGCACTTTGACGTCGCCTGCGATCGGGAACAGTGCGCCAGACAGTTGATCGACCAGCACCTTTTGTGCCTCTGACAGCGTATCGATGTAAGCCGCCGTACCGTTCCCGTTCTGCGCTAAGGCCTGCATGGTCGCATCATCCAGATTGCCGCGCCCAAACCCTAGCACACTAAGATATGTGCCCGTTTCGCGCTTGTCTGCGATGAAATCTTTCAGCGCGTCAGGATCACTGAGCCCGACATTGAAATCTCCATCCGTCGCAAGGATCACACGGTTAACTTCGCCGCTTTCGCGCATGGTTTCAGCAACGCTGTAAGCCTGTTCCAGCCCGCCTTGACCGTTCGTTGACCCACCCGCGCCCAGTGACCCGATCGCTTGCAGGATTGTGGTGCGCTCTGACGCCGATGTGGGGGCCAGAACCTGACCAGCACTGCCTGCATATTCAACAATCGCGACCTGATCTTGTGGGCGCAGTTGGTCGAGCATCAACCGGAAGGATTGCTTGAGCAAAGGTAGTTTGGTTGGGTCATCCATCGAACCAGACGTATCGATCAGGAAGACGAGGTTCAGCGGTGGACGGGCCGCGATTTCAGGCATCTGGCCTTGCAGGGCGATGTGGACCAGTTGCGTGTCGGCGTTCCAAGGGGTCTGGAACGTCGTGACAGTTGGCCGGAAGGGGGCCTCGCCTGCTTCGGGCGCTGCGTAGTCGTAAGGGAAGTAGTTGATTAGCTCTTCGATGCGGACGGCCTGCGCAGGCGGCAGTTGACCGCGTGAGAGTGAGGAGCGGACGATGGCGTAGGCTGCGGTATCGACGTCGATTGAAAAGGTCGAAACAGGTTCTTCGGCCGTGATCTTGAGTGGGTTCGCTTCTTCGTTGGCAAAGCTTTCGGTATTTCCAATCGGGGCGATGGCAATGTCATCTGACGGCGCAGGGGCCACGACAATGCGCCGCTCTGCGCTCAGGTTTGCAACACCTTCTGAGGTTTTTGGGACGGCTGGCGCAACCATAGCCGTCGTACTTTCTTCTCTGATCTCGGCTTCCGGCGCCGCGCGAGCGATCGTGTCGCTTTCCATTTCATGGGTTTGGACAGATGCCGGAGCACGGTCGCGCACTGTCGGCAAAGTGCGATCCGCAAACTGGTCTTCCGCAGGGGGGGCAACAAGGGGGGCTGGCAAAGTGACAGCATCAAATTCTGATGTCGCATCTTGTGCCGACATGTCCTCGCGCAATTCGTCGACAAGCGCGGTGGTTGTCTCTGGCTGAGGCGCTCGCGCCTGCCCATCAAATTCCGTCATTGTGATCTGCGGGTTTGATGGTGGTCGCAGCAAATCCTGTCCTTGCGGTGTCATGATCAGAAGGCCGCAGGCGACAAGCGCTGTTGTTGCAGTCAATCCGCCTTTGGTTGTCATCGTGTTCAGCATTGTCTTCACTCCTGTCCAGAGGCCTTTTGGCCCGGTTACAGCAGTGGGACGCAGCCCATCGTGTGATCCTTGGAGATCGGCAAAGTTTTTCTGTGCCAGCGCAACGTTTTCAGCGCGCCGCGCCGCATCAGGCCGCGGTGTTGCCTTGTCCATCATCGCTTTGAGGTCATTCAGGTCATCGGTCATACCATGTCCTCCTGTTCCTTGATTGCCCGCAGCGCCTTTTTGGCCTCAGAGATGCGCCAGCTGACGGTGCCTTCGGAGACGTCCAGGACCTCGGCCGCCTGCGCATGGGTCATATCGTCAAGCACAAGGGCAAGCGTATCTCGCAGGTCATCGTTCAGTTGGTTCATTGCGGCAGTCAGCCAATCCAGTTTTTCGGTTGTGTCGTTGATTGCCGCTGTGCGGTTCACTTCCCAATCGCCCCAGCCTGTGGTGGCTTTTGCGTAAGTCGCCCGCTTGCGCCGCCTGTCATGGGCGGCATTGACTGCGACACGGTAGAGCCATGTGGTGACCTTGGCGCGGCGCTGATAGCTGACCAGTTTCGCAGGTAGGGCCGCGCAGATATCTTGGGTGAGGTCCTCTGCCTCACTTCGAACGCCGGTGAGGCGAAAGCAAAATGCAAAGAGCCTGTCGTAGTGACGATCAAGCAGGCCGGCAAAGGCCGCGCCGTCACCGGCGGCCGCTGCTGTTGCAAGGTCTTCGTCGCTTGTCATCATACGCATCACGGTGGTTTGACGCAGGCGAATGGTCAATCCTTGGCGCACGACGAATTTTTCTTGGCGATACCCTTAGCGGTGAGCGTTTGCATGGGCCTGAAATGCGCGGGCCAGTGTGTGTCGGTCGTTGGGGCCAACAAGCCGCTGGGTCAACTGACCATCAGCATCAAAGAACAGCAATGTACTGTGAACGGCACCAAAGCGCGACGAGAACGCTAATCCATCTTCTGTTTTGATGTCTGCGATCCGGTACACAAGCTGATCTACGTTTAACTGCTTAAGCGCAACACGGGCCTCACGTTGAAGGGCAATGCAGGTTGGGCATTGGGTGTCATGTACTTGAACAATCGTGGGCACGCCTTGCCCAACGATCGTCAGATCACGCTCTGCCAGAGAGGCCTGAACCGTTCGTACACCCCAAAAGCCAAGACCACCTACAACCAAAGCGCCACCACCCAAAGTGCCCAGCATCGACAAAACAGATCGACGATCTGCCTTGACTGGCTGCTGTGCGGGCAAACCTTTGCGCGGCGCCTTGGCCGTACGGCGCTTCTTTGGTGTCTTCTTCATGCCTGCCCTCACTAAGTTTGTTTTGCGAGAGATATACGAGCGCGGGCGGCGTGTGTTTCACATTCACTTGATAAGGTGGCTTTCCACACGTTGTTTCAGACGGAGCTCTTTTATTCGCATTCATGCTGCAAAACAAAGTTCTCTAGAACGCATACACCGACCATTGTTGGCAAAGGCAACAACGCTCAGCTTGGCGCTAAGCCAGCAGTTTGTGTAACGCGTTTCTATTCACCTTTGAGTGATGGCGCTCATCAAGAGGGATATCCAAGATGTGTCGCACATCCGTGATCCCAAACGCCGCGGCCTGCACGCGCCACGTGTCAATTTGGGTGGCTTCACCTGAAACCACCAATACCGGAATCTTGTGCAGTTCCATCAACGCCGCCCGCTCGACCCCCGGCCACATCCGTGCAGCGGTTTCAACTGCGAATGGATGCTGCACGCCTTCGTCCGTTGTTACCTGTTCGCCAACTCTTCCCAGCAGCCACAGCCGTCCTTGATCGTCCAATTGCCCTGCATCGCCAGTGCGGTGCCAGATGGTACCGCCTTCACGCACCTTGGTTTCTGCATCGCGAGCAGGATCAAGGTAGCCGCTGTTCACATGATCGCCGGCCACCTGAATTTCTGTGTCAACGATCCGCAGGCGGACCGCATCAACTGGTTTCCCGACAAACAGGCCATAGCCTTGTTCAGTGGTATGTGCGTGCGCGATTGGTTCAGCCTCGGTTGAGCCATAGACAGTGGTGATTTCAAGGTGTTCAGAAATGGTTTGCAGGTTTTGAACAACGTCGGGGAATACAGGCCCGCCACCGGTAAGAACGTGATTGAGCGTTCCGGTGGTTTGAGCTTCGACCAATTTTTCGCAAAGCGCGGGCGGTAGTAATGCGCGCGTACATTTGTTGGTTGATATCCAATCAACAAGGGCGCGGGGATCAAGGGACGCAAGTTTGGACATCTTCCAATTGGGCAGAACTGATGTGCGTCCTTCGGCCAGATTGATCAGTACAAAGACAGGAAAGGTCACAAGGTCGATTTCGTCCGCGTCGCTTTGCAGCAAAGGGGCAACCGCTTTCCACTGCGCCATCAAGAGCGCATGGGTGCGCGGGATCGCCTTTGGGGTGCCGGTGGTTCCCGAAGTAAACGATATCAGGGCAATGCTGTCAGGTTCTACCGCGGGCTTTTGAACAGCGGCATGACCACGCTGCTTTGGAGTTAACAGTTTCGCGCCCCAAAGACGCGGAATAAGCAGCTTGATCCATACATATGGGCCCGCCGCGCAAAAGAATTTGGGGTCCGTGGCTTTGATCGCTGTCTTCACTCCGGCCAAGCCCATTGCGGGCTCAGGCAGAACGACGGTCGCACCCAATGACCAAAGTGCAGCAAGCGAGGCATAAAGATCGGCACCGATCCCCATTGCAATCAACACCCGATCACCTGGACGCACCCCTTTGGCATGCCACGCGGCGGCATAGGTGTCCGCCAGATCTTGGACCTGCGAAAACCGGTAAGTTGAGCCATCGCCATCGACCAATGCAGTTCGGTCGCGGTATGCAATCGCGGCCTGCGCAAAAGCTGCGGTCAGGGTTGTCACAAGTTGCGCCCCATCAATGCATAGCGGCGAAAGACGTCAGCGCCATTCAGCCCAGACCGGACGGCGGACAGGTTATCGTCGTGCATCAATGCATGGATGGCGGTGTCAAAACCCATCGCCTTGGCGTTGACGTAGAACTGATAGGACAGCCAGTGCCCAGCGCCTTTCTGCGATGATGCATAGGTTTTCAGGATCACAGACGCAGGCGTTGGCCCTTCGGCGTAGTTTGGAATACCAAATAGGAAACCAACAAGCGCGTCTGTGCTGTCGCGGGCAAAAAGGATCAGGTCTTGTTTCAGCAATGGAACCATCGGAAGATACATCGCCAGAAAATCTTCTAGGGTAATGTGCTTGTAGAATGGATTGTTTTCAAAGGCGGCACAGGACAATTCATGCACTTGTGTGAACAGCTTTTCGGGTTCGGTACCATCCCACGTTTCAATAGTGAAAATGTCTGTGTCCTTTGGCTTTGCACCGGGCAATTCAGACAAGGGGGCTGCGGCAGAAAAATAGGATGATATGACGTCGAAACCTGCGGCTTTGAACGCGGCTTCATCGTGATCGGCACTACTTGGTTCCATCAGGAATGGCGACCTTTCACCACGATCAGAGATAAGGCGGTAAGCGTGCCAAGTGTCGCCTTCCATCGGTCCAATCAGGGCGGTCGCGCCGGCAGATTTGGCAAGGGCTGCGGCATCCTCCAACAGACGTGCACCAGCCTCGACAGAAGTGAATTTGCATTTGCCCACTGTCGCGACATTTGGGTGGTCATCCCAGACGGGGCCGTCAAACCAAATTGTGAGTTGCCCGTCCTCGGTCTTGAGTGTCTGAGTTGTCATGCGCCCATTACCTTTATGCCATAGCTGATCCCCGGCACGAACAGTGCAAGGATCGTCAATTTCGCCGCGCGGTGGGTGTCAAATAGTGAGGGTCTTAATGACCCAGCGAACACCATCGTCGCGATCGCCACAGCACCAGCCAGTTTCATGTCACCTGGCCACCGCACGAAAGCGGGATTTTGAACCATCAAGACACTATACAGCCCAAACAGCCCTAGCCCCAATATTGCGGCAGCCCCAAGACGGGCCCAAACCGGCTGTTTGCCCAATGTAATCGCGCCGAAGCCCACACAAAGGCCCACTGACATCAGCCCATAGTACATCAGCGCATTTGCCTCAGCGACCAGTCCGATTGCCAGCCATCCAAAGCTGGCCAAAGCAACAGCTGCCACAATATCCAGCGCTGGATATGGCGCCTTGCACGGGTTCATGCGGTGCGCGATCGCATGCATGACGAAAACCAACAACGGCAGGACGGTGTTTTGCAAGGCAGTTACAGAGATCAGCAAGAAGGTGGAGATGACATAAACGCGGGCCGCATGTTTGGTGATGCCGAACCGCGGGGCGATGCGCAGGAATACTATGACTGCGACCATGAACATCCCAATCAGTGCAATCAGATCTTGCCAGGGACTGTTCATGTGGCTTTCAAGAAAAACCATCAGACCCGCAGGCAGAAAGAAGTTGTCAAACCCGCGCCAGCTATCCGCTTCGACCAGCGTGCCGAAGGCTGCGACCATGACGGCAAGCAATATAACACTGGGGCGGGATACGTCAGTCAAAAGCAGCAGACAGACCATCGATATCACAAGCGTGATCATGAAAAAGGCCGTTGACCCCTCAATCGATTTTTGTCCATCTTCAACGGTAAAAAATTTGCGACCATAGCGACTGCCTGTCAGGGCCGCTGCGGCATCTGCCAAAGTCAGTGTTGCAATCGGAAGGATGTAAAGGATGGCGCGGCCATCTGCGAGTAGGAAAACTGTACCCACCGCGAGAGCAAGAAGGAGGTCACCGTATGATTGCCGCTCGACTCCGTGCAAGGTCTCGCCGATGCCGCCTTTGGCAAAGGCGGGCAACCGCAAGATAAGCATGACCACTAAGGTCAGCCCGACAAGCATGAATACTGGCCAGTCGTCTGTGAACAACCAAGGCAAAGTCAGTGCATAAAGACCTGTGCCGATATGGACGAGCTTACGCTGCACCTCTGGCGAAATCTCACGCGCGCTGGCAAAGCGTTTAACAACAGCCATCAACCCAAGCAGGATTGCGACCGATGCAAAAGCGATAGCGATTTGCACAGGCGCACTCACCCTTGGAATTCCTCGATCACGAAGTCGGAATAGAAAAAGGCTTTGTCTTGGGCTTTCAGTAGATCTTCTTCTTCGGTCAACGTTGTAATCTTGTCGGCAAAGGCGGCCGGAACGCGGCGCGGCGCCATCATGTTCCAATAGACAAGACGTGCTTGTGAGTTCGTGGCACTTAAGATTTGACCGTAGACTTGGGCGAAGACGTCTGGTGACATGTATTCAAAGATATCTGACAGATTAAAACCATCGGCTTTGTCGCCGTCATCAATGAACGCCTCAAGCGCGCCCTGACGGATATCCAACCGGTCAAGTCGGTCGCGGATCGTCTCATAGTGCTCAGCGCGCCATGGCATCGGTACGGCGTCGCCATGTGTCCCTTTCATAATCCAATGCAGATAGGGGTTTTGCGAAGGATCGCAATCAACAGCTGCGTGTTTGATACGGCGGGCAACATGTTGCGCAACAGAGCCTTCGACGTGATCAAAGAACGCCTTGTCCCGGCCCATACGGCCCATCATGAAACGCGAGAAAAAGAAATTCAGCAAAAGCCGCCAACGCCACGTATTAAAGCGCTTATCAAGGAATTCTTGGCGCTCTGGTTTGGGCCGAGAGACAAAGATATCGTCGAGAGTTTTCTTGGAATGGACAAATGGCAGCAGCTTTGTCCGGAAGATACGAAAGTATCGTTCAAACTTACCAACACCACCCGCACCATAGGCGACCACATCATCACGAAGCTCGCCCCAAAATGCCTGCGTTTCGGCGTCAAGATCAGCGATGGCGCGGTCAAGAAGTGCCCCGCGCTGGTTGCTGGGACGTGATCCCATCAATTCAAGAAACTCTGGATGCGACAAGGCGCGATACGCGCCGATACGCAAATGCAGGCAAGCGATTTGGGCAGGTGACAGATCAACAACCACCACACGCGCGGGATCAAGTGTCAGCATCGCCAAAGCGTTGTCGCCTGCCGAACAAATTGACACCAGCGTTTTGCCGGGGGCCTGAGGAAGTGCAGCACACAGCACATCTGCGTCTTCCCACAATTGCGCATATCTGATGTGGTCGAAGTTTGCCTTTCCGGCAATCTCAGAGCTTTGCGTCATGTTTTCTTACCAATCCTGTTGCGCCGTCCACATGCAGCATTTCCCCGTCTTCGACCCAATGCGTCGCGCCCTTTAAGCCAACAACACATGGGATGCCCAATTCACGCGCGACAATGGCCGAGTGGGACAACAACGACCCGCGTTCGACGACAATCGCGCTTGCATTAGAGAATACTGCGATCCAGCCGGGGTCGGTGTGTCGGGCGACGAGGATATCACCCGGGGTCAGGCTTTCGGTGCGTGGGTCGCGGATAACGCGGGCTTTGGCGGTGACTTGCCCTGCGGAACATCCGGTGGCGCTACGGGTATCGCCGGTTTCCACAATTTCATCTGCAGCGTGGGTCGTCGTGGCTGGCAAGATCGCAGGACCACGTACTTCAATCCGTTCTGGCGGGTCTTCCCGGCTGGCAGAGGCTGCGTCTTCTGTTTGGCGCAAACTGATCAACCCGCGCAGGTTTGGGGAAAGGCCAAACCCTTCTATTGCGCCCATGATTTCGCTCACGGTGAGATGGAAAACATCGCGTGGCTGGTCGATCAGGTCGCGAGCTGCGAATTCGCGCCCCATCGATAGGAAGACTTGGCGAGCGCGTCCGAACAGCCGCGTGCGCTCGAACCGTAGGTTTTCACGATCACGCACCCGCGACTTTGTCCATGTGACGATCCATTGTGCGATGCGCGCCTTGATCGGTTTGCCACGAAAAATTGCGGCCCAATCTGGCTCCGACGCGACCGCATGTTCCGCAGGCGGGCGTTTCGCACTCGCCGCGATTGCGGCAAGCAACTGAGCCGCGTCTTCGGTCAATGGAATAGACTCAAGCTTGAGCTCTTCCGTGCAGCGGTCTCCGAATTTCGCAAGATAGCTGGCCAGTTCATCTTGTAGCGCTGGATGCGTCTCAATTTGATCGTCTGGGATACCTTGTTCCGCGGCAATCCGGCCCATTTTTGCGATGCGCTGGGCAGGTTCGGCAGACACGATATCGCCTTGCCCGATCATGACGTCGTTGTGCAGCGATAGCCCTTTATCGCCCAGCCACTTTTTCAGCAAATTGCGTGATGCTCCAAAGGCAATCATACACAAAAAGTCATTGACCAATGGGGCATCCCAGCGGTCCAGTAAGGTACTTTCAATGCGGCGGTATTCAGCGGCAAGTTGGGTCGGGTTGGCCGTTGTTAAATCAAGGTCGCTCTCCAATGCTGCGTTCAAACGCGCATAGAAGTTGCGGCGGGTCCTCGGCAGACGCAGCGCTTCAAAGATCAGCCGCGCGGCTACACCCACAAGCTTTCCATATTCTATGACTTTTGCAAAACCTGTGGCAGGCGGTGGGCCAATGCTGTCTGTGACCTCCGCAGGCATGGGTGTGTCGACACCCATCATGGTTTCCATATAGGTGCGGTTCAGCGAAAATCCGGGCAACAACGCAAGCGCGCGATACCAGTTAACGAGGTTGTAATAGACCCGCCCGTCAACGCGGCCAAGCATGTTGCCAAAGACCGCCGTATTGGCGGCAATTGTGGCTTCGTTCACCCCCAATAACCGCACAAAGGCTTGGTAGGCCCGGTCATAGACATGCACGGCAAAGCTATAGGTGAGCGGCGACACCATGCCTGGATAGCTTTCGACGATGTTGGAGTTGTCAAAAATCGTCAGGGCATTGTCGGGCGCGGCAGCTGCTTTGAGTGTAGTCGTGATCGGACGGGCTTGCAGGATATGCAAGCCTTCTGCATCAATCGCCCATTCGATGTCTTGGGGGCCGCCGAATGCTGCCTCTGCTTTGCGCACCATCTCAGCGACGCTTTGAACTTCAGTGTCCGACATAATGGGATCTTGCGGGGCAGTTACTGTGTCGGCAACGCGCCAGCTTTGGCCGTCAACTTCGCCGCTGACCAACGCATCACCAAGGCCTTCTACAGCCGAAATAACCACGCAATCGCGGCGCCCGCTCACTGGGTCTGCACTAAAAGCAACGCCAGAAACGCGGGCGTCGATCATTTGCTGGACAACGATGGCAGGGGCCGCGGCGTCACCACCCGATTTGACAGCGCGGTAGGTGGCAACCGTTTCGCCAAAACCCGAGGTCCAGACTTTGGCAGCGGCGTCCACCACATCGACCGCTTTGATGTTGAGGAACGTATCAAACTGGCCAGCATGGCTATGGTCTTGGCCGTCCTCGGCATGGCCAGAGGACCGCACGGCATAAGGGCCGGAGCCGATAGTTTTCAGTGCCTTGCTGACAGCGGTCTTGAGCCCGCGTTGCGGTTTGCCGTCGGTGAACGCATCTGCAGGGATGACAAATGATGCGGGCGGATTGAAGCCGAACTCTGCAAGTCGAGCAAGGGATGCGCCTTTGCCTCCAGCCTGCGCCGGATTGGTATTATTGAACAAGATCATGGCAGCCCTCCAAGGGCGAGTGGCAGGAAACCAGCGGTGGCGTAGCAGCCAAAGACCCAAAGGCCAGCAAGTGTGTCCATCTGCTTTTCGGCTTTAGCGGTTGGAGTGGTGGCATATCGGCGTGCCGCGTATGTACAGACCACTAAGCCCCCGATGCTGATTATTCCGAAGGCGAAAGTGAAGCCTGTAGCCATGCCCACCCCGACAAGAAGTGCGGCTGAAATGCCAACGAAGACCAGCCAGATATTGGCGGCGCGTTTCGGGCCCCAAAGGCCAGAATAAGTGTCTACCCCAACCCTTTCACTTTCGGGCGCCCAAAGCTTGCGACCAATCTCAAGCACACAACCGTTTGAAAATGAAAGCGCGATAAACAGCCACAGCGCAGGCGCGGCTGATCCATAAGGCAACCACTCGATCCCTGTCAGCATCAAGTCGATCAGCGGCATGATTGCCATGTGCGATAATAGATAAAAAACAGGACGCGCCTTGAGCCATGCGGGGACACCAAATTCAAATGTCATCGCGGTAAGCCACGCCCAAGTGAGCAGAAGCAGCCAAATAAGGCCCGCACCATGCAGCAAGGCAAGGATGATGCCGAATGGGATCGTCATGACCCCAAGCGAGACGATCAGGCGAAGCGTGACCAACCCCCGAGGAATTGGGCGTTCGGGGCGGTATTTCGCGTCGTCTTCGCCGTCTTTTACTTCGTCTGCGACGCGCAGTTGGAAAAACAGGATGAAGACAAGAAGGAAGCCGATGATATAGGCCGAAATACCCGGAAGCGGGCGATCGGAAAGAACGGCGGACAGCGTGATAGAGGCCGCTGAAAAGCAAGCCAAGAGCGGCACGGTTTTGGCCAAAGGGAACCGTTCAGTTTGGTATATCCATAAGCGTTGCGCGAGGGTCATCTGAACCGTGCCAAATTCTCGTGGGCACGGGTGAAATCTCCCGCAGCGATAGCCGCAACAATGGATATCTCACCGCATAAACACAGGGCTGCGGTGACCTCGGCCAAGGCCGCACCGTTGCCCGCACC
>ENA-OQVM01004659-OQVM01004659.1-marine-metagenome-genome-assembly--contig:-NODE-4659-length-13768-cov-7.031188_pt1 | contig 13768 bp, 10 predicted proteins | sample MGYA00237776_ERZ505498 | MGnify/ENA primary metagenome ERZ505498 (study PRJEB26159, sample SAMN06265151) | marine metagenome | isolation source: Helgoland LTER site | place: Germany:Helgoland, sampling... | reverse complement strand
GTGAGATCGTCATTTCAGAGCGCTGGGCGCTAAATGAGCGCATCACCCGCAGTCCACGCTCAAGGGTACTTAGATATTCGGAGTCGGTTCTGTTAGCCACGCTGTTTTCCATTCAAGCTATATTTTATTCAAGCTGCACCGCATTCAAACTGCACTTCATTCAAGGGAAAGCCACTGCAGATTTTAATAGGCTTAGAGAATACGCGGCCACCGCCAAAACCACAAGGCATCTCAACCACAGCCTAGACATCTCGCAGGCATAGCCTCTAGGCTATTTCACTGTGGCCACAGAACGCAGAAGCCGACCCATGGCGGTTTTACCCAGGTCATCAGCTGGGGCGTTATTTTCCCAGGCAGTATGACCACCGATCATCACCAAATTGACCACATCGTCGGATCGATTAACCAGTTGCTCATGACTAAACTCTTCACGGTAGACACGCTCAACTCTGCTCTCACCATCGTATTCAGCAAGTTTTTCCGGATCCACCAAAATCAGATCCGCCACATCCCCCAGATCGATAGTGCCACCCTCAACCCCAAACACATCCGCAGGATCTTTAGTCAAACGCTTAACCATATAGCTGACATCCGCATCGCCACCTTGAGCCGCCAATTGCAGGCTGCGCAGATTCACATCATAGAAAGCCATATTAGTCAGATGCGCGCCGCTGTCATTAAAACCGGGTAACAGATTCGGATGCATCAGTAATTCGCGCACGGTTTTCATATCGCGGTTGGCGGTCACCGTGCTCCAGCTCAGATCATTGTCAAAACTTCTCAGCATCTGCAGCATAAAGTCGCCCTCATCGGCGATCGAGGCAAAGTCCGCTTCCAGCAGATCCCGCTCACCCTGGCTGATGGTCTCGTTTAGCTGGCCGCTATTAAACGCCAAAATACGCTCAAACAGTGCCTGAAAGGTCATACCCTGCCAGCTATGCTGGGGGCAGCGCACCACATCCATATCCGCTAGGGTGCGGTTAAAGGCATAGTCTTCAAGATTCACTTTGCGCTTTAGCCGCGCCAGACTCCAACCCTGCTTGCCCTTCATCCACATGGATTTGAAGGCTTTAACATAGCCTGGATCATTGAGAATACCGAGGCGTTCGGCTCGATCTTCAAGGTCGGTTTCATTGAGGCGACGCAGCTCGGGAATCTCTTCCGCGAGAGGGGTTACCGCGCCATCGGACCAGACTTTAAAAGGTGCGCCCAGGGCCTGCATATGGAAATCACCCTGAATTAAACGGGAGTTCAGTATTGTCGCCAAGCGTTTGGCCAGACCGGAGATGCGCCAGTTATTGGCAATATCCAACGCAGCTACCACGGTGGTTCTTAATGGCTTACCGTAGAGTCGACCACTGGTGAGCAAGAAGGTTTTTAAGGTACCAATCACACTGTCTTTGGGTGGCGTCGCCTGCCATACGGCACCGGCTTCGCGCACGACTTGGGCCAGCTGTTTGATCTCGCCATACTTGGCAAACTGGGTGGGAATGGTTTTATCACAGTGGGGCTGTGCCGCCAGATAGTGGAACGGCAGTGCGTCGGTGGAAAAACCCACATAACCCTGCTTTAGGGCGTCACGCAGAGTGCCTTTCATGGTTTCAATTTCAGCAGCGGTTGGATCGCGGCTGACACTGGCGTCAAAGCCCATGGTGTCGATGCGCAACATTGAGTGAGGAAATAACACCGCCACATTGGGGCCTAATTTAAGCGTATCCAGATGGTCTAAATAGTCCTTTGGATTATCCCAGGTACAGTTGTCGGCGCAGCTGCGTAAAACCGATTTGGGAATATTCTCCACCCGGGCATAGCAGCTGACGATGGGATCATTGGTGCCATCGCGCTGGTTGCCAAAGGCCAATCCCAAGCTACAGTTAGCGATCACTACCGAGGTAGTGCCGTGGCGGGTGGATTCGGGCAGGCCCGGAGCCACTTCGAGTTCCAAATCATAATGGGTGTGAATATCAAATAGACCCGGCATCAACCACAGACCCTCGGCATCAATCACATTGGCAGCGCTAGCCTGATCGAGGTTTTGACCTCGGGCAACAATGCGCCCTCCGGCAATGGCCACATCTTCAATCACGGCGGCTTCGCCATTGTTAAATACCTTGGCGTTAGTGATTAACGTGTCGAAACTTAAGGCTTCGACTGGCGCGCTATTTGTTTGCAAGCCGGTTTCAAAAGCATCGACTTGAGAGTCTTTGGATTGGTTCATATTGGTTTCTCTTCGGTTAACTAAAAGCACTAGTACCCGGTCAAGGGGCCATCTGGCGCTTAGTTTGTTTAATGCCATGATTGAGCCAACCAGACTCATTGAGATTGCCTGAGGCTTTGCGCAGGGCCCTGAGTATTTGCAGTCGCATGGCCTGCACCTCGCCGTTATCCGGCTCGGCATCCAGCGCCGCCTCGATTAGCAGCAGTGCCTTAATAGCATCCCCTGCGTTTAATGTCTTGTCCGCCAGTGCCACGACTTTTTCCGCACCCCCGGCAAGGGCTACCAGATCGCCATAAATCGACTGGGGGGACTGGGCATACATATTTACGGGATCACCATCGAACCAGCCCATATAGCCTTCATAGATCCCGCGCACCGACCAGGAGACCCAGCCATAGGCTTCACCCACATCCAGTTCGGCGGGCAGTTTAATCTCGCGCATCAGGCTAAACACATCGCGGCCCTGATTCATGCCCTGAACGGTTTGATCATGGACATATTGAATGGCGTCGCGGTAGCGGCCCAGCTCTCGGCGGATATTGGCGTTGCCAAGAATCGGTTCACCGTGACTGGGCAGCAGGATTTCTGGCTGTAGTGCCAGTACCCGATTAATCGACTCAATATAATCCAGCGCCCAGCGTGGCTTGGTGCCGCGCAAGGTATAGATATTGGGGAATGAACGGTAGTACAGGTCGCCGACAAAAGCGGCTTTATACTCAGGCATCCACACTGTCAGCGCATCATAGGTTTCCGCCGGAGTGTGGAGGATTTCAAACTGCTCGCCGCCCAGAGTAAAGTCGAGGCGTCGATCAAATAAGGTGTTGGGCAACATATTGACGCCAGCGCTCTGGCTGGTTGTCGAAGATGGCTCGTCCTCTTCAATCAAATCAAAACCAAACTGCGCGCTGTTGCGCTGTATAAACAGCTTGCTCAAACGCTTTTGATAATTGAGAAACTCAACCATATTCTGCTGGGCAATCACCTGAGTCTCAGGCTCTCGCCACAGGGCAACACCACCGGTGTGGTCGCCGTGGCCATGGGTAATAATAATCGAGTGCACCGGGCCATCACTGACCGCGGTTAATAGCTGCTTATGTTTTGGCGCCATAGCTGGCAATGAGGTGTCGATAATGACGTTGCCTGCGTCGGTAACCACCATAAAGGTATTACCAAAGCCGCTGGCCTTGTAGATAACCTGATTTATTTTTTGCGCAACCAGCTGATCACTGCCCTGCTGGAGATGCAGGCTGGGATCCACGCGACCGCTTTTTAGGGCTTCGGGCTCATAGCTGTCGGCAAAGGATAAGGATGGCAAGGTCAAAGGCGCAGCCACTAGAGACATTAGCAACAGCGCGGCTAACCTGTGTTGATGATTGCGATCTAGCACTACCCTACTCCCACCCAGCTATAATTTCTGTATTTATATTTTTTGTGTATTTTAGCGTCTTTTCGCGATTTTTAGGCCATTTTAAACCGATTTTATTAGAACTTAATTATTGCTGCTGCACTTCCCATTGGACAATCAAGTCACTGGTATCCTCCTGCCAAGGATGAAAATCCTCACGGAAGAAATCCTTGTAGGGTGCCCAGGTGCCCTTCAATATGCCCTGCTTACCAAACAAAAAGCGGATTCCTGAGAACCAGACTTTCGGGCTCCACAGCACACCGTCACATTTCAAAATATGGCGCACCCCGTGAAGAATATCCCAGGTCAAAAATAATGTGCTGCGGCGCATGGCGGCGCGACGCATTTTCTCGGTGCCACCGATCGCCCGATAGACATCAAAAGCCACGGCTTTATGTTCCATCTCTTCCACCGAATGCCACTGCCAGAGGTCTCTCATGGCGGGGTCAGCATCGGCAAAGATACCGCTATCTCCCAGGGCTTTTTCAGCTAACACGGCGGTTAAATGTTCCACTGCCACGGTTCCAGCAAGCTGCTCCCGGGCCGGTATATTTTTTTTCACCCAACTCATGCGCCGACGCAGTGGGCCTTCGAGTTTTTCCAGATCATAGCCGCGCAATTCACAGAGCATTTCGTTGTAGCGCTTATGCTCCCGCAGATGCACCGCCTCTTGGCTAAAAAACTGGCGCATCTCTTCCTGCAGTTTGGGATCGGTAATGCGATCGCGGTAGTGGCGCACCGAGTTAATAAAGAACTGCTCGCCGAGAGGAAAGGTGATCGACATGGCATTGAACCAAGCCGTGGCGAAAACATCCTTGCGCATCCAGTCGCCCTTGAGGGCCTCGGCCAGATCATGCTGCCGATTGCGCGGCTGAATGGCCACATCTTCTGGTGTAAACGACTGTGTCTGATCCTTGCTCATGGCAAACTCCCTACATACGTTCAACAATAATCGCTGGCGCCATTCCGCCGCCGGCACACATAGTGATCAGGCCGCGTTTTAGTTGGCGTCGCTCTAATTCATCGACCATGGTGCCAATCAACATGGCACCGGTCGCACCGATGGGATGACCCAGGGCCATAGCGCCGCCGTTAACATTGACGATGTCACGATCCAGCTCCAGATCACGAATAAACTTCTCCGCTACCACGGCAAAGGCTTCATTGATTTCCCAGAGATCGATATCGGCTTTTTCCAGACCTGCTTTGGCCAGCACTCGCTTAGCCGCTGGCACTGGTGCATTGAGCATCAGTGAGGGGCAGTCGCCCATATTACAAAAAGCCAAAACCTTGGCTCGGGGCTTCCAGCCCTGTTTGGTCGCATAATCAGGTGAGGCGAGCAGCACAGCAGCGGCACCATCGACTACACCGGAGGAATTACCGGCATGATGCACATGCTTGATTTTCACATCGGGGTATTTCACTGCCATCAGTTTGGCGTAAGTCGAACCCTCTTCATCCAGCGGCATCTGCGCCAGCTTCTCAAAGGAAGGGTTTAACTGACTGAGGCTTTCACGAGTGGTGCTGGGACGCGGAAATTCATCCTTATCTAGGGCCAGAGTGCCATCGTCGTTATACACCGGCACCAAGCTCTTATCGAAGTGGCCATTGGCGATGGCGTGAGCGGCACGCTCCTGACTGACTGCCGCCAGGCTATCTAAATCTTCTCGAGAAATACCTTCAATAGTGGCGATGGTATCGGCACAGATACCCTGGTGTGACTGACCATACATCTCACGCAAATGCTCATTGCCGGAATCCACAAAGGGCGACATCTCGCCACTGAGCAGACCGTAACCGGACATCATTTCACAGCCACCGGCTACAACTAAGTCTTCCATACCCGACATAATCGACGCCGCAGCCATATTCACTGTGGTAATACCGGAGCCGCAAAAGCGATCAAGAGTCACGCCGCTAGAAGTCACGTCATAACCGGCATCCAGTGCCGACATACGGCCCATATCATTGCCGTTTTGACCGCGCTGAACATTACAGCCCCAGATCACATCGGCGACATCAGCGGTGTTAACGTTATTGCGCTCGGCCAGTGCTTTGAGCACAGTGGAACCCAGTCGCTGGGGATGAATAGTCGTGAGGGCGCCACGGCCCGGCTTGCCAATGCCACGGGGCGTGCGGCAGGCATCGATGATCCATGCTTCAGTCATTAGATGTACCTTTTGTAGAATGCGTTATAAAAACTACTATTAAGAGCACCAAAGTTAGCTGCTTTTGCTTCGGTTTTATTATGTGATAACTTCAGACTATTCCCCATACCATTAGCATGCAAGCTTAGTTGTGACCGATTGGACAGCCAGCAGCGAGCGCAAACTAAAACGGACAGCTGCCGGGCCTATTTAAGTTATTTAAAAATGTATTGTCATTACAGATGCCAATATAATTCTACTGCGTTATACTCGCGAAAAGAGGTTGTGAAAATAGCCTGTAAAAAGAGCCTGACAAAAGCCCGGAGACAGCATGAAAATCCTAAGAACCCCCGACCACTGTTTTGACAATATTCCCGAATATCCTTTCGAGCCCCACTACACAACAGTCAAAACCCACGACGGCAGCGATATTAGAATCCACCATATAGATGAAGGCCCACGAGATGGCCCAGTGATTCTATGCCTGCATGGTCAGCCAGTGTGGAGCTACCTCTATGCACGGATGATCCCCCACTTGGTCAAAGCCGGCATTCGTGTAATCGCGCCCGATCTGCCAGGTTACGGTAAATCCGACAAGCCGGCAGCACGGGAAGATTACAGCTATCAGCGCCAAGTGGATTGGATGAACCAGTGGTTAGTAGCAAATGATTTTACCAACCTGACTTTTTTTGGGCAGGACTGGGGCGGCTTGATTGGCCTGCGCATGGTTGCAGATAATGGCGATCGCTTTGCTCGGGTGGCTATAGGCAATACGGGCTTACCCTACAACCCCCAAGTACCTCCAGAGGTTGTCGAGGAAATCATCGCCTTTAGAAATTCAGAAAAAAGATTAACTCTATTTTCGATGATGAAAGAAGTGAAAAAAATGGGTCGCACAGGAGGCAAAAGGCACGATGGCGCTAGGCTTTTTGCCCATTGGCAGAAGTATACTTGGCAGACGCCCGACGTTCCTGCCGGCATTATTGCCTCTTCCCAAATGGAGAGGCGCAGCCCACTAATTGTAGCTCTAGAATTATTTACCGGCGCAATCGGCTTGAGAAAAATCTCCCCATTCCGTACCCAACTGTCGAAGATCTATGAAGCACCCTTTCCCAGCCCAGAGTATAAAATGGCGGTGCGCGCTATGCCCACTCAGGTGCCCACCATGCCAGAGAAATCCTTGGAAGCGCAGAAAAAGGCCTGGGACTTTTTTGAAACATTTGAGAAACCCTTTTTATGTATCGGCGCCGGCAATGACCCGATCACCGTTGGCTTTGAAAAACCCTTTCTGGAAAAGGTGCCGGGAACCAAGGGCCAGCCCCATGCAACAATTGGTGGAGGTCATTTTCTCCAGTGGGCTAAGGCAGAAGAATTGTCGAAAACTTTAGCTGATTTTATTCTTAAAAATAGTGCAGACTAGCTACAAATTTTAATACGTTTTTGTAGTGGGAGTCAGTCAGTATGAATCAGGCAACTGGAAATGTTTATCAAAACGCTCACAGCGGGCCAGAGCAATGGCGTGAGCGTGGCGAACTTATCGAGTTGCTCGGCCACTCGCTGTTTATTATTGACGAGAGCCCTAGTCAAGGCGCTAACAATAAAGTCCTGCCGACTATTTTACTGCTTCACGGCTTTCCGACCTCCAGCTGGGACTGGCAACCCATGTGGCATGCCCTGGCAAATGACTACCGCTTGATCGCTGTGGATATGCTCGGTTTTGGCTTTTCCGATAAACCTAACAAATATAAATATTCCATTCATGGTCAGGCGGATCTGGTTGAAGCACTGGTAAAAGCCAAACAGCTAAAACAGTTTCATGTGCTAACCCATGATTATGGCGACACTGTTGGTCAAGAACTGCTGGCCCGCCAACTCGAGGGCAGCGGTGCCGGTGAATGGCTGTCCTGCTGTTTTTTAAATGGTGGTCTGTTCCCGGAGACCCATCGTGCACTGCTAACGCAAAAACTATTATTGAGTCCCATCGGCGGGCTGCTCAACCGACTCACTGGTTATGCGAAATTTTGCAGCAACTTTAGCTCGGTGTTTGGCGCCAAGAGCAAACCCTCGGAAGAGGAATTAGAGAATTTTTGGTGGCTAATTAATATTAATGACGGCAAACATATTTTTCACAATCTGATTACCTATATCCGCGATCGTCTAGAGCATCGCGAGCGCTGGGTCTCAGCCATGCAGCAGTCAACTATTCCCCTTGGATTAATCAATGGTTCGGTGGATCCAGTCTCTGGCAACCATATGGTGGCGCGCTACAAAGAATTGAACTGTCGTCTGGATTATCTCGCTGAGCTGCCCGAGATCGGCCACTACCCTCAGGTTGAGGCGCCAGCAGATGTGCTCGGCCACTATCAGAATTTTTTACAGGCGCTGGGCAAGGCTTAATCTAAGCAACAGTGTCGCCAGCTGTCCGTTTATTGGGAATTAACGACCTGTAAAAATACTGCAGTTTTTAAGTCCTCTTGTTGAGCAGAATACGCTTGGAGTAAAGACCGGAAAAGGTTTCTACAACTACCCTCAACCGACCTATCAGCAACCTGAGTTTTATCAGCCAAAGAGAGATTTGGCGCCGATTTACAGCTCACTGGTCGGCGAATTAATGCTTGCCGCGATCCTGATTGCAGAAAAGCAGGTAGCGACCCCAGAGACCATAGATCTGGCCTGGACGGTGGCCACCAGTTTGGATAAGGGACCCTTTGAAATCTTGCATGAAATGGGAGCGGAACCGTTTATGGGAATTTTACAGAGTCAATTTGAGCAGCCATTTCACGATCCATCAGCGGTGGCTATAGCGGCAAAGTACCTAGCAGATGAGCACGTCGCTAAAAAACAATCAAAAATTCGAGCGGCCTCCTGATGCGCCTGCTCAGCGCCACAGCAAAATTTGCCTATGGCTGCGGACAGCTAGCCTGGGCGACCAAAGATACCTGCTTTCAATTCTTCCTGTTTTTTTACTACACCCAACTGCTCGGCCTGGCGCCGAGTCTGGCCGGATTGGCGGCGCTATTGGCCCTGGTATTTGACGGTATTTCCGATCCTATTGTCGGCCAAATCTCGGATAACTTTTCATCGCGAAAATGGGGTCGCCGCCATCCCTTTATGATTGCCACAGTGGTGCCCTTTTGCTTCTCTCTGGTGGCCGTATTTAACCCCCCAGCCGACCTCAGCCAGTTACAGCTATTTGCCTGGTACCTGAGCATGGCGGTAATTGCCCGCACCAGCCTGACCTTTTACACCGTGCCCTATATGGCTCTGGGTGCAGAACTGTCTGAGGATTACAGTGAGCGCACCAGCATTGCGGTGTTTCGCACGATCACCGCCTATGGCGGCGGACTCAGCTTGCAGATGAGCGCTTGGTTTTTGCTTATTCCAATGGCCCTAGCCAGTGGTCATATAGTCGACGGTTATCGCAGCATTGGCCTTATCGCCGCGGGGCTATCTTTCGTCGGCATGCTGGTTGCCATACTCGCCACCAAATCCTATATCCCACAGCTAGCTCAAGCATCGCCGGTGCAACAACAGCGAGCCTGGTATCTAGCCTTTAGCGATCTGTGGAATTTACTCCATGTGCGCTCCGCTCGAATTCTGATTGGCGGCACATTAATCGGCGCCATTGCTGGCGGTGTTGGCAGCACATTGATACTGCATATCAATAATTTCTTCTATGGTTTTAGCAGCGTGCAAATCGGCATGACCATGATCTGCGTATTTATTTCACTGATTCCCGCGGCCTGGCTTTCACTGGCTGGCGCGCGACGCTTTGGCAAGCCGAAAACTATTGTCTACTTGTCAGTTGCCACCGCAGTGATTGGGCCACTGCCGGCGATCTTACATTTCTATGGCATCATGCCACCCAACGGCACCAATGCATTAGTGCTGGCCATCAGTGGCTTTGTGATTTTGCATCAGGCTTTTGTGATCTCCCACCTCAATCTGATCGGATCAATGCTGCCAGATGTGGCCGATGAAGTGCAGTTAAAATCAGGCATGCGTCAGGAGGGTATTTTAAATTCGGCGATGATGTTCACCTCTAAGGTGACCTTTGGCATTGGCGCCTTTATCGCTGGCTTAACCGTTGAGTTTGTCGGCTTTGACCGGGTTTCCACCATTGCCGATGTCACCCCGGATATGCTCAGCCGCCTGGCCTTATATGTTGGTCCCGGGTTATCTGTTATTGTGCTGCTATCGGCCTATATCTTTTCTCACTATGATATCGACGCTAAGCGTCATGGCCAGATTCGCGCTGAACTGGAAGCCTCAGCACCATCAGCCACATAAAGGCAGTGACCGTTGTTTCATCTCTTTTTACACTTTGCAGTGCCGGCTTTATTGGTCGGGCTACTAACGCTTAATCCAAGAGCCCGTGAACAATGGCTTGGCGGCCAGTGGCAGTTCGCCTATTTTATTCTTATGGCCACCATGCTGGTGGATATCGACCATCTGCTGGCCAACCCCATCTACGACCCCAACCGCTGCAGCATTGGCTTTCATCCGCTGCATCAGCTGTGGTTTATCGGGCTTTATCTGCTGCTGTGTTTTATTCCGAAGACGCGACTGATTGGCCTTGGCCTGACAATCCATATGGTCCTCGACAGTATCGACTGCCAGGTGACCAATGGTATTTGGATTAATTAAGCTTTTATAGAAGAGCCTCTTATAAAAAAGTAAACTTAGCCAAGAAAATCGCCCCTAAAAACCAAGCACCCAGAGTGATATCCGAACGCTTTCCGGCAAACAACTTAACCGCCACATAGGTGATAAAACCCAGCGCTATACCATTGGCAATAGAGAACGACAGCGGAATCATCACGATAGTCACCAGTGCCGGCAACACCTCACTCATATCGGACCAGTCCAACGCTTCCATACCGCAGAGCATCAGAATCGCCACATAGATCAGCGCACCCGCGGTGGCATAGGCTGGCACGACTGCCGCCAGAGGCGAGAAGAAAATCGCCAACAAAAATAAGCTGCCTACTACAACCGCAGTAAGACCGGTTCGACCACCGGCTTCAACACCAGCGGAGCTTTCCACATAGCTTGTCACCGGCGCACAGCCAAAAAAGGCACCCACTGCACTGGCGCTACTGTCGGCTTTAAGGGCGCGATCAATATTCTGCACATTGCCCTGCTTGTCGATCAAACCGCTGCGACTGGCAACACCCAGCAGGGTGCCGGCGGTATCAAATAGATTCACAAACAAAAAGGCAATAATCACACTGATCATGGCCACATCAAATGCACCCACTATATCCAACTGCATAAAGGTCGGCGCCAGGCTCGGGGGCGCTGCAACCAAGCCGTTAATTTCCACCAGCCCCATAAACGCAGCAATACTGGTGATACCGAGAATGCCAATAATAATCGCCCCCGGCACTTTGCGAATCGATAGAATCGCGATCACCAGAAAACTCATAGCAGCCAGAAGGGTTTCAATTTTTGTCAGGTCACCCAGGGAAAGATAAGTGGCGTCATTGGAAACAATGATACCGCCCTTCGTAAGGCCGATAAAACCCACAAAGAGGCCGACACCTGCACCCATGGCGATACGCATATTCAGGGGAATACTGTCCATCATCCACCGGCGCAGACGGGTGACACTCATAATCACAAACAGCACACCGGCGATAAACACCGCACCCAGTGCAATCTGCCAGCTGTAACCCATTTCGCCTACCACGGTATAGGTGAAGAACGCATTGAGTCCCATGCCCGGCGCCAGACCAACCGGCCAGTTGGCATAGAAGCCCATAATGTAGCAGGCCAGTGCCGCAGCTAAACAGGTGCCAACAAAAGCAGCGCCGTGGTCCATGCCGCTCATTGCCATCATCTGCGGATTAACAAAGATGATGTAGACCATGGTGATAAAGGTGGTGACACCGGCAATCAACTCAGTACCTGCCGTGGTGCCCTTGGCGCGAAGTTGAAATAGTCGATCTAGCAATGCGTTCATAGGTTTTTATCCGTCTTGTTTTATATTTTTTAGCGATCTTGTATTGGGGACCTTTTATTAGGGACCTTTTTATTAGAGATATTGGGCAAATTCTGGCTCAATCATAAAGCAACCCATAGCGGCATAGCCAGCGACGAAAAAATCACCGGCCCAGGGTTATTGTCGAAACAGTTGGCAAGCGAATTGCACTGTATACATAGAGTATTAATAATCACATTAAAAACAATTAATCGGCACCATTTTGATCAAAAATGGTGCAAAATGCGTAGTTAAACTTTTCCTGCGAACCAAAATCGCCCATCAACCTTAAAATATTGAATAATTTTCTATTCAGGAGTCAGAATGAAATATCCCCGCCTTCCTCTGAAAGCGCTTTCATTGGCAATATCAACTGCCTTATGTGGCAGTGCTTTTGCTCAAAACACCGACCTCATTTTTGAAGAGGTTATGGTCACCGCTGAAAAGCGTAGCGAGAGCCTGCAAGATTTGTCTCAAGCGATTACTGTTTTAGGTGGCGCGGATTTAGATAACCGCCAGATCGCCTCGTTTGTTGACCTCAGCGCCATCGCACCTGGCGTCAATATTGCTAAAAACGAAGGTTTCAAAACTGTTATCACTATTCGTGGTGTAGGCAACGAAGCCAACCAGAACGCCATTGCTAACCCCTCTGTCTCCTACCATCTAGATGGCATTTACGTGGCATCGCCCTTTGCTCTGCAAACGGATTTTCTCGACCTCGAGCGCATTGAAGTATTGCGCGGCCCCCAGGGCACACTGTTCGGTCAGAACTCCACTGGCGGCGCAATTAATGTGATCACTACTGCACCCTCTATAGATAGCAGCTTCGGCAAGGCCGACCTGACTCTGGGTGATTATGGGTTGGTTAAAGCTCGTGCAGCATACAACCTGCCACTCAGTGACACATTGGCTATCCGTGCATCGGTTATTTCCAATAAGCGCGATGGCTTTACTGACAACTTAACTCTGGGCCAGGATCTCGATGATGCCAACAGTATGTCGGCTCGTGTTCGTGTGCTCTATGAGCCCAGCGATGACTTCCGCGCTAACTTTACCGCACAATACTTTGATGAAGATCGCAACGGCGCTGCACAGAAAGGCCTGCTCGATCCCACTCCAGGGGCACGTAAGCTGCGCCAGGATTCTCGCGCCGATTATGAGCTGACCTCCGAGCTCTACAGTGCAGTATTGGAATGGGATTTTGAGTCGTTTACATTGAAGTCATTGACCAGCTACCAGAATGATGACGTGCTGATCAATCGCGATAACGATCGTAATGACCTTGCAGTACTAGCCCCATTCGCTCAGCTGCCAAGCGTCTATACTCCCGAAACGAACAAGCAAACCACCATCACTCAGGAAATTAACCTGGTGTCAGTGGATCCGCTGTTCGGAAAATTGGATTGGGTAGCAGGTCTGTTCTATCTGGACACAGAAGTAGAGATCAGCATTCTCGAATTACTAGACTTTAACTTCAACGGCACCTTTGACCCCTTCACTCTGGATCAAGTCTTTTCCTATGACGACGATGCTGAGATCGGTTTTATCTCTGACTCCAAGCCTGAGCGCGATTCCACCTCTATCTATGGTCAGGGTACCTGGAACTTCAACGACGAGTGGCGTGCAGTGTTCGGTATGCGCTACACAGAAGATGAAGTCTATAGTGCGGTAACCAATTTCTATGGCCGTTCAGGCACAGATATTATCGAGATGAGCAGTGAGAAGGTCACTGGACGTTTTGTTGTTGAGCATGATTTTAACGAAAGCACTATGGCCTATGGTTCTTATACTCGCGGCTTTAAGCCCGGTGGTTCAAACCTGACTTACGGTCTTGAGTCCGATGTTGCGCCGGTTGTTGTTCTGCCAACCTTTGACGAAGAGATCGTCGACGCCTACGAAGTGGGTCTAAAAACTGATCTGGCCGATGGCCGCGTGCGTTTGAACACCGCAGCCTTCTACTACAACTACGAAGGACTGCAGTATCAGGCAACTGATCCAGAAGTCTTCCAGGGCGG
>ENA-OQVM01004648-OQVM01004648.1-marine-metagenome-genome-assembly--contig:-NODE-4648-length-13798-cov-7.351068_pt1 | contig 13798 bp, 17 predicted proteins | sample MGYA00237776_ERZ505498 | MGnify/ENA primary metagenome ERZ505498 (study PRJEB26159, sample SAMN06265151) | marine metagenome | isolation source: Helgoland LTER site | place: Germany:Helgoland, sampling... | reverse complement strand
TTAAAGACTTAATAGACGAGAGCGGAGTAATTCAAGATGCAAGCTAATATTTTTGGAATGTTTTTAAACGTAGAACCGAGGTTCGGCATTGGGTTAGACATAGAGAGTGTAGAGAGCCGGCCAGTATGGACAGTAAAAGACGGAGAATTGAGCACGATGGCTTTCGACGGATTGGTGTTGCTAGTGCCCTTCTTTATTGTTACACTAGGGAACGTATGGACGGAGTTAGAAGAATGATATTGACAATATTTTTAACAGGTATAATCCTATGCCTAGGCTATGGCATCAAAGAAACTATGGAGAAGTGGGACGATGAGCAAGATTAAAGAGCAATTGATAGGATACGAGCAGAACGACTGGATAGCTGACGAAGACCACGTAAAGGTCGATGAGGTTACAGAGTACCTACTGTACGCGATGAGCGTATCAGAGATGCAACAGGCCGCACGACAGCACATACAGCACGACCTGTACACTATGGCGCGTAGCGACTTCAACAAGGTACATTATGACACTATAGGAGTGCATACAAAATGAGTAGGTGCAAAGCGTGTGACGCTATTATGACAGAATCAGAGTTAAAAAGGACTGATTATAATACAGACAAACCCCTAGACCTATGTTATAATTGTATGAGTATTTCAACTAATGCGGCACTTGCCTTTGAAAACGGCGGGTTATTAGACTCAGAGGAAGAAAGTTTGGATTTAGAGTCATTAGGGTTTGACATAAGCAACAATTAATGATATACTATACTTATGTTATGTTCTTTTATAATAAACTAAAAGCAACTAACTAAGGTATACCTAAGTAGTAACAATTTAATTTAATCAAAAGGTAAATAGATATGACAGCACAAGTATTGGAAGGCACAGTAGCATTCGAGAATCTCACCGAGCATGAGATGTACAACGGACAGTCCACAGGTAAATACTCTTTGGTATTGTCTCTGGACGAGGACAAGGCCGCAGAGCTAGACTCAGCAGGCGTTAAGCTCCGCGAGTACGAAGGTGTCAAACAGCGCAAGTTCGCAAGCAAGTTCGAGGTTGGTGTCTTAAACGCAGATGGTTCACCGTTCGCAGGCCGAGTACCACGAGGCTCTAAGGTACGTATCCTCTGGCAGGAAGGCGCACCACACCCAGTACACGGAACCAGTACATACCTCAACAAGGTCAAAGTATTAGAGGTAGCGGAACAGACTGACTCGAACGAGGACTTTTAATGACAGAGAAGTCTACCTTCTTGAAGCACGAGTCATGCCCTAAGTGTGGCTCTGCTAACAATCTGGCAAGGTACTCTGACGGTCACGCTCACTGCTTCAGCAATGGGTGTGGCTACTACGAGAGAGGCAACGGAACTGCCTCAGACTTTGCACAACGTACACCAACAAGGGCATTTGAGATGACAGGAGTAATAGCGGCAATCCCTGACAGGCGAATCTCACAGGGCATAGCGCAGAAGTTCGGCGTTACTGTGGAGTTCTCACCGGAAGGACAAATTGTCAAACATCACTACCCGTACTATGATAAGGATAGCAACAAGCCGACAGGGACGAAGGTTAGACAGGTAGAGACCAAGGGATTCTACGCGACAGGGAACTTTGATAACGTAGGCTTGTTCGGTCAGCAAGCATTCAGGGAAGGCGGTAAGTACATTACCATCACCGAGGGAGAGGCAGACGCACTAGCAGTCAGTGAGATGTTCGACGGCAAGTGGCCTGTAGTGTCTATCCGGTCAGGTGCGGCAGGAGCCAGTAAGGACATCAAAGCCAACTTGGAATGGCTAGAGTCATTTGAGAACGTAGTGATATGTTTCGACAATGACAAGGCAGGACAGGAGGCGGCACAGTCAGTGCTTAACTTGTTCACACCTAACAAGGCCAAGAACGTAGTACTACCCTTGAAGGACGCAGGGGATATGCTCAAGGCCAAGAAGATACAGGAGTTCACTAGGGCATGGTGGGACGCTAAGGTCTACAGACCGGACGGTATTGTCTCAGGCTTGGATACGTGGGACTTGCTACAGGAACAGAAGGAAGTCGAGTCCATACCTTATCCTTGGGAGTGTTTGAATGAATACACCTATGGCTTTAGACCGAGGGAACTGGTTACGATAACTTCAGGTTCGGGTATGGGTAAGTCTCAGATTATGCGAGAGCTAGAGCATCACCTATTGAAGAACACCGAGGACAATATCGGTATCTTGGCGCTAGAGGAAGACGTACCGAAGACTACGCTAGGCATTATGTCTATCGAGGCTAACAAGCTGTTACATAAGCCAGAGATACGTAAAGCACAGGTAGAAGGAGAGGAACGAGGTTACTGGGAGAAGACGTGGGGTTTAGGGCGTATTCAACTACTCGACCACTTCGGCAGTACCAGTGAGGACGACTTGCTAGGACGCATCAGGTACATGGCTAAAGGCTTGGACTGCAAATGGATTATCCTTGACCACCTTAGTATTGTAGTCAGTGACCAAGCGCAGGGAGACGAGCGTAAGGCAATCGACAGCATTATGACCAACCTACGGAAGATAGTGCAGGAGACAGGAGTCGGGTTATTCTTGGTGTCACACCTCAGACGACCATCAGGGCAGAAGGCGCACGAGGACGGAGGAAAGATTAGCTTAGGAGAGCTACGAGGTTCAGCGGCTATCGCACAGTTAAGTGATATGGTTATTGGACTAGAGCGAGACCAACAGCATCCGGACGAGCAAATACGTAACACAACATGTGTCAGGGTATTAAAGAACAGGTTTGTAGGTTTGACTGGAGCCGCTTGTCATCTTTATTACGATATAGACTCGGGACGTATGATTGAAACAGCTTGTCCTACAGAGAGTAACGTGGAGTTCTAACATGGTTAATAGAGTCAGTCAGTATCAAGTAACAGAGACAGACATTGCAGACCCTGTAATGATAGAGGAAGCAATAAATGAGCTAAAGAGACTAGGAAAGAAGAAAATATATCCGTATGGTGCAGGTCAGATATGTTTCCATCACAGGAAGTGTTACTTCTTTATTTCACCTCATACAATGAAGTGGACACCTAGACACAAAGCACATTGTAAGTGGTACTCAGGTTACAACAGCATTGAGGAAGTTTTTGATTCCATTAATGGTTGGTGTGATTATAGAGACAGGAAACAGCAGGAGTCCTAATGAAACAGATAGTCTTTGACATCGAAGCCAATGGCCTTAACCCTGACAAGGTTTGGTGTATTGTAGCCTACGAGATAGGGGCTAAGGAGTTTATAACGTGGTCAGGCGACGACCTACTTTGTTTCAAGGACTGGATTAAAGAGCAGGGCGAGCTAGAGGTCATTGGTCACAACATCATCGGGTACGATATTCCGGTTTTGGAACAGCTACTCGACGTAGACTTCAGCAAATGTAAAGTAACAGATACGTTAGTTATGTCCAGACTGGCAGAGCCATCACGACAAGGCGGTCATTCATTGGAGAACTGGGGTCAGTTACTAAATCAACCGAAAGGAGAACACAGTGATTGGGATAATTTTTCTCAGGATATGGTGGAGTATTGTGAGCAAGACGTACGAGTTAATGAACTGGTGTACCAGAGATTACTTCGTGACCTTGCAAGTTTTGGAAATCAAAGCATTGTGCTTGAAGGTCAGGTACAAAGGATTATTAGCAAGCAAATTAAGAACGGATGGGTACTAGACCAAGAGAAGTCTTTTGTACTTCTGGCGGAGCTAAAGGAAAAGAAGTTTGACTTGGAAGATAAGGTACACGAGAAGTTCAAACCCTTACCTACATTCATTAAGGAGATAACACCCAAGGTAAAGAAGGACGGCAGTTACTCAGTAGTCGGCCTGAAGTTCTTAGGGGAACAGTGGACAACAGCAGTAGCACCATTTAGCAGACTGGATTATCCAGAGTTTAACTTAGGCTCACGACAACAGATAGGTCGTTACCTACAATACTTCGGATGGAAACCAGAGACCTTTACAGAGAAAGGACAGCCTATCGTTGATGAGAGCGTTCTTAACAAGGTGAAGGGTATACCGGAAGCGGAGCTTATTGGTGAGTACCTTATGGTACAGAAGCGCATCGCGCAGATACAGAGTTGGTTGGACGCAGTTCAGGACAATGGTAGAGTGCATGGTTATGTCAACGCTAACGGCGCAGTTACAGGACGTATGACACACTCTAAACCCAATGTTGCTCAAGTACCGGCAGGTAATGCACCCTACGGTAAACAGTGCAGAGAGGTTTGGACAGTGCCTACAGGCTACAGGCTAGTAGGTATGGACGCAAGTGGCTTGGAATTACGTATGCTTGCACACTACATGAACGATAAGGATTACACTAATGAAATTCTCAATGGAGATATTCACACGGCAAACCAGTTGGCTTCGGGCGTTGAAACTCGAAACCAAGCAAAGACTTTTATCTACGCTTTCCTTTACGGCGCAGGAGATGCGAAAATCGGAAGTATTGTCGGAGGAAGTGCAAGAGATGGTAAACGACTTAAGGAAAAGTTCCTACGAAATACGCCTGCTCTTAGAAAGCTACGAGAACGAGTTGTTGTGGCTGCAAGAAGAGGTTATGTTCTTGGACTGGATGGGCGAAGGGTCGCTGTACGGTCAGAACACGCGGCACTAAATACTCTACTACAGAGCGCAGGTGCAATCGTTATGAAGAAAGCACTGTGCCTACTGGACGAGTACGCTCAACTACACAAGATTGATTACAAGTTTATAGGAAACATACACGATGAAATCCAGACGGAGGTCGCAGAGAAGGACGCAGAAAGGTTTGGATGGCTCGCAACTGCTTGCATTGAAGCGGCAGGAAAACACTACAACCTCAACTGCCCTTTGGCAGGGGAGTACCAAGTCGGAGGAGACTGGAGTGAAACCCACTAAAGCGGACAGGAAGAAGTTTGACATTGATTTAGCATACGGCGAGGTAAGGGAAGATAAGATTGCTGATATGCTAACCAACAAGAAGATTGAAGTTAAGTCAGAGAAAGAACTCTGGCAGAAGACAGGAAACATTTGCATAGAGTATGAGTCATGGGGTAAGCCGTCTGGGATTGAAGCCACAGAGTCTGACTACTGGTTCCACAATCTATGCGTAGGGGACGACGAGTACTGCACCTTGGTGTTTGATACGAAAGTCTTAAAGAAAATAATTAGTGCTAACAAGTTCAGGTCAGTGGCGGGAGGCGATAACAACGCCAGTCGGATGCACCTGATTCCGTTAAACAAACTGTTCTTACCGGAAGCCATACAAGGATTCAAGGAATTAGAAGATGAAAACAACTGAGACTCTAGTAGACGATATATACGCCCTGATGGAAACAAAAGATGCAGACCCATCAGTAGACGTTGAAGCGGAGATTGAGAAGTATGGAGAGAACATTAAAGCCCTGATGCGTACAGAGTTTGGCAGAGAGAAGCGAAAGGATAACCGGACGCTCAGACTGTCGAACATAGGCCGCACAGACAAGTACCTGTGGAATCACGTACACGGTACTGATAAAGAGAAGATACAGCCACACACCTACGTCAAGTTTATGTACGGTCACATGGTTGAGGAGATGTTGTTGTTCCTTACACGCATGGCAGGACACACAGTCACAGACGAACAGAAGGTATGTAATGTAGGTGGTATTGTAGGACACATGGACTGCAAGATTGATGGTGTAGTTACCGACGTTAAGTCAGCCAGTGCTTTTGGCTTTAAGAAGTTTAAGGAAGGCAAGATACTGAATGACGACCCGTTCGGCTACGTAGACCAGATTAGAGCTTACGCACACTCAGAGAAGAGTCGTGACATTGGTTGGTTGGCTATTGATAAGACTAACGGTCACCTTACGTTCCTCAAGTACGACATGGACGGCAAAGAGTTCCAAGCCTACGAAGCCTTCAACGGCACAGTAGTAGAGCGAGTAGAACGCTTAAAAAAGCTCGTAGAGCAACCAGAACCGGAGGTGGTTTGCTATCAGCCGCAACCAGATGGCAAGTCAGGAAATTTAAAGTTGGCTGTTGGTTGCTCTTATTGCCAGTACAAAAAGCATTGTTATCCAGAGTTAAGGCTGTTCAACTATTCCTACGCTCCTAAGTATCTTTGCAAGGTAGTCAACGAACCTAACGTACAGGAGTTGAGCCTCGATGAGTAAAAAGAAATTTAGGTCAGGCTTGGAGTCAGCACTGTACGACCAACTCAACAAAGAGTTTAAGTACGAGCCATACAGACTGCCTTACACTATACACAGGAAGTACGTACCAGACTTTGTACATGAAGAGAAGGCAATACTAATCGAGGCAAAGGGTTACTTCAGGGTAGGCGACACACAAAAGTACACCGCCATCCGAGACTCGATGCCAGAATGGGAGTTAGTATTTGTCTTGTCAGACCCCCACAAGAAGGTACGTAAGGGTAGCAAGATGACTATGGGACAGTGGTGTGAGAAGGAAGGCTTTGCTCACTTCACTGTAAAGACTACGAAGGAATTACTAAAGTATGTGAGGGATAAAAATGTCGTTTGAAGAATACAAGGAACAGTTCCTACGCGACCACGACGAGATAATGGTACTGGAAGTGCTAGAGATTAACAGTGAGGAACTGTTGGAAGCATTTGAAGATAGACTGATTAGACATAGAGAGGATACTTATGAACATTGATAAGTTAATTCATAAAAACGATGAGTTGTTCGATGAGTTAGAGTTTTGGAAGTCAACAGCTATAGAGCGGGGCGCACCTGAAGATGCTTACGAAGACTGTCTTGAAAGCGTAGCGCGTATGTTTGAAGAGATTGACCCATACAACACAGGAGAAATACACGGATGAGCATTAATGACGCAACACCAGAGATGTGGGATAGACTAAAGTATGAAAAAAGGTACAAGGCGTTGGTAGAGGAAGAGCAGCGGTTAGAGATGGAGAACGACGAGTGGCTGACTGATTATGACCCTGTAGAAAGCCCAGTACATTACAACACTGGTTCTGTGGAGTGTATCGAGGCTATCAAAGCTAGTATGTCCGACACAGAGTTCAAAGGCTACCTCAAGGGTAACGCTATGAAGTACCTCTGGCGTTATGACTACAAGGGTAAGCCTGTAGAGGACTTAAAGAAAGCACAGTGGTACTTAGCTCGATTAACTGAAGAGGCTGAGTAAGTGAAGAAGTGGTGGAGGATATGGGCTAAGTCATTAGGCGAGAAGGTAGGGGAGACTGACAGCCAAGCTGATACAGTAGCAGTCATACGTACCTTCTGGTGGGTCGTTCATATCTTCACCTGCTTTATGATTATAATAGGTAACTTTAACAATTTAGGGTGGTTATGATGGAAGGTCAAACACACGGCGGTAAGGGTTCAGGGGTAAGACCTACTGACAAAAAGAAGTTTGAAAACAACTATGACGCTATCTTCGGTAAGAAGAAAGACAAAGACAAACAAGATAAGGAAAAAAAGAAGAATGGATAAGTATCAGCAGTTTATACACAAGTCACGTTACGCACGATGGATTAAAGAGGAAGGCCGTCGTGAGACATGGGAGGAGACAGTACAACGATATGTCGATTTTTGGACAGAACGTGGACAGATTGACAGCAAAGTGGCCAAGAAATTATACAACTCTATCCTGAACCTAGAAGTCATGCCATCAATGCGCTGTCTTATGACTGCCGGTGTAGCACTACAGAAGGACAACGTAGCAGGCTTTAACTGTAGTTACCTAGCCATTGACTCACCACGTAGCTTTGACGAGCTTATGTACGTGCTTATGTGCGGTACTGGTGTAGGGTTTAGTGTTGAACGTAACTTCATTACCAAGCTACCTGTAGTCGCAGAGTCATTCCACAAGACTGACAGTACGATTGTAGTAGGTGACAGTAAGGTAGGGTGGGCATCAGCGTTCCGTGAGCTTATCGCTATGCTGTACGCAGGTAAGATACCTAAGTGGGATATGTCCGGTGTACGACCCGCAGGTGCAAGACTAGAGACATTCGGTGGTCGAGCATCAGGGGCGCAACCCTTGGACGAGCTGTTTCACTTCTGTGTAGGTATATTCCAACAGGCGAAAGGTCGCAAATTGACGAGTATTGAGTGTCACGATGTAGTGTGTAAGGTTGCTGACATTGTAGTTGTTGGTGGTGTTAGACGTTCGGCATTGATTAGTCTGTCTAACCTATCAGACGGACGTATGGCTAAGGCTAAGTCAGGTGCATGGTGGGAGAACGATGGACACCGTAGACTGGCTAACAACAGCGTAGCGTACACAGAGAAGCCAGACTTCGAGGCTTTCCTTAATGAGATGCAGACATTGTATGAGTCTAAGTCAGGTGAACGTGGTTTGTTTAGTCGTGTAGCGGCACAGAAGATTGCGGCTAGGAATGGTCGTCGTGACCCTAATCAGGACTTCGGTACTAACCCTTGCTCTGAGATTATCCTACGCAGTAATCAGTTCTGTAACTTGTCAGAGATTGTAGTACGAGAGGATGACACGGAAGAGACGTTGAAAGCTAAGGCAGAAGTAGCAGCCATCATTGGCACACTACAGGCTACCTTGACTGACTTCAGATACTTACGTAACATCTGGAAGAAGAACACAGAGGAAGAGGCGTTGCTAGGCGTAAGCATGACAGGTATCATGGACAACAAACTGTTAAGCACACCTAACTCACCTCATTGTGAAGTAGTGTTGGAGGCTGTACGAGATGTCGCTATTGCAACGAATAAGAAGTGGGCTAAGAAACTTGGTATCAATCAGTCTACTGCCGTTACTGCTGTTAAGCCGAGTGGTACTGTTTCTCAGCTTGTCGATAGTGCTAGTGGCATCCATCCTAGGTTCTCTAAGCATTACATTCGACGTGTACGTTCGGACAAGAAAGACCCGCTTGCAGTCTTTATGAAGACAGCAGGGTTCCCTGTAGAGGATGATGTGATGTCTGAGTCTTCGTCAGTGTTCAGCTTTCCTGTCAAGGCACCATCGACCAGTGTGACGGTCAGTGACGTAGGTGCAATGCATCAGCTAGAGCTTTGGAAGATGTACCAGAATAGTTGGTGTGAGCATAAGCCAAGTATCACAGTATACTACACTGACAGCGAGTTCCTTCAGGTAGCACAGTGGATATGGGATAACTTTGACTTGTGTAGTGGTATTAGTTTGTTGCCTGTAAGTGAACATACGTATCAGCAAGCTCCTTATGAGGACATCAATGCTGAACAATATGAAGAACTACTAGCATCAATGCCAAAAGATATTAACTGGAACGACCTGCAATACTTTGAGCAGGAAGACAACACAACCGGCTCACAGGAGTTAGCGTGTACCGGCGGTGCTTGTGAGATAGTTTAAAAAAACAGCTATATGGGGTGTTTAACTGCCCCTATAGACACTTAAGTAAACTTGGGGGTCATTGCGACCCCCTTTTTTACGTCTTGGGTTTATCGACTGTACTGTCGTGGTGGAGGTTGTTGTTGTTCCGGTGCTGAAAAAGCCGTACCTAGAATATTGCCACGTCCTATTAGTGCCTCTAAGCTAACAACCAGTTGCTGAGTAATGTCAACACCTTGCTTTTCCGCAGCTATGGCGGCTTTCTGAAGACTGATTAGTTTATCCATTTTTTTAGGAGTAATTTGCATACCTGCTAAAAAGGCAGGCATAATACTTTTAAAGATTACTTCTAGTTTAGGCTGAGACAGTGCTTTTTGTTCTGCACCTGCTATTGTTAAACCAAACCCCTGTTGAGTTTTATCCGACCTAGAAAGAATCGCCAAGTTCTCTAACATCTCATCCATCTTAGCAGGAACACCAGTCCCTTTAAATAATTCCTCAAAAGTCTCTCTGAAACGTGGCTCTTTTAGTTTATTTGCGAAAACAGCAGCAGAACTCATAGCGTCATCAGGAGATGCTTTTAGTATCTCGTCCAAATAGCCTCTTCTAATGCCTTCTAAGGGATTAACGTCCAACCCCTTAATCATTTCATTATACTCGTTTATTTCACGCTTAGAAGCGCCTTTAGGAGGCTTAGGTAAGTCCTTCTTATATTGAGCAGCAGCTTTGCGTAGTTGCTTAATCTGTATAATACCTTCAGACAAACCGTCCTGAGTCAGTATACGACCAATTCTAGCAGGGTCGCTGTTCTTCAGAGCAGCTTTTAACCACTCAGCACCGACGACTTCTCTACCTCTTTTATAATAAGCTGTAACGTCAGCATACTCTTTCCGAAGAGCAGGGGACAAGCGAGTAGCTGCTTCTTCCATGCCTTCTTCTAACAGGTTTTGCTGTTTAATTAGAACGTCAACTAAGTTATTATCTGGGTTAGACGAACCACGTAAATCAGCAATTGCGCTCTTAACCTTAGACAGTCTCTGATGAGCTTCGTAGAAGTTTAGGTCGTCAGGAGTTGCTCTGAGGTCTGAGATGACTTGCGCTACACCTCCTCTAGCTGTTGTCTGCTCAATTACTTCTCCGTCTTTTCCTACTTTAGGCTGCGCTCTATATTGACCGCTCTGACTGATTTCATCAGCAAGGTCTTTAGCCGACTGTCTTACGTTTACATTTACTCCCTTACCTTTAATCGCCAAACCTTTATAAATAGGGTCAACAATCTTCCGAATAGCGTTCTCGTTCTGCGTCACAAAAGCCTGAAGAACTTGACCTTGCTTACGTGGGCCTTGGTTTGCAAACATACCTACCATTTCATCTATCTGCTTACCCATGAACTGTCCGTAGATATTATAATAGTTCTCTACCGTACCTCTCGTAAACCTAGACACCTTAGAAATCTGCTCTAACAGTTTAGGAGTAATTTTGTCCGTAACCATGGAGGGTAACAGACTAGCTCCCATTTCTTTAAGCTGTGCTTGTAGTTTAACTATCTGATTAATGCTTTCGTCAGCTAAACCTGCCTTACCCGCCACAGGTGTCCTTTTAGGGAACTTATCCCGAAGAGCTTTATAACCTTGTTTACCACCTCTATAGGCTTTAGCCACAACAGGTAAACCTAAGCTACCGGCTGACGAGTAAATAAAATCAGTTTCAGCGGCATCTAACGCCTGAGAAAAAGCCTCGGAAGGGTCAAACTCTTCACCAGAAATTAAAGCGTCCACTGTGTCATAAGAAAACTCAGTTGTACCTAAAGCGGCTCCACTGGCTGCACTTCCTCGGATTGCTCCTGTAACGACAGGTATAGTAGATTTAGCGACACCGAAAACACCTCTGTTAGGTAACGTAGAAACTAAACGCTGTCCCCACTCATAACCCTTTTTACCTTGAGGGATAGAAGCCGCAATGGAAGCCGACATACCTGCAATCATCTTCTTCCAATCAAAAGGGTCAACTTCCTCACCGGAGGTTGCTTCGTAGGTTAGTGTGTCTATAATATCGCTAGGATTAATGTTGTCTGCTTCCCAAGAGTCATTCAGTTTAGCTAATAACTCTGTGTCCGACACTGCTCCTGTTGGATTAGGAGTAACAGGTATAATCATAGACTGGTCAATAGGAGAAGCACCCATGCCCTCAGAAGGCATAGGTTCTCCACGCAGCAACGCTAAGGTTGCAGGGTCAGTTACTTGGTTTGTAGTTGCTACCATTATTATTAATCCTTTTTAACAGGAATGTTTGCGATATACCACAGAGGTTTTCCATCACTACCCATTAGAGGAGCGCCTGTCTCATCTGATAAAGTGTAGTATGTCTGTGGCTTACCTTGTGCGTCTGAAATAGTTCTAGTAAACTCTCTATACGCAGGGTTTGTCCAATCTATTTGAGTAGGACGACCCATTAAGGAAGCTCTAAACCCTTGATAGTGTTTCTTAACAAGGTTAAGTTGCTTTCTATATCGCACATCACCCACGGTGGGGTCAAGATTACCAAGCGCATTCTGTAGTAGTTCAAGTTCTTTTAAGTTCAAAGCGCCTAAACCTGTAGCACCTACTGCTGAACCCTCGCGTAGTTCCATTAGGGTGTCTCTAGCAATCCGCGACTGTAGTGTTTCAGTCAATTTCGCTAGATATTTTGCATCACTGCCCGGAACATACTTCATTAACGGATGAAAAACAACCGCGTCCCATGGTTGATAACTTTCGGTTAGGGTTTTGGCTTCATTAACAAAACCAATCTGTCTTTCAATGTCGTTAAGCGTTTCCTGAGTTTTTTGTTTCTTAGCTATAAGCTGTTGAGCAGAAGCCTGAGTAGCTACACCTTCCTCTTCCATTATACCTAGAGTTTCGTTAAATACGTTATAGGTTCCGTCGGCTTGAACTTGTATATCATACTTAGGCAGTTCTACAATACCAAACGGTATACGACCTTTACCGTTGGGAAGTGTAGTATATTTAATTGTCTGCCCAGTCAAAGGGTCAATGGCTTCAGTAGTTACTCTGTTTTCTTTAGTTTTTTGTTCGTGGACAATCCTTTCACTTTCTGGCTGGCTTAAATCAAGGAACTGAACATACGTCTGACCATCATCTTTAGTAACTTCTACCGTTTCTAAATCGGCAGCTTCAGGAATCTCTGTGGCTCCCATATTAGCGACTTCAGATACTTTGTCACCCTCTCTTTTAAACATTACTGTTGTTTTTTTACCGTCCTTTACTACGACCTTCGTAAAGTAATTAGGCGCATTAGGGTTAGAAGTACCTGATATTTCAGCATCATATCGTTTAATTATATCACCGCCCTCGTCAAGCACGACTAACTTGTTCTTTCCGTCTTCGCTAATTGTTTCAGTAGTTGTCTTTCCAGAAGAGGCTTCCTTAATAAAGTCTTTCATATTGGCAGGAGTAATCAAACCCTGTAAAGCCAAATCTCCGTAACCTTTATTAGGGTAAGTTTTGTCCAAGTAAGAGGAGAACTGTGTACGCTGTGTACCTTGTAGCTTTGTTGCTTGCTCTGCCTTATCTTCAGCAGCAAACTGCATTTGATACTTTGCAATTACGTCTGGAGAAGCACCCATTTTCCCCATAATTTGTAAAAGCTCTTGACGGTCATTAGGGTCTTTAGAGCCAGTAAGCTGTGCAAACCTTTCCTTGAGTTTAACACGTTCAGGTCGGAAGTCTGCCCTAGCAAGAGCTTCGTTTCCTGTAATACCTCCGATACCAGCACCTAGTTGACCAACACCTGTTAGCATTGTTTCTGCTAGGCCAGATACTGACTGACCTAGTTCTCGATTAAACGTAGAGTCTAATCCTGTTAAAAAACCTCTAGCCATTTTTAATCCTCCGCCATGAAAGAGTTGACGCCGCCAACAAGTGAATTGAGTATGGAATTGTACAAGTTACCACTTACCTGCGCTTCAGTTACACCAGCGTTTAACAAGCCTTCTAAACCAGCCTGTGAAAGTTGTGACCTTAGTTCCGCACCACTTAATTGACCTTGAGCAGCTATCTGTGCCGGTATCTGTGAAGCACCAAACAAACCAATGGCTTGCTCTTGTGGCATGTAACCTTGACCCATCATCATGCTACCTAAGTTTGCAAAGCCCTGCTGCTGTGCTAAGGCTTGCTGTTGTGGTATAAAGGACTGACCCATCAAAGCACCACCTAAGTTTGCAAAGCCCTGCTGCTGTGCTAAGGCTTGCTGTTCAGGACTGAAGGACTGGCTCATTAAGCCTGTACCTAAAGCAAGTGCTTGCGAGTCTCTCGCTCGTGCTGCTTGCTGTCCTGCATACGCCTGACCTGACAACTGTTGTGCTGATTGTAGAGCTTGTGCTTGCTCGCCTAACGCTGCCTGTCGTGCCATCGCTGACGCTTGTAAGCCTGCTTCCGCTCTAGCCTTTTCAAACCCGAACTCTTCAGCAGTTCCGCCAAACTCAGCAGT
>ENA-OQVM01004644-OQVM01004644.1-marine-metagenome-genome-assembly--contig:-NODE-4644-length-13807-cov-4.158849_pt1 | contig 13807 bp, 10 predicted proteins | sample MGYA00237776_ERZ505498 | MGnify/ENA primary metagenome ERZ505498 (study PRJEB26159, sample SAMN06265151) | marine metagenome | isolation source: Helgoland LTER site | place: Germany:Helgoland, sampling... | reverse complement strand
TTTGACAAGGCCTGTCGAACTCCTACCTGACTCGCGTGATTCATCGTTATTTTAAATGACATCCACATCGGCAGCAGCATGATGATCGCGAGCCCCGGACCCATTATCAGGCCCAGTCCCCATATCACCGTGTCGGATACTTCGTCTGGTCGTGCTCCCGCCTCCAATCCAATTAGATCCAAAAACGGACCGGCTATTAGATAGCTAAAGCCACTAACAAACTTGGCAGAAAAGAAAGCCGCCGCAAAAATAACACCCTCCTGGCGCCTGCCAGTGGCTAACTCTTGCTCATCTGAGATGTCCGCCAGCATCGAGTGGACGACAATGACGCGCAAAATAGTCATGGTCGTATGTACTGTCCAGTTGGCACAGATTAAAGCCATAACCAGTGAGCTATTTTCGGGAAGTAGGTCAAGCAACTTTAGCGGTGTTAGCCAGAGCAGGTTAATAATGCTCAGGACGCAGGTCAGGCGCAGAACCTGCTGTTTTTCAAGCCGCCGATTCAGTGCTCCGGAAAACACAGCAGACAACAATACCGCGAGAATAATGGGGCCAGCAAAGAGCAAGGAAGTCTGTGTCGCGCTCAGTTGCCAGAAGTAGGTATAGGTCACCATGAGTAATGTAGCGGTGATACTGCTTATACCGCCCAAGCCCATATCCAAAATGACTAGGCTTCTAAATCCTTTATTCTCAAATATACTGAATGCATCGCGGAGCATATTCTGCCCTGCATGCACTGCGCCGCCGGCGAGTTTAGGAATGTAATGCCAGGTGCCGGCGATACACATGACGCTGAACAGGATGACGAGGAAGCCGTTGATCCAGCCAAAAAAATGGTAATTCTCGATGACGAAGCGCCCGTCTAAACCATTTTTTTCATTAAATAAAAAAATCAAGGCGATCGCCGAGACAAGCGTACAGACGAACCAGGCGATGTTGGTGCGTATAGCGGCCAGCTGTGAGCGCTCATGATAGTCGTCAATAATTTCTGCGCCCAGTGCGAGGTAGGGCACCATAAAAAAGGTGAGTGCTGTACGTAACAGTAGGATGCTGACTAGCAGCCAAGTGAATAGCTGAAATGGGTCGCCCAGCACGTTGTCGGGTGGCCCATACAGCATGATAAAACCGGCAGCCATTGGAATGACCGCGGCAATCATAAGCGGGTGTCGGCGGCCAATACGCGAGCGCAATCGGTCTGACCAGATCCCAATCAGTGGGTCGCTGACGCCGTCCCAAATGATTGAAATGGCGATAGCAAGACCGGTCAGGGTCCCGGATAACCCAAGCACCTGCTTGTAGTAAAAAAGGACAAAGATGCCCATTGCTGCCTCTTTGAGCCCGTGACTAATAATACCCGAGCTGTACAGCAAACGATTGCGCAAGCCCATACGCTGAGTCTTCATTGATAAACCACGCTCACCTCATTTACTTTTTCTGCGATTCCCCGATCGCATACCCATCTACAGTGTTTATTCAACCACAAATTTATTATTTAATAAAATTTATTGCTAAAACAAATTTATTGTTTAAACAAATTTAATTAATAATTAAATCTGTTGACTTTGTAAAAACGCGTAACTAGTATCTTTACATCTGGGTCAGCCTAGATCGGTTTAAGAATGAAGTACCTCACTGTTAGTCGCAGAAAACTGCGGTTTTATGAAAAGGAAAAAATTATGGAAACGAAATTCAAGCAAAGCAAACTCAAAGGTGCACTGGTGTCAGCTGTGCTGGTCGGTACTGCTAGCCTTACTCTGCCTGCTTACGCTGGAACAGACTCCTCAAACATGGCTGTTACAGCCGATATAGGCATGAACTGCACCATCTCCACCACAGATATCGCCTTTGGGTCTTATGATCCTATTGTCGCCAACGCAAGTTCTGATTTGGACGCAGCAGGGTCGGTAACTACGACCTGTACAGTAGGCTCAGCTGGAAGTGTAATTATTGGTCAAGGCCTAGGCGCATCGGAAGGCTCGACTGATGCAGATCCAGTCCGCCGCATGCAGGGACCAGGTGAAGGTGACTATCTTGAATATCAAGTTTATAGCAATGATGACCGCTCAGCCGTATGGACCAACACAGTTGCTACTGGCGAAACTTATACCGCTACTGGTTCGGCAGAAGTAATGCCGGTTTACGGTAGGGTTGCGGCCGGACAAACTTCAGTTGCAGAAGGTAGTTACTCTGACACATTAATTGTGACGGTTAATTACTAATAACATCACAAGTACGGGTACAGGCCGCTTGCGGCCTGTATTTTTGCTTTACGTATTAGATTAATAGTTTGAAAACGAAAATGAACCAATGTTTACGTATAATAGCGGCCTTGTCGACTACGCTGCTATCCGCTGCAGGTCTTAGCGTTTCCGCTTATGCTGCTACATCAGCATCAGACATGGCTGTGACAGCCAGCATTAATGCGAACTGCACCATGAGTATCACAGACTTGGCCTTCGGCGCCTATGACCCTATTGTCGCAAACGCAACATCAGATCTTAGAGCCACTGCCACATTATCAGCGACCTGCACATCAGGTACAACGAGCGTTGTAACCATGAATCCGGGTCTCCATCCCACATTTTGTATGAGTTCTAAATGTTATCGCAAAATGGCCAATGCAGGAGAAACTAGTTTCTTGAGGTACAACATTTACACTGAAGCAAGTTATTCCTGGGGAAACGTATGGTCTGATAATCCAATAGATAGGAGTTCGGTCGGCCAAGTGATAGGTAGCGGTATCTCGCAGGATTTGACTGTTTACGGTGAAGTTCACAAAAATCAAACGAATGCATTAGCAGGAAGTTACACCGATACAATCAACGTAACACTCCGTTTCTAATGCTCGCGCGTGCAATAACCAAAGCAGCTTTCGGCATCATTTTTTTCGTAACGGGATCCAGTGTCGCAATTGCCGCCTCTTTTGGGGTGAGCCCCGTGCGAGTGACGTTATCCGAGAGCCAGTCGATGGGCGCACTCACCGTGCGTAACGACGGCACTGAGCCGGCGTCGCTGCAAATGGAGATGCTAAACTGGTCACAAGCACAGGGCCAGGATGTTTTAACGCCCACTCGCGAGCTGCTGGCCAACCCGCCTATTTTTACCGTGCCAGCGGGTGGTTCGCAGTTGGTCCGAGTCGGACTTCGGCGAGCGCCGGATGGGCAGCGCGAGCTTACCTATCGCATTGTCCTCCAGGAATTGCCGCCCCCCCCAAATCCCGATTTTATGGGTACACGAATGTTGATGCGCATCAGCCTGCCAGTGTTTGTTTTACCCAAGGTCGACGCTAAACCCGTGCTGATGTGGCAGGCGACTCGCACCCCGCAAGGTGCCCTCAAGATTAGCCTGACCAACAACGGTAATGCCCATGTCCAAATCGCCAACTTCAAGCTGTCATTGCCCGGTAGCGAGCAACCTTGGGTGACCAAAGAATCTGCTGAGTATGTGCTGCCCGGTCAGAGTCGCGACTGGAACCTGCCAGCTGACTCGGAATACCCAGTCCCACCACCAGGGACTTCCTTACAGCTTTTTGCTCAGACGGATGCCGGTGACATTGAGGCTGAAGTCATGATTGCACCTTGATGTGCGCCAGGCAGGAATCGTTGCTCATAAGATTAATGCCTGCAAGTCTCTAAATGCAGGCTTACTCCTGCTTGGTTTGCTGGCACTAGTCCCGTCAGCGCCGCTAGCGGAAGACACAGCGCTTGCTGTAGACGAAGTATTTCTGGTGGTGGTTATCAACCAGCAAGAGCAGGGGGTCGCCTTTTTACTGCGCAGCGACGATCGTTTGTTCGCGGGGGGTCAAGATCTGCGGCGCTGGCGCTTGCACTTGCCTAACACTACCCCCCTTAACCGTGACGGCGAAGATTTTTACGCACTTGATACGCTGGCAGGCCTGTCATATGAATTTAATGAATCCAGTCAAGCGCTAACGGTTCAAGCCCCTCCAAACTTATTTGATGCCACGCGGCTAAGTGGGACGGCGACCGATTTCAGTGCGCCCACCCCGGCGTCGCCCGGCGGCTTTCTTAATTACGATGTGTCGGCCAATCATGCACAAGGGCGAACATCGACCAGCGGGCTGCTGGAGCTGGGTGGTTTCGCTGGCTGGGGTACGGTCCAAACGCGTCTGTTGGCGCGGGACCTCAACGGAAAAGCGACCGCCGTCCGGCTAGATACCACCTGGACGCGAGATCAGCCGCTAAAAGTCGCCAGCCTGCGAGTTGGCGACGCGATCAGCGGCACAAGCAGTTGGGGCGGTGCGGTGCGCTTCGGCGGCGTGCAGTGGTCGACTAATTTTTCTACCCAGCCTGGCTTTATTGCTTTCCCGCTACCCGGGGTGTCTGGCGAAGCGGCGCTGCCCTCCACAGTGGACCTTTATGTCGATAGTGCTTTGCGCATGAGCCGCGAAGTGCCCAGCGGGCCGTTCAGCATCCAGGATCTGCCGGTTACGACTGGCCAAGGGGATGCACGTTTGGTGGTACGCGATATTTTAGGGCGCGAGCAGGTCATCACACAGCCCTTCTATGCCACCCCCCGCCTGCTGAAGCCGGGCCTGCAAGAGTATTCTTACGAGTTAGGTTTTGTGCGCAGGAATTTTGGCACCGACAGTAATAACTACGGCCGCCCCCTGGCGGTCGGCACGCACCGCTTAGGAATCACCAAGCACTTCACCGGCGAGCTCCACGGTGAGCTTCTCGGCCACCAGCAGACTGTGGGGCTGGGCGGCGTGATGGTATGGCCGGTTGCCGGTGTGTTGTCCAGCTCCCTTGCCATTAGCCACAGTGATAAGGGCGTTGGCGGATTGCTGGAGCTTGGGTTTCAGCGTCAGGGCCGCTACGTTAGTTTCGGCGCCAACACACAGCTCGCCAGCCAGCGCTTCGCGAAGTTGGGGCTGGAGCCCGAAGCACTTGCGCCCCGGCAGATAAGCCAGATGTTTGTCAATCTGGCGACTACCGATTATGGCTCCTTCAGAGCGAACTACACGCAGCAGGCCTTCCGTGACCGGACTGGGAATAAGATACTGAGCGCGGGTTATAGCAGGAAGGTAGGGCGTCAAGGCAACCTGACCGCGTCTGTGACTAGGCTTCTCAGTGGGGACGCAAAGACGACCTTCAACCTGAGTTTCTCTTTGCCATTGGGCAATCGGACCAACGCCAGCATCAACACGTCGGCGCAACCAGGTCGCGAGCAGGCAGTTCTGCAGGTGAGTCGCAGTGTGCCAGCAGGTAGCGGCTTGGGTTATCGTCTAGCTGCGGGAGTGGGCGATTCAGATCGCCGTGCGGCGGAGGTCAGTGCGCAAAATGGAATCGGTGCTTATAACTTGGCGGTAGATCAGTTCCAGGGTCAGGCGGCCTTCCGCGGCAGTGCCAGCGGTGGCGTGGCGTTTCTCGGGGGTAGCGCCTTCTTGAGCCGGCGTATTACCGACAGCTTCGCCGTGGTGCAGGTGCCCGACTATTCCGGCGTGGGCATCTATGCAGACAACCAACTGGTTGCGAGCACTGACGCCGACGGCAATGCGTTGTTGCCAAGGTTACGCCCGTACCAAAAGAACACAGTACGCATTGAACAGGCTGATTTACCGCTCGATGCGCAGATCGACACGGTTCAACTGGACGCCGTGCCGTATTTTCGCAGTGGCCTGCTGCTGAGGTTTCCGGTTAAGCATTCGCGCGGAGCGCTGCTCACCGTGGTGCTGGAAAACGGGGAACCTTTACCAACGGGCGCGCAAGCGCAAATAGTTGGAGATGACGTCGAAGAAAATGAAGTCTTCCCCATCGGCTTGAGGGGCGAGGTTTATCTGACCGGGCTGGCGGCGAGCAATCGACTGAGAGTCACTTGGCTAGATCAGCGTTGCGAGTTCATATTGCCTTACCCTGAGTCGACCGACCCGCTGCCGCACCTGGGTACTTATATCTGCACGGGCGTAAAACCATGAGCGTATTTATTAGCTTAAAATTCGGCGTCTGCTGCACTTTTCAACCAGCTCTCTCAGCAGCGGCAAGTACCCTTGTGGGCACACGTAAGGCGGCCTGGGCGATCGCATTAGCCCTTGCGCTGACAGCGCAGCAGGGGCATGCATGCACCCTTAATGTTACAGGGGTGAACTTTGGCAGCTATGATGTGTTCAGCAATGCAGCGCTCGATAGCACGGGCAACATTGACGTGAACTGCCCTAGCGGCGTCGGGTATTCCATTGCCCTCAGTGAGGGCGGCGGGAGGCATGCACAGCGTGTTATGAGCAGCGGCGGCCACAGGCTCAACTACAACCTTTACACTGAGGCTAACCGCGGCGTCGTGTGGGGCGACGCCACCAGCGGCACGGCTAGAGTTAGTGGTACCGGGATTGGCGTGAGCGTAAATCACGCAGTTTATGGGCGCATCCCCGCCCGGCAAAACGTAGACGCGGGCAGTTACAGTGACATCATCATCGTGGCGTTAACTTTTTGACAAATCTATGCGTGAAAAAGTGCGCATGGGAAGCGGGCAAGCTCATCGGGTCAAAACACATGACTGTTGGCTGCGGGTAGCACTCCTGCGGAGGATTTGAGGACGCGAAGAAAATAATCAAAGGGATAACGCGTAACACCCACCACACAAGCGATCAGTCTAAGCTGGATTGTAACTAGTGGCGGCCGATCACTCTGATCAGGTTTTGACTCTGGTTGTTGACGATACCACTAGGCTTTTGCAGGCCCTGAAAGAAGTGAGGGGTGGTCACGACTGCAAATGGGTCTAGGCAGTAATGTTGTGGGTGGATATTCGCCCAGAATTTTGATGTACTACCGTTAGATTACAGGACTTTTCAAAGTTACCTCAAAGGCGAAATCATGCTTTTTAGAGTCAATTAACCATAGAATACGTGGTTATTGTTCTTGACTGAATCGTTTTAGATCAGCCCGATGAAGAAGTAACTAACCCTCCCGTGTAGAAAGTAAAATTTTTTAATAAAAATTATGAAAACGAAATTCAACCAAATCAATGCAAAGTGGGCGATCCTATTGGAAATGGCGCTTGGATCCGCTGGTCTTAGCGCCATTAGCTATGCTGCCACGGCAACGGGCACCATGACTGTTAGCACGACGGTTGCGATGTCCTGCACTATTTCAGCCGGAGCGATGACGTTCGCTTCCTATGATCCGACCGCAGGCGGTGCTGTTGATGGTTCTGCCACGATACAGTCGACCTGCTCTAAAGGCGGAGCGGCAATCATCACGATGGGTCAGGGTTCTAATGCGAGCGCTGGTTCGACACCCGCCGCACCAGTCCGCCAGATGAGTAATGGTGATGCAAGGCTGGCGTACGATATTTATTCCGATGCCGATCGCTCTGCTGCAATCGGCGACACCGCCGAGACAGGTTTGGCGGTTACTGGAACTGGCGGTGCTTTCGGCACCGCCGTATATGGCAGGATCCCTGCAGGGCAAGCAGTGGGCGTGGGGTCTTTCAGTGATCAGGTCTTAATCGTAGTCACTTTTTGACGTGAATACGAGCGCCAAAACAGGCCGCTTTAGGTCTGTTCTTTTGAATTGCCGTGGTCATTGGCCGTCTAGGGTGCTTCGAAGCGAAGGGGTCGGGCTGGCACGGGGACTGCTCGGTAAGTAACGTCATGCTTATCTGTGACGTGCCGCTGGACGGGTCTTCTTTCATTTACGTCGCAGAATCCCCAATGACTCGAGTTCTTCAGTCGACACGATAGTTGTGTCGATCGGCATGCTGGTCTGCAATCTGGTGGGTGCTTGGTAATAGTTCCCATGAAGAAGTTTTTCATCGTGGTAGTAGTTTTCGGCTTTTTTTCGAACTGCGTTGAAGACGATACCGTCAATATCGACACCGTTGAGATTGAAGCGTGATTTCGCGGCCGTAATCTCGCGTATTGTGCATTGCTCAAAGCGCGCAATCATCATCTTTGTGCCGCAATGGCGACCAATAATTGCGGCGTCAGTCACTTCCAGAATCGGCGGGGTATCAAAGATCACCATGTCGTAAACCGCGCTTAACCACTTTGTAAGTTTAGACAGCGCTGGGCCTGCCAAAAGCTCCGATGGGTTGATTGGCATTTCGCCTGAGGGCATGAAGTGTAGGTTGTCTACCATTGTTGTGCTGATCGCATCATTGATGCCGATGGTGCCAGCGAGGACTTCAGCCAACCCATTGTGCGGGTTCACGCCAAATGAACGGTGCAGGTGCCCTGAACTCAGATCGCCATCAACGACAAGCACGCGCTGGCCTGATTTTGCGGCAACGGTTGCGAGGTTGGCGCACACAAAGGACTTGCCGACACCGGGGCTGCCACTTGAGATCATCGCTAGGTTGTTCTTAGCGTTCATCATTAAGAACCGTAGGCGGATTCGGAAGTTCCTAAAGGCTTCGATCGAGGCATCATCTGGGTGGTCACAGGCTAGAACATTGATTCTTAGTTTTTCGTCTGTTCTGGTACTCCGTCGAAAGCTTTTGAATTGCTTGCCAGATGGGGTCCGTGTCAGTTCATTTTCAGAGTAGGGGATTGTGGTGTGAACCGTCAGGCCAATCCTAGAGAACGCCTTTGGGTCGATGATGCCTGATTTTAGGCGGAAACGTAGCAAGATGATCATAACGCCCAGCATGCCGCCCAGCAGTGCGCCGAGCACAGCAATCAGTTTTGGTTTGGTCGCCTCAATCCCGGGCATGATCCCTGCGCTGTCCAGCAGTCGGACGTTATTCACGGAGCTTGCCTTCAGGATCTCTAATTCCTGCCGACGATTATCAAGTGATACAAAAACCGCCTGGGTCGTCTCATAGTCCCGAGTTAGACTCAGTATCTTCTTTTGGACCTCTGGAAGCTGCGTTAGCCTAGTGTTGAGTCTGTCCCGTTGCAGTTGCAAGTTTTCTTGTTGAATGGTGAAAGAGATATAATTGGGGTGCTCCGGCATGAAGCGACGCGCTAGTCCTGCCTCGTTGATAGACATGGCGTTGATGTCCGCCTCAATCTGAACCAGGCTTTCGAGTGCTGCGGCCGCCTCGAGGGGCAGATCAACCGAATTGCGTTCACTCCGGTAATTGTTAAGTGCTGCCTCCGCTCGAGATAGTTTTAGCTTTGCGGCTAAGATCTTCTGGTCTAGGGAGGTTAGGCTACTTTCAGCTTTGTCTGCCAAGCGCCTCACACTTTGATAGTAGTAGTTGGCTGCGACTGAGTCGACAACCTTAACGATGTGCTGCCGCTCAGGCCCATCGAATGCAATCTCGAGGATGCCCGTTCCCTTGCCTTTTTCAGAAACGGACAGCGCTGACTGCAGCGCAAGAATCGTGTTAAAGCGGGGTGATTTTTGCACGTTGAACCGTGTGCCAGGACGCGCGATTAATCGGTCGACGATAATCTCCATCGTCCCACTAAGGCCGAAACTCGGTTCGCCGATATTACCTGTTAAAAGTTTCTGGCCATTGTGAGACAGCGAAAACTGTTGCTCGCTTAAAACAATCAGTTCAAGCGGTTGATCAAGGTAATTTCTCGGTACCTGTAAGTACGAGACTTTTATTTGCTCGCCGCCCCAGGCGTAGCTTTTTAGCCCAAAAGGAGGTGCTGCGATACCGTCGCTTGCATGGCGCCTTGCCATCGCCGCGCCAATCAGAGGAAAGTGAGTGGGCTGTGCAACCGTGGTCAGGTCAAGCTCGTCAACGACATTGCCCAATACCATGCGGGATTTCACCACGAACAATTCCTTGGCGGCGGAACTGTCAGAGCCAATTGTCTGGGTGGTATCGTCAAGGTTAGGGATGCCCTTGGCTGTTTCTTCAAAGAGGACGAAACCATTGGCTCTATAGATGGGTGTTAGTGTCATAGCGTAGGCAATGGCGGCAGTTAGAAACAAGCCTGTGCAGGCGGCAATGACGTGTCGGCCATCCCAGAGAAGTAATAACAGCTCGCGCCAGTCGATCTGGTCACCAAGCTGGGTGTCGGTGTTTTTCTCTTTCATTATGCGCTGCATCATATGCAAGATACCTTTGATTTCAGCCCGAAGTGCTTGGGCAACGATTTGATTTCAGTTAGTTGTCGGTAAGAGCACGGTCAATCCGGTAAAAGCTAGAAAGACTATTCGTTAGCTGGGTCAGCAACTTGTTCCAGCGTTCGATCGGCGCGGAGGTGACGTACACGATGTCCATAGGCTCGAGCCGGAACTGGGTGGTAAGGATGAGCATCGGCCCCTTCGAGGCGCTCAGCTGATAAACATCCACCAACTGCGAGGGCGCGTCACTTGCCCGTAATACAAAGATGCCAGTGGCATCGGCGGTGGTTTCATTAATGCCCTCAACTTTGTTGAGCGCCTCGGCGAGTGTTAACCCGCTGCGGTCAATCCGTTGGGTTTTAGCTTTAATTACGTCGCCCATAATAAAGACCTTTAAAGCGTCGGTAAGCGGCACATGCAACACATCGTTAGGTTTAAGCAGTCTGTTCTGACTGAGAATACCTCGCTGGTAGAGGGCGGAAAGATCGAGGGTCTCTTTGATAAACGCGTCATCTCGGGTCGATGTTAAGGTTACCGATCGCCAATCAGCATTCGTGGTCATGCCGCCGCTAGCATTTATTGCGTCGATTAGCGTTGTAGGCACATTGGTTACAAAGACGGTCCTTGGCGCGTTCACAGCGCCAGAGACGAACACGCGCTGAGACCGGAACGCCGCAACCGAGACGTCGACTTGAGGTTCCTTGATGTATCGGCTCAGGCGCCGTGTAATCTCTTGTCTGATCTCGGTGACGTGCCGGCCCGCCACGGGTACCTTGCCAACGTACGGGTAGAAAATCGTTCCGTCTTGATGCACTTGAATACCCGCATCTTTGGCTGATCTTTGCCCTGCCTGTGGGATGGTGAGTTCGGGATGATCCCAGACGGTAATATTGAGCATGTCGCCAGCACCTACGCGATAGGTGTAGTTCTTCATTTGGCTTTGCAGCGCCAAGTAGGAACTGCCATCGGCCTCGGGATGATTAGACACTATGCTTTCTGTGCCAAACAACGAGTCGACATACTTAGAAAAGGCCTGAGCGATGCGCTTATCTGATTTCGGGCCGATAAATACCCGGTGATGATTTTGATCATGTTTCCTGATGTCGTTACGGAAAACGCTGAATCCTTTAGCCTTCAGCGCTTGTTGCATAGCCTCCGCTTTATCCTCGTCTAAAAAACTCGCCGCCTGTACTACCCACGCTTTTTGTGAATGCATCTCGCTTATGAGGCGCGGCGTAACCGGAATCAGATTGATCGTATTATTGTTTGAGTCGCTCATACTGATGACATCTGCGCCTGGTATCTGAGTGCTAGGCAGAACCGTGCAACCATGAAGAGTGAGGATTGAGGTTAGGGTCATCGCCCATCCCGCTTGGCTCAAAGTACTCATCGGCATTTTTGTTCCATCGTTTATGGTGAATTGGTCTGACGCGTTGCTGAGTGACCTGGGTTGGGGTTTGCTCACGCAGCGGGGCCCGCTCTCAGACCAAACGCGCTCGATAACAGTTTCTTTTCTCAACGACCGGGGCAGTGGCCGAGCTTTGGATGGCGAAAACGGAGCTTTTATGAAAAAACTCATAAATTTGGATCATTTGTGTTACCATAAAATCTCTCGGGGAGTATCGTTCTGAAGATTTAGATAGAGCTCTTGTTATGAACGTTTAATGCCATATATTTTATTGCCATACAAATTTTATTAGTAATAAAATTTAAGTAAACATTAAATTTAACTTATAGTCAAATTTTACTAATAGTTAATTTTATTAAGTAAGGGTGGAATCTCGAAATGGCAGGTCCGAACAAAGCACTAGGTAACGTCGCTCGTCAGGCAAATAAAAAACGGCGTCGCGAGCGTATTCTCGATATTGCGAAAAATTTAATTTCCACAAATGGACTAGAAGCGTTCACGCTAAGTCAGCTTGCAGATGAAGCGGGGGTAACTTCGCCTACGATCCACAACTTGTTTGGCAAGAAAAACGATATTGTCGAAGAGCTTGTTGCGGAGATGATTGAAGCTGTAAGTGGGGCCATTATAGAAGCCGCGCCGAGCGATATCATAGAAAACACCTACTTCATAGCCGACCGGGCGTCTGGCCAGTTTGGAGAGAACGAGGACTTCTGGCGTGCTGCGTTTCAAGCTGCCGCGCATTTAAACCTATTTGATCCGCGAAACCCGAATGGACTCCATCCTCGAGCCTGGCAACTCGCCAAACCGCGGGAAGAGTGGCACACGGATGGGCACCTTCTAGGGAATGTTGCAACCCATCTGATTTGGAAGAGGGTTCATGATGCGCAGCGACTCGCGCGACTTGATTGGGTCAGTGGGTATATCGACTTGAAACAATACCGCCGGCAAGTCGTGGAGGGCATCCTTATGACTTACGCGGCGGATGCAAGCCCCGCATTACAAGTTAGGTTATCTAAAGCGCTTAGTGAGTTAGACGATGCGTAGCCCTCATTACTGGCCAAAGTAACCTGAAAAATAAGGTGTTTTTTTGAATAGGTGTTTCCAAGGGACCTGTTCTCAAAAGCTCAGCGATGGATTTTGAACGACTCCTCCCTAACGGTATGGCTACGCAGTACTGTCCGGACAATCTAAAGACCGGGTTTCTCAAACATGAGGCGCTAAGGGCTAATCGTCTTTCGATGCCATGGTCTCTGAATTCATTGGCCATTTGCGGAACGAGACACAGCTGGAGAAGTTGAGGCTTATATTCAGAAACGTGTGCCTGTTCAGTAGGGTTGGCCACAGGTGCTTGAGACACGCAGTAATGCCCTAGACAGCTTTATACCTGTCTTACTCGCTTGCATTAGTAATACGTACCAACACTAGGAGTTCCATCTGGTGAAGTGGGGGGTAGCCCGGGGTGGGGTGCTGGTTAGCTGGAGACGATCGAACCGCTGGCTGCGAAAGGCTCTGAGTTCGCTGCTTTCTCATTGGCTTCGATATTTAGGGTCCGTCTGCTGGCACGTGTTGGCTTTTTATAGATGCGATATTTCACGAAGCATCCGACAGGCAAGATTTCTTGCTCGATGCTAATATTTCTAGATTTGTAAGCGCGGCCATGCTCCGCCGAAGTTTATCGTTTTTTGTTTTGTAGATATTTTTTCTTAACAGCTCCCCATTTTTTTGCGCGAATTTAGCGAGTTGTACTTTGGCATTTTTGGTCCACGGATCGTCGCGATAATCGTCGTTTTTTTGATGCCAGGATTTCTGTTGTTTCCTCGTTATCTTTTCGGCCTGATTGGCGCCAAATCCTTTTAGCGCGATCGCAGACAGCGCAGACAGCCGGTCGCAGTAAAATGCCTTGTCGCCTTTAAAATTTAGGTCATCACCATCGATTGAGATGCTGTAGGTTAAGCGGTTCTGGACACCTTCACACGCTTCACCCGTTTTATAGACAAAGCCAGTTGATGCCTTGAGCGCTGAATTATCGAAAATATCATTCGGTTTATCCTCGCAATAAAAGACTCCGTTTGAGGCACAATTTTCAATTACTGTTGCGTCAGATATCGAGCCATCTGCATTGACTGTAAACTCAAGAGTGACCCAGCCCTGCAAGGCCTGAGCTAGAGCCTTCTTGGGGTAAGCGGGTTGAGTTTTTTTGAGGGGTAGAAGGTCTTTTGAGCAAGATGCGTCGCCGAAGGCTGCAGGCGTAAAGCCGATCAATAGCATGAGAAATAAATTAGTCATAGGTTCCCTAACGACGAAGAGATTTTCTATAAATTAGAGAAATTTTGGCGCCTTGTCTACGCAACTCGGGAAGAAGCACGCAGTGATGTGTTCGATTATATAGAGATGTTTTACAACGCTCGGCGGCGTC
>ENA-OQVM01004639-OQVM01004639.1-marine-metagenome-genome-assembly--contig:-NODE-4639-length-13837-cov-28.095930_pt1 | contig 13837 bp, 9 predicted proteins | sample MGYA00237776_ERZ505498 | MGnify/ENA primary metagenome ERZ505498 (study PRJEB26159, sample SAMN06265151) | marine metagenome | isolation source: Helgoland LTER site | place: Germany:Helgoland, sampling... | reverse complement strand
ATTAAGGGACACTCATCTCCCCTTGATACTTGATCAAAATATTTCGCATATTCTGGTTGACGAATTTCAAGATACCAATGAATCTCAACTTATTTTTATAGAGCTCCTTACTCAGAATTTTGCTGGTAACCCAGAAAAGTCTTTTTTTGCTGTCGGTGATCCCATGCAATCAATTTACCGATTTAGGAAAGCTGAAGTTGAAATATTTAGTCGAGTTCAAAAGAGTGGGATTAGTGATTTAAAACTTACTTCTCTTTTCCTTAAGGTAAATTTTCGATCTAATAAAAATATTATTGATTGGCTAAATAATAGCTTTTCAAAAGCATTCCCTTTAATTGATGATTCTGATGAAGGTTCCGTTCCCTATTCTAGTTGTGAATCGAGTAATAACAATCTAGAGGGTGGGATGGAATTAATCGCCCTTACTTGTGATACAAAAAGTAAAACAGCGCAATATGAAGCTGAGGCTCTTTACGTTTTAAATTTGATCAAGGATACAAGGAAATCTAATCCTGATGCCAGTATTGCTGTTCTTACTAGATCAAAAGCTCACCTAAACGAACTCATTACTCTAATAAATAAGAAAGATTCCTCCATACCCATTGATGCAATTGAAATGTCAAAAATTTTATCTAATCAGACGTTCCAAGATATTTTATGTTTAACTAAAGCATTATTCGACTTTAGTGATAGAACAAATTGGATAGCAGCCCTAAAATCACCTTGGTGTGGTCTATCTATAAATGATCTAGTTTTATTATTTGAAAAAGATCACAAATCATTAGTCTGGGAATTAATTAATAACATTGATAACACGAGTCGACTTGATAAGAATAGTGCGAGAAGGTTAAGAAGTTTTGTTGAAGTCATTAGGGAAAATATCCAGTATCGAGGACGAATATCACACAGATACTTCGTTGAGGGTATTTGGCGACAATTGAATGGGGAAAAGTCTATGGTTGATTCGAACGACATTCAAAATATCGATCTCTTCTTAGAGCTGCTTGAAGAGGCTAGCGAAATATTATCAATTGATTTCATCAAATTAGAGCGGTTAATAGAAAATAAATTTATATCAAAGACAAGCATTCAAAAAAATTCAATTAAGTTTTTAACCATACAGAGATCAAAGGGTTTAGAGTTTGATCATGTCATCATTCCCAACCTAAATAAAAGGACAAGGAATGAAGAGTCAGACTTGGTACTTTACGACAAATCTACCTTATCTATTAAGAATCCAGGAAATGATAAAAATCTTCATAGCTATCATGCATATAAAGAACGTAAAAGATTAGATAATGAAAAAATTCGTTTGTTATACGTGGCAATGACCCGAGCAAAAAATAAGTGCTACCTAATTGGAACAGTTAAAAAAGAAGGTGATTTAGTAATTCCAAATTCAGGTACATTCATGAACATTTTATGGCCATTCTTTAGCGATAAATTTACAGAAATTGCGACTCCTGAGGATGAAAATAGCTTTGAAAAATTTATTCCAAAACTAAGAAGATTGAATGACAATTTTTATTCAGGGGATAAAAGATACAAGCGGTCAATTGATACCGAAGAATTATCATTTTGTTACCCTAATATGAGTACGGATATACAAAGGTTTACAGGGAATATTGTGCACAAATATTTAGAAATTATTGTTAAAAAACAATTAGATATTGATAAAATTTTATGTAATAAATTAGATTATACTGAATCACTTTATTTAGGAAAAAATTTTAAAAAAAAGGATATTAAAATCGGTTTAAATTTAGTGAAGAAATCATTAGAGATGCTGAAAAAAACCTCTGATGGCCGTTGGATTTTAAATAGATATTTAGCTGATAATTCTGAAGTTAGCTACCTTTTAGAAAGCAATAACACAACCACTCAACATATCCCAGATAGAAGTTTTATTGAAAACGATATCCAATGGATTATTGATTATAAAACACCCTTCTCACCAATTAAAAATTTAGCTGTTGAAGCAAAAAAACATCTACCCCAGCTGCGATTATATGAAACAATTTTTAAGAGGAATAAAAGAGTTATTCAAAAAGCTATTTACTTTGCTCCCCAAGGAAAATTAATTAAACTTTGAGGTCATCAATTTTTTTTGTAATAAATGTTACTCTTTTTGCGACCTCTTCTTCTTCTAGGGCAACTTTTAATTTATCAGGTCCGTTCATCTTAAATCGATGATCACTTTGAATTAAATCAATTAATTTTATTGGGTCGATGCTAGCGTTTTTCTGAAATGTGATCTCGGTTGATTTTTTATTTGAATCAATTTTTATTATTTCTGTTGAAGCTATATCTATTCTTAATTTATGAAATATTACAAGATCCTTAGTTTGTTCTGGCATTTGGCCAAACCTATCTATCAATTCTTCTTTTAGTGCTACTAATTCATCTTGACTCTTACAGCTTGAAAATCTTTTATAAATTACTAGCCTTTCGTTAGTGTTAGGGCAGTATGTTTGAGTGAGTATGGTTGGGGTATGAAGGTTAATCTCTCGATTAGATGTAATTGGTTTTTCTATATCCAGTTCCTCTCCTGCTTTGAGTTGTTTAATTGCTTTATTTAACATCTCCATATACAGACTAAAGCCAATTTCATGCATTTGACCACTCTGATTGTCGCCAAGGAGCTCACCAGCACCACGAATTTCTAGATCATGTATGGCTAGATGGTACCCCGCCCCTAAGTCCTCCATGAGTTGAATGGCCTCCAGTCGTTTTTTTGCGTTTGATGTTAACTTTCTATCTTCATCTATCATTAAGTATGCGTATGCCTGGTGGTGCGACCGCCCCACCCTTCCACGCAGTTGATGAAGCTGTGCAAGCCCAAACTTGTCAGCTCTATTCATGATGATTGTATTGGCAGATGGGATATCGATACCGGTTTCAATGATTGTAGAACAAAGTAGTATATTGATTCTATGTTGATGGAAGTCTTGCATCACGCTTTCTAGTTCTTTTTCCTTGAGTTGGCCGTGAGCAATACCAATTCTTGCGTCGGGCAGCAGCTTAGACAACTTTTCATACATAAACTGAATGGTATTAACCTCATTATGAAGGAAATATACCTGCCCCCCTCTATTAAACTCTCTCGAAACAGCCTCATTTATAATGCCTTGGCTAGAATTAACGACAAAAGTTTTAATAGGTAGCCTTTTTTCAGGGGGGGTAGAAATGATTGAAAACTCTCTTAGTCCCTCCATCGCCATTGATAAAGTTCTTGGTATTGGTGTGGCTGTGAGTGCTAAGACATCAACATTTTTTCTGAATGCCTTTAGCTTTTCCTTTTGCCGAACACCAAATCTATGTTCCTCATCAATCACAATGAGCCCAAGATCTTTAAATTTAACGTCAGGTTGAATTAATCGATGTGTCCCAATAATTATATCTATTTGCCCATTTTCAAGCTTTTTTAAGGACTCTAATTGTTGCTTCTTTGATTTAAACCTTGATATTTCTTCAATCTTTATTGGCCATTTTGCAAACCTATCACTAAAATTTGAAAAATGCTGTTCTGCTAAGAGGGTTGTTGGGACTAAAATAATTACTTGTTTATTATTTAAGACTGAAATAAACGCTGCTCTCAGGGCGACTTCTGTTTTTCCGAATCCCACATCACCGCATATTAATCTATCCATGGGTTTAGGAGATTCCATATCGTGAATTACTTTTTCAATGGCTGTTTGTTGATCTATTGTTTCCTCAAATGGAAACTCATCACAAAAAACTTCATAATCCTTAAGGTTTATTTTTGAGCTATAACCTCGTTGAATTGATCTTTTTGCGTATAGATCCAGTAATTCTGCGGCAGTATCATGAATTTGCAGTAATGCTTTCTTTTTTGCTTTATCCCATGCCCCACTCCCTAGTTTGTGGATGGGTGCTGACTCACTTGGGCCACCGGAGTATCTTGAAACTAAAAAAAGATTTGAGACTGGGACGTAAAGCTTATCATCCCTCTCGTAGTGCAGTAACAAAAACTCAGTCATGCCATCGCCATAATCTAAATCAACCAGGCCCTGGTATCTGCCTACCCCATGAAGCTCATGAACCACGGGGTCTCCTACATTAAGCTCTGTGAGATCTTTAACAATCCCGTCTTCATTAAAGCTCTTATTTCTATTTTTTTTCTTAATTTGCTTAACGAAATTAGGAAAAATTTCATTTTCGGTGATTACTATAAACTCATCATGAAAAAATCCTTTATGAAGAGGGCTTGAGATTAAACATACTTTTTGATCTGATAAAGTAAAATCTTGCCAAGTCTCAATTTCTTTAAAATTTTGGTCTGACTGCTTTAATAATTCAGCAATCGACTCTCGGCGACCTAAGCCATCTGTGCAAATCAAAATCCTTTTTTTACTGTTGCCTATGAATTGTTTTAATTTCCTCAAGGGCGGTAAATCGTCTCTGTCTATAGCAACATCGAATTGAGTTGGTGTGGAAATTTTTGTTTTTTTTATTTGTTCAGATTGGTTAATTTTTTTGAAAAATTGATCAGTTGGTAATAATAGATCAGTTGTTTCTAAGATAGGTCTTTCAGGATCGTATGCATACAGACGGAATCTACTCTGCGCTTCAGATTGATAGTCTATGGCAGCTTTATGCACATCTCCTAACTGAAGAGTTAGGTCACTAGGGTTAATGTAATCGAAAATTGTATTGGTATTTTCAAAGAATAGAGGCAGATACCATTCAATACCAGCAAATGGTGTCCCTTTGCTGATATTTTTGTATGGCTTTGATTTAGATAAGTCCCCGTTAAACTTTTCACGATAATTTTCCCGAAATTGACTAACGCCATCAGAGTCAATAGGAAATTCTCTTGCTGGTAATAGTTTGATTTTATTTGTTGGATACAAGCCACGCTGTGTATCAACATCAAACGTCCTTATCGTATCAATTTCATTTCCAAAAAAATCGATTCTGTAGGGGACGATTGAGCCCATTGGATAAATATCAATAATGCTGCCACGAATCGCAAACTCTCCAGGGCTTAAAACCTTATCGACATTAAAGTAACCATTTTCAATCAATCTGGTTTTAAATGCCTCAATATCCACCTCTTGCTTTACTTTAAAATCAAAACTAAATTTTTCTATATAAGATTTAGGGGGAAGAAAATGTAAGGCAGTTGTAATTGGTAAAAGGTTGATATCAAACTCATTCTGCGTCATCTGATAAAGAGCAAGTAACCTTTCTGAAGTAAGTTCTGGATGGGGTGATATTTGATCGTAGGGAAGTGTTTCCCAGTCAGGCAAATGGTTAATTCTTAATTCAGGATAGAACCATATTAATTCTTCTTTTAGTGAGATAGCGTCAAATACATTCGCGGTAAATATATTTAATGATTTTTTTTTGTCTTTTAGATGGCTGTAAAAAACCCTACCAATCTCGATGCTATGAGAGGTATTAGTTTCAAACATAAATCCTTTCTTCAAAAGGTTTTTCTTTTGCGACGTTGCCATTAATTGCTATCTTTAATCAAGGAGGTATTATAAGCATGAATGAATTAATTGAAATGAGTTTTCATGAATGATAAAGAATTAGTAGCGTATGCCGCACTTGATTATGTTGAGGATAATTCAATTGTTGGCCTTGGGACCGGCTCTACAGCAGATATTTTTATTAAAATGCTTGCGGAAAAAATCAGCAATGAATCATTGAATATATCTGTGGTGGCAAGCTCGGTCATTAGCCAGAAAAAAGCAAATGATGCAAAATTAAATTACATATCTATTGATCAAGTTACCTCAATTGATCTCTATGTTGATGGTGCTGATGAAATAACTCAAGATTTAGAGATACTTAAGGGTCGTGGTTTCGATCTGATTCGAGAAAAGCTCTTAGCGCAAATGAGTGAAAAGTTTATTGTGATAGGTGATAATTCCAAAATTGTTTCTAAAATCGGTCAAAATTACTTAATTCCTATCGAAATTACGCCAATTGCATGGAAAATTACAAAAAGTTTGGTTGAGAAAATTGCAAAAAAATGTGTAGTTAGAGAAAATATGGAGAAAAATGCATTTGCTATCTCATCCTATGGAAACTTTGTACTTGATTGCGAGTTTAATTATTCAAATTTGGATGATCTCGCAAGGGACATAGCTAACATCCCCGGTGTTTTTGAGCATGGTTTGTTCTTAAAATTGGCTTCATTGGCTATTATCGCTGATGCGGGAAAAGTAAAAAAAATATCAATTTAGCTTTAATTTTTAGCTTGAATGATCTTGACTCCATTCATATATGAAACCAATGCCTTGGGCACCTCAACATCTCCATTCTCTAATTGATAATTTTCAATAATTGCAACCATCGCTCTTCCCACTGCAATGCCTGAACCATTCAATGTATGAAGGAGTTTATTTTTCTTATCGCTGTCTTTAAATCTAGCCTTTAATCTTCTTGCTTGAAAATCCTCGCAGTTAGAAATAGAGGATATTTCTCTGTAGCAATCTTGTGATGGCATCCAAACTTCAATATCAAAGGTCTTGGCAGCCCCAAAACCCATATCTCCTGAACATAAACTCATCACCCTGTATGGAAGTGCTAATTTTTTTAAAATAAGCTCTGCATGGCTAAGCATTTCATCAAGCACATCATAGCTCTGGCTAGGATGACATATCTGAACAAGCTCAACCTTATCAAACTGATGCTGTCTGATCATCCCCCGCGTATCCTTTCCATAAGAGCCAGCTTCGGATCTAAAACAAGGAGTTAAGGCTGTCAGTTTGATGGGTAATTCATTTAAATCAACTATACTATCTCTTACAAAATTGGTTAATGGGACTTCGCCAGTTGGAATTAGATATAGCTTTTCATCACTACCCCCTTTCTTTGTGATAAATAAATCCTCTTCAAACTTTGGTAGCTGCCCTGTACCTTTAAGTGAATCGTAGTTAACCAAGTAAGGTGTGTAACACTCCTCATAACCATGTTCTTGAGTTTGTATATCTAACATGAATTGACCGAGAGCTCTATGCAGACTTGCAAGACCAGATCGAATAGAAGTAAATCTGGCACCAGATAACTTTACTCCTAAATCAAAATCTAAGCCTAAACTTTCTCCTATATCTACATGGTCTTTTACCTTAAAAGAAAATTCTTTTTTTTCTCCCACTTCCTTTATCACTTCGTTATCGTTCTCGCTTTGTCCAATCGGAACTGACTCGTGAGCTAAATTGGGTATATCGAGTAAAAATTCTTGGATTTTATTTTGTACTTCCTCTAGGGCACCATTTTGCACTTTCAGTAAATCATTTGTTTGACCTACCGACTTCATATGCTCAGTGACATCATTTCCCTTTGATTTTTCAACGCCTATTTTTTTAGAGAGGTCGTTCCTTGATTCTTGAAGCTCCTGGACCTTGACTTGCAAATTTCTTCTTTCATTTTCAAGGCCGATAAAACTTTTTTTATCAATCTTAAAACCTCTTGAATTTAACCTAGATTCAACCTCATCAATATTATTTCTAAGTAAATTAATATCTATCATAAAAGTTATTCCGTTTTATTTTTGTTGTAATGTTGATCTAATTGTTTCAAAAACTCTTTTTTTTCACTAATTTTTTTTTCTAATCCACGGTCTGTTGGATTATAAAATTCTACAGGGTCTATCTCGTCAGGAAAATATTTTTCTCCAGCAGCATAGGCATGATTTTCATTGTGCGCATAACGATAGTTTTTTCCATAACCCATATTATCCATTAATTTTGTGGGTGCATTTCTAAGGTGCATGGGAACATCAAGATGTCCTTGATTCTGTATAAAGGACTTAGCTGTATTAAATGCCTGGTAAGCACTATTGCTCTTTGGTGCCATTGATAGATAAATAACGGCGTTACTTAAGGCTAGTTCTGCCTCAGGAAAACCTAGCCTTTCATAAATTTGATAGGCCTCTAAAGCCATTGTTTGTGCCCTTGGATCAGCGATACCAATATCCTCAATAGCAATCCTTATAATGCGCCTTGCCAAATATAATGGATCAGCTCCACCGTCGAGCATTCTTAAAAGCCAGTAAAGTGCAGCGTCTGGGTTTGAACCTCTAACCGATTTATGTAATGCTGAAATTTGATCATAAAATTGCTCTCCTCCCTTATCGAAACGCCTTGATTTATCAGACATAGTTTTTTTAATATCATCAGAATCAATCTTTAAATTTTTTTCTGTAAAAGCCTTTAAACAAACTATCTCCAATAAATTAATTAGTTTTCGCCCATCCCCATCTGAGAATTCAAAAATTATTTTTTTTGCATCATCCGTAATGGTTAAATCATTAAATTCACCTATTGCTCTCTTAAGAATTTTATCTAGCTCTTCTGTTGTTAGTGCTTTTAATGAGTAGACCTGGCAGCGACTTAGTAATGCTGAATTAACTTCAAAAGATGGATTTTCTGTCGTAGCCCCAATAAATACAATTAATCCTGATTCAATATGAGGTAAAAACGCATCCTGTTGGCTTTTGTTGAACCTATGCACCTCATCAACAAATAAAATTGTTTTTTTATTTTGTTGATCTCTCATAAATTCAGCTTTATCAATGGACTCTCTAATTTCTTTTACCCCAGATAAAACTGCTGAAATAGAAATAAAGTGTGCGTCTATCGTATTCGATATAACTTTTGCAATACTTGTCTTCCCAACACCTGGTGGCCCCCATAAAATAATAGAGGGAAGGTTTCCTGTCTCAATCGCAACCCTTAAAGATTTACCTTTGGAAAAAATGGCGGTTTGGCCAACAATCTCATCAAGCGTTTTTGGTCTTAATTTTTCGGCAAGTGGTATTGAGATTTCAGAGGTCATCTAATTTTTAATCACATCAATGCCATCAGGATAATTAAATAAAAATTTACCCACATTGATATCTTGGTTTTGAATTATTTTAGAAAATTGAATTGTTGTTTCATTATCAAAATTATCTGTAATTTTCATTTCTTTGAGTTGGTCAAAGTTAAATTTAAAAACGACCTGCTTAAAAAAAGCTCGATCTAAATCCTTTGGTGTTGCTTTATATTTTGAAGAATTGCTTGAGTTTGTAATTAATTTTGTATTAAAAAATTCATGAATATTATCTGATACCAAAAGCATTGCTGGACTAATACCTACTTGCTTATCAAGCTTACTGACAATCACCTGCTTTAAATCTGGGTCATATAAATATAGAAACTCACCATCACTTATAATTTCATTTTCTGAGGGTGCTTTATACTCCCATCGAAAATAATTTGGCTTCATAAACATAACTCTGCCAACAGATTCATCAATTAGTTGGTCAGTTGAGTCTTTTACAATTTGGGTAAAGTCTGCATTAAACGAATTTAATTTAACAAGAATTTTTTCTAATTTATTATTTTCAGCGTAAACACTCAGAGAGAGAAAAAATAAAATTATAAATTTAATCATTTGTATTTGATGTAATTATTTCTCTATTACCATTGCTTTGCATAGGGGTAACTAACCCTGCTTTTTCCATATCTTCAATAATTCTTGCTGCGCGATTATAGCCAATCCTGAGATTTCTCTGCACATAGGAAATAGAGGCCTTTCTTGATTGAATCACAATTTGAACTGCCTCGTCATATAGTGGGTCCTTTTCTCCTCCAATCTCACCTCCATCAGATACGCCATCAACTTCGATTGGATTTAAAACCTCATCTATATATTGCGGAGTCCCTTTTGATTTAAGGAAATCAACTACCTTATGGACTTCTTGATCGGAAACAAATGCACCATGAATTCGGTCAGGATAGCTAGTTCCTGGTGGCATATAGAGCATATCACCCTTACCGAGTAATGTTTCAGCACCCATTTGATCAAGTATGGTTCTTGAGTCAACTTTGCTTGATACCTGAAACGCAATTCGTGAAGGAATATTTGCTTTTATTAACCCCGTAATAACATCAACTGAAGGTCGTTGCGTTGCCAGAACTAAATGTATTCCCGACGCTCTCGCTTTTTGCGCAAGCCTTGCAATTAATTCCTCAATTTTTTTACCCATTACCATCATCAGATCTGCTAGCTCATCAATGACGATGACTATTAAAGGAAGCTCCTCAAGAACCTCTGGTTCCTCAGGGTTAAGACTAAACGGATTAGTTAGAGGCTTATCTTTTATTGCAGCCTCTTTTAATTTTTGATTAAAACCAGCAAGGTTTCTCACGCCAAAAGCTGACATAAGCTTATATCTTTTATCCATCTCAGCAACAGCCCAATTTAGGGCATGGCTCGCTTGACTCATGTCAGTTATGACGGGAGACAGCAAATGAGGGATATTATCGTAAACAGAAAGCTCTAACATCTTAGGATCAATTAAAATCATTTTTACCTGATCGGACGTTGCTTTATACAACAAGCTCAAAACCAATGCGTTAATTGCCACTGATTTACCAGCACCCGTTGTCCCAGCAATTAATAAATGCGGCATTTTTGAAATATCAGCAACAGCTGGGTTACCCGCAATGTCCTTTCCAAGGGCTATAGTAAGTAAGCTTGGTGTGTCCGCGAATATTTTAGAATTCATTATTTCAGATAGAAACACTATTTGTCTATTTGGATTTGGTATTTCAAGTCCCATATAGGTTTTACCAGGAATGGTCTCAACAACTCTAATGCTTGAAACTGATAATGCCCTGGCTAGGTCTTTTGATAAATTAATCACTTGACTACCCTTTACACCGGCTGCAGGTTCAAGTTCATATCTAGTTATAACTGGTCCAGGTTGAGCCGTAATAACCTTTGCCTCTATTCCAAAATCAAGTAATTTTTTTTCAATAAGTCGAGAAATAAATTCAATTGTCTCAGCACTCTGTGGGTTTGTTTTTTTTGATGGCTCATCTAGGAGGTGAATTGGGGGCAAATCCTGCTCACTCTCACCAAATAAATTCTTTTGTTTTTCTTTAATTGCGCGCTTACTTTCTTCCGTATTTTTTTGATTATCAACAATGGTTACAGGCTCTCTATCAATGAGCTTCTTTCTTTCCTTTTCAACAACGACAAATCTTTCTTTTTCAAGTTTTTTACCCTCCCTTCTATCTTGCCAATCTATGTATAAATTTTTAAGAAATGTTATGAAGTTAAAAATGAAGTTGCCTAGGGACTCAGAGATAACGATCCAAGACCACCCAGTAAACAAACTAAATCCAATGGCGAATGAGAATAACAAAAAGATTAGCCCCCCTTCGTAGCCGAAGGTTTGAACAATAAATTGGTTAGTCAAATGGCCTACCATGCCACCCTGCTCAGTTGGAAAGCTCGCATTGATTTTAACTATATAGCCGGCCTCAAAAGCAGATGATGAAAATATTAATAATAAAAAACCAAGGTAATGAACAATTAAAAGATGTTTCTTGTTATAACCCTCATCCTCGATTCTTGGATAGATTAGAAAAATACTATAAACACTTAGAAAGACAAGCCACCATGCAGACAAACCAAAAATTGATAGCATGAGATCAGAAAAGTATGCCCCCACAACTCCAGCTAAGTTTTGAATAACTTCATTACCGCCACTATGTGTCCATGCAGGATCATTAACTGAAAAAGTGCTTAGTGCTAAGGTAATATATACACCAAGAAAAAGGAGCGTAAGCCAAGAGGCTTCCCTGATAATCCTACTTGCTAATTTTCTTGTAGAGGCCTGCGATTCAATAATTTTTTTATTCGCAGCTTTTGATTTTTTAGTAAATAGCAATTTTTAAATTTTTTACGTTGTGTTTATCCAAATTATATCAGTATGTTTACGAATTGCACTTATAGAAGAATTAAATAATGAATAGTATTCAGTTAATGTTTGATTCATATTGATTGCTCATCTAAAATTATGCTAATTTAAATCAAACTGAGTAAACCTTTATGTCAAAACATTCCCATCTCATAATCCTTGGATCAGGACCAGCAGGTTATAGTGCAGCGATTTATGCTGCTAGAGCAAATTTAAAACCAACACTTATCACAGGTGTTGAGCAAGGTGGTCAATTGATGACAACTACTGATGTTGATAATTGGCCTGCTGATGCCGATGGAGTTCTTGGTCCCGATCTGATGAGCCGGTTTGAAAAGCACGCACTTAGATTTAATACTGATATTGTTTTTGATCAGATTCATACAGCCGACCTTCTTAAGCCCTCTAAAGAAAAAAAACCTTTCCGCTTGATAGGAGATGAATCTGAATATACATGTGATTCACTCATCATTTCTACAGGTGCTTCAGCTATGTACCTTGGTCTTGAAAGTGAGAATAAATTTCTTGGAAAAGGTGTTTCAGCTTGTGCAACTTGTGATGGTTTTTTTTACAAGGGCAAAGAAGTAGCTGTTGTAGGTGGAGGAAATACAGCAATTGAAGAGGCTCTCTATTTATCAAACATTGCAAGCAAGGTTACATTGATTCATCGAAGAGACAAATTTAGAGCTGAAGCAATTCTTGTTGATAAAGTATATGAAAAGGTTGAGGAAGGAAAAATAGTCCTTGAACTTCATAAAACTCTTGATGAAGTAATTGGTGATGATAGCGGAGTAACTGGAATTAAAATTAAAGACGTTAATTCAAATAAAATTAAAGAAATAGATTTGTTAGGTGTATTTATTGCCATAGGCCATAAACCAAATACTGATTTATTCCAAGAACAACTTAAAATGGAAAATGGTTACATCGTTACAGAATACGGGAGGGATGGAAACTTCACTCAAACAAGTATACCCGGTATCTTTGCCGCAGGGGATGTGCAGGACCACGTTTATAGACAAGCGATTACTAGCGCTGGAACTGGTTGTATGGCCGCTCTTGATGCGGAGAGATTTCTTTCAAAGAATGACTAACGAAGAGGATATATTTAGGGATGCAGTCAAGGGGGTAAAGCCCTTAAAAATTAAGTCGCCTAAGATCCAAAAAGCTATTAAAAAACCCAAACCAATAGCAAAAAAATTTATAGAAGATGAGAAAAAAGCCTTACTTGACTCCTTAAGCGATGATTTTATTTCAACGGAAAATGAATCAGGAGAGGAACTAAGATACTTAAAAAAAGGACATTCACCAGATATTCTTAATAAGTTGAAAAAAGGGTATTGGGTTACGCAAAAATCTATTGACCTTCACGGCCTAATCTCAGAGGAAGCAAAGTCATATATTGTTAATTTCATCAGTGACTGTAAAAAAAAGAAGGTAAGGTGCATAAAAATTATTCATGGTAAAGGCTTACGCTCTCATAATAAGGAGCCTGTTTTACGCAATAAAGTTAAAAATTGGCTGATACAAAAAGAAGAGGTAATTGCTTATGTTGAAGCGCCAAGACATGATGGTGGAAGTGGTGCAGTGCTGGTCTTACTGAAGGAGTATTAAAGAACCAATTAAAATGATTCTATTAAGCACGAACATTGTGCAGCAATTCCTTCAGACCTTCCAATAAACCCCATCATTTCTGTTGTTGTAGCTTTAATATTTACTTGTGATTCTTCACACTTACAGTCAACCGCAATATTTTCAATCATTTTAGGAATGAATTCAGATAACCTGGGTGACTGACAAATAATGGTCGCATCAATATTAATAATCTTAAATTTTTTTGACTCAACTAACCTAATAACTTCTGTCAAAAGATCCCGAGATTTTGCATTTTTAAAGGCAGGGTCTGTGTCAGGAAAGTGTTGCCCAATATCTCCCATACCACTTGCACCAAGAAGTGCATCCATGATGGCGTGAATTAACACATCTGCATCGGAATGCCCCTTTAGGCCAAGGTGAAAATCAATTAACACTCCCCCAAGAATTAATTTTCTCTTCGAAACAAGCTGATGCACATCGTAACCTTGACCCACCCTAATCATGATTGGA
>ENA-OQVM01004638-OQVM01004638.1-marine-metagenome-genome-assembly--contig:-NODE-4638-length-13838-cov-6.300705_pt1 | contig 13838 bp, 15 predicted proteins | sample MGYA00237776_ERZ505498 | MGnify/ENA primary metagenome ERZ505498 (study PRJEB26159, sample SAMN06265151) | marine metagenome | isolation source: Helgoland LTER site | place: Germany:Helgoland, sampling... | reverse complement strand
CAACAGGAGCGCGAGGATTGACCGTGCGACTTCTCGTCAGGTAGTAAATTTCATCATCACTTGTCCGAAGCCCTCAGAGGCCATGGAGAAAAATAGTTCCGAGATTACATGTCGTGCCACTAAGGCTCGTTAGGGGTTTTTTATGACCGGCCGCACAAGTGGATCGCACAAGTTGCCTACCCGTGCGGCCGGTCATCGATAAAAAGTCACTCAAGGTGAGTGTTTAGGCAAGAACCGTCCAGATAACCAGAGCAACCGGCGAGTGCTGTAGTCGCGAGGATAATGAGGGGGACGGCAACACGCATGGTAACTCTCCTATATTTTCGTGTCGTAATTTTTTGGCGGATGGTAGGAAACGTATCTCCATTCCCTGGTCACGGAGCCGGGAAATTTAGGGGAACCCCTGAACCCAGTTGGCGTACAGCCTGTTTGATCCTGAGTGAATTTGGTTCGGTTACATGAAAGTGTTTTTACGCTTTTGGTGACATGGTCACGACCAATTCGTAGGTTATTCCCGAGTCTTTCTGTCACCCGGCAGAGTAGGGCTGTTGGCGTCACATTGCACTGTGAATTTCGCCGAGTCAAACAAGCTTGAGTGGGATGGCGCAACGGGTTGGGCGTCTAATTGCCGGTTTTCCTCAAATTCATGACTAGAGCAGCTTGATCTTCACCAACTTCAAGGTAAGTTGCCTGGATCCTGTTTGGCGAAGTCCGCTTCCCAATAATGATTCCGTCATTGTCCGCGGCATGGAATTCGCCGTTTTTGTACATGACTCCTTGGAATAGTTCTTCCTCACTCCACTCGCCGTTGCTTTGCCGCCAAGACTTCACCCCGGTGAAGGTCACTCCGTTTACCTTCTGAATCGTGAATCGAAGGTCGCTTGACTTAAAGACACCATTCTCATAACCGTAATTTGTTCCGAGCCATATTCCGGAGATGTCGGAATTCTTGGGCGTGGATTTCGTCTGCGCATGAGCAGTGCCTGATGGGACTGCAAAGAGTAGTAATAGGACAGCGATTGCGCTGAGCAGTTTTTTCATTGTTCGAGCGTATCAGGACAGGGTTAGAGGAGAACTGCAGTAACTGCGCGGATTGGATACATTTTCTATGAGGGGAACTAGTGGTTCAGGCGTAAAAAGGGGGTAAGAATCCGCACAGTAACCAAGCTCATGAACCGTGGAATGCTTGAGACAGGTTCGGTGTGCGACAGGTATGAGTCGCATGGACTCAAGTTCTATGCGTTCGATTTGCTAATTCAGTTGAAGTAGGGCACACTTGTCTAGTACTCGAAAGAGCCAACCAGATTTAGTAAGAACGCACAAACTCAAAAAATGGATAAATAACATAGAAAAATAACTCGGAAAAGAGGAGCCACCTAATGGCTAGAGCAGTAGGAATTGACCTTGGAACAACAAACTCGGTTGTCTCGGTCCTTGAAGGCGGAGAGCCTGTAGTAATTACAAATGCTGAAGGTGCTCGCACCACACCGTCTGTTGTCGCTTTTGCTAAGAACGGCGAAGTGCTCGTTGGTGAAGTGGCCAAGCGCCAGGCAGTTACCAACGTTGATCGCACAATCCGTTCGGTCAAGCGCCACATGGGCACCAACTGGGACGTTGACATTGACGGCAAGAAGTACACCCCACAGGAAATAAGCGCACGCACCCTGATGAAGCTCAAGCGCGATGCTGAGGCATACCTGGGTGACACCGTCTCGGACGCGGTTATTACCGTCCCGGCCTACTTCAACGACGCCCAGCGTCAGGCCACAAAAGAAGCCGGTGAAATTGCCGGTATGAACGTGCTCCGCATTATTAACGAGCCAACCTCAGCTGCACTCGCATACGGCCTTGACAAGGGCGACCAAGAACAAACAATCTTGGTTTTTGACCTCGGTGGCGGAACGTTCGACGTGTCACTCCTTGAAATCGGTGACGGAGTCGTCGAAGTGAAGGCAACCAGTGGAGACAACAATCTTGGTGGAGACGACTGGGACAACGCGGTCGTCGACTGGATGGTCACTCAGTTTAAGAACGGTCACGGTGTTGACTTGTCCAAGGACAAAATGGCAGTGCAGCGTTTACGTGAAGCAGCTGAGAAGGCGAAAATTGAACTCTCCAGTTCAACCGAAACCTCAATCAACCTGCCTTACATCACTGCAAGTGCTGAGGGCCCCCTTCACCTTGAAGAGACGCTCAGCCGCAGCAAGTTTGAGTCGCTGACGGCAGACTTGCTCAAGAGAACAAAGTCGCCGTTTGAAGCAGTCGTCAAGGACGCTGGCGTAAAGATCAGTGACATTGACCAGGTCGTGCTCGTTGGTGGATCAACTCGGATGCCAGCAGTCGCAGATCTGGCAAAAGAGATGACCGGCAAAGACGCGAACAAGGGTGTTAACCCCGACGAGGTCGTGGCAATCGGTGCAGCACTTCAAGCTGGTGTACTCCGCGGTGACGTGAAAGACGTGCTTCTCCTTGACGTAACTCCACTTTCCCTTGGAATTGAAACCAAGGGCGGGGTAATGACCAAACTGATCGAACGCAACACCACGATCCCAACCAAGCGTTCGGAAACCTTTACAACCGCTGAAGACAATCAGCCATCGGTTTCTATCCAGGTGTACCAGGGTGAGCGCGAAATGGCTGCTTACAACAAGCAACTGGGAACGTTTGACCTCACTGGTCTACCACCAGCACCGCGTGGAATTCCCCAGATCGAGGTCACCTTCGACATCGATGCAAACGGAATCGTGCATGTCTCTGCTCGTGATACCGCAACGGGTAAAGAGCAGTCCATGACAATTTCCGGTGGCTCTACCTTGAACAAGGAAGACATTGATCGCATGATGCGTGATGCTGAAACACACGCCGAAGAAGACAAGCAGCGTCGTGAGGAAGCTGAAGTTCGCAATAACGGTGAAGCACTTGTTTACCAAACTGAGAAGTTCCTTGCTGACAATGCCGACAAGGTTCCAGCCGAAGCGAAAGCTGAAGTTGAAGCACCACTTGAAGAACTCAAGAAGGCAATCGAAGAAAACGATCTGCCAGCAATGCGGGCAGCAACTGACAAGGTTGCAGCAGCGAGCCAAGCGCTGGGAGCAGCCATGTACAGCGAAGCCCAAGCCGGTGGATCTGAAGAAGGCGCCGAAGCTGCAGCTGACATGTCCGAGGACGACGTCGTTGACGCAGAAATAATCGACGAAGAAACCGCAAGTGAGGACGAATCCAAATGAGTGAAGAAGAAGGTGTAAGGGTGAACGACAAACGTCGAATCGATCCTGAGACCTTCGAGGTTCGCCAGCCAAGTTCCGACTTGGCTGGCGAGGCTCTGACCGAGATGGATGCTGAAGCACATTTTGATGCTGACGCTGAAATCATTGAAGGTGAGGTCAGCGGGATTGAGGAAAAAATTGGTGAACTCACAGAAGACTTACAGCGCGTCCACGCCGAATACGCGAACTACCGCAAGCGTGTTGATCGTGACCGTGAAATAAACCGTCAAGTTGCAATTGGCACGGTGTTCTCAGAACTCCTGCCAGTACTAGACGATCTTGAACTTGCTCGTGAACACGACGAACTTAACGGTGCTTTCAAAACAGTGGGTGAGAAACTCGAAAACACTCTGCATAAGTTGGGGCTCACTAAATTCGGCATGGTGCAAGATCCATTTGATCCGAATATGCACGAGGCTCTCGTGAGTGAAGAAGTTGACGGTGTGATTGAACCAACGGTGATTGCGGTATTCCAACAGGGCTACCGGCAGGGTGAGCGCATTTTGCGCCCAGCTCGCGTGAGTGTGGCTGGTACCTGAGTCTTTTTCGGGGAATATCCGCCGAGAGACTAGAAAGATTTGGGACATTGAATGAATAAGGACTGGCTAGAAAAGGACTTCTACGCGCTTTTGGGTGTCACGAAAGACGCGACACCCGAAGAGATGAAAAAGAAGTACCGCAAACTTGCCCGTGACCTTCACCCTGACAAGAACCCGGGGGATAAAGAGGCCGAGGACAAATTTAAAGCGGTCTCCGAAGCCTACGACGTACTCTCTGACGACACTAAGCGCAAGGAGTACGACGAAGGGCGCGCACTTTTCGCATCTGGTGGCTACGGCTCACGCCCGAGCCCAGGCGGTTTCGGTGGTGGGAATTACAACGTCAATTACGAGGACCTTTTTGGCGGGGATCAGGGTGGGTTCGGTGACTTCCTGGGTGGGATCTTTAACCGTGGGGGCGGCGGTACCGCTGGGCGCTCACGCCAAGCAAGGCGTGGGCAGGACATTGAAACCTCGCTAACACTGTCATTTGACGACACACTCGACGGTGTCACCGTGCCACTCAATTTGCAGAGCGACGCTCCGTGCTCAATGTGTCATGGGACCGGGGCAAAGGCCGGGTCTACACCCAAGGTGTGTCCGACCTGTGGTGGCAATGGCCAGATCTCCCGTAACGCGGGCGGATTTGCATTTGCTGAACCATGCCCGACCTGCCAAGGCCGGGGACTTTACGTGGACGACCCGTGTAACCGCTGCCATGGAACCGGTCGCGGTAAGAGCAATAGAACCGTCCAAGCTCGCATTCCAGCCGGAGTCAAAGACGGAACCAAAATCCGACTCAAAGGCAAAGGTGGACCCGGCGAAAAAGGAGGGCCTGGGGGAGACTTGTTCGTCAAGGTGAGCGTCAAAGCACACCCGCTCTACGAGCGAAAGGGTGACAACCTCAGTGTTGAAGTCCCGGTGACTTTTGCCGAAGCAGCACTCGGCGCTGACATTGCCATTCCTGTTCCACGGGGTGGAACCGTCAACATGCGCATCCCTGCCGGAACGACCTCAGGACGAACTTTCCGGATTAAAGGCAAAGGGGTTCGTGGAAAGGATGGTAAAAACCACGACGTCCTTGCTGTAATCGACGTAGCCGTGCCACAGAACCTGACTGAAGAAGCCAAGACGGCACTTGCTGCATTCGCAGAAGCGACTATTGATCAGGATCCGCGCAAGGATATCTATGCGTTGGGAGCCAAATCATGAGCTTGCCATTTGAGGACAACATTGTTGCCTCGGAGACACCGGTCTACGCAATTTCTATCGCAGCGCAATTAGCTGGACTACACCCACAAACACTGAGACAGTACGACCGGGTGGGCCTAGTTTCTGCACACCGAGTCGCCGGGAGAAATCGGCTCTACAGCGCGCGAGATGTACAACGACTGCGCTACATTTCGCAACTATCCACTGAGGGTTTAAGTATCGAAGGTATCCGCCGAGTTTTGGTTCTTGAAGAACAAGTAGTTGAACTTCGGGAACGACTCGGCGAATACCACCGTGAACGCACGTCACGCGCTTTGGTGGTGTGGCGACCGCAACGCAAGAATTAACAGTGAAATTGGGGTGAGTAATGGATATCGCATTTACAACTAAGAGCCAAGACGCGATCGGTGCGTCCGTGCGAATCGCTGCAGCCCAAGGGAACCCGGCTGTTGAACCAATTCATCTCCTCGACTCTTTGCTTCAACAGGGCCCTGGGATTGCAACGGCACTACTTGAGCACCTTGGTGTTGATGTTTTATCTCTCACCGCTCAGGCGCGCAGCGAGATGCAGGCGTTGCCGTCGGCTTCGGGCTCAACCGTTGCTGCACCGCAATTGAGTCAATTGACTTTCAAGGTGCTCAACTCAGCTGACGCCCTCGCAAAAGAGCGAGGTGATGAGTACGTAAGCACCGAGCACTTACTAATTGCCCTGGCACAAAGCGGTGGAAGTGAAGTTGAAAAAACATTAGCCTCGGTAGGAGCGACCGGACCGGCATTACTTCAAGCCTTACAAGAAACTAAAGGGAGCGCACGCGTGAGCACACAGGATCCAGAAGGAACTTTTCAAGCATTGGAAAAATATGGCGTTGATCTGACCGCGCTTGCTCGCGAGGGAAAAATCGACCCCGTAATTGGCCGAGACGAAGAAGTGCGGCGCACGATTCAAGTTCTTTCTCGTAGAACCAAAAACAACCCGGTCCTCATTGGTGAACCAGGTGTGGGGAAAACCGCGGTCGTTGAAGGACTCGCACGGCGAATAATTGAAGGCGACGTGCCGACATCTCTTGCCGGAAAAACTTTAATCTCCCTGGACATGAGCGCCATGGTCGCCGGGGCCAAATTCCGTGGAGAGTTCGAAGAACGGCTCAAGGCAGTCTTAGATGAAATCAAGGGCAGTGATGGTCAGATCATTACCTTTATCGACGAACTTCACACGGTAGTTGGTGCTGGTTCAAGTGGCGACTCGGCCATGGATGCCGGCAATATGTTGAAACCAATGCTTGCCCGCGGTGAACTTCGCATGATTGGTGCGACAACGCTTGATGAATACCGCGAGTACATCGAAAAGGATCCTGCACTTGAGCGTCGGTTCCAGCAAATATTTGTTGACCAACCCAGTGTTGAAGACACAATTGCAATCCTGCGTGGAATCAAGGAAAAATATGAAGCGCATCACAAAGTCGTGATTTCTGATGCGGCGCTCGTCGCCGCGGCAACTATGTCCGATCGCTACATCACCAGTCGCTTCCTACCCGACAAGGCAATAGACCTAATGGATGAGTCAGCAAGCCGTTTGCGGATGGAAATCGACTCCTCGCCCGTTGAGATTGATGTGCTTCAACGTCAAGTAGACCGCTTGCGCATGGAAGATCTCGCGGTGTCAAAAGAAAAAGATGATGCCTCGAAAAATCGTTTGGCCAAGATTCGGACTGAGATCGCGGAAAAAGACATAGAACTGCGCGAACTTCGCACCCTTTGGGATGCTGAAAAGCAAGGACTAGACCGCATTGGCGAAATTAAGGTCCTCGTCGATGACTTGCGTGCTGTTGCTGACAAAGCCCAGCGTGAAGGAGACTTTGAGCGAGCATCACGGATTCTGTATTCTGAACTCCCCACTTTTGAAGAGGAACTTGAAAAAGTCACGGCGGAAACCAATGCGCGTGAATCAACCATGGTCAAAGAAGAAGTCACCGCAGATGACATCGCTGAAGTTGTTGCAGCGTGGACCGGCATCCCGGCAGGTCGAATGCTCGAGGGGGAAACCGAGAAACTGATACGCATGGACGACCATCTTGGCGAGCGAGTGATCGGCCAACCGAAAGCCATTCGTGAAGTCAGTGACGCGGTGCGCCGTGCGCGAGCAGGGATCGCCGATCCCAACCGACCAACTGGTTCCTTCATGTTCCTGGGGCCAACCGGCGTGGGGAAAACCGAGTTGGCCAAAGCACTCGCAGAATTCCTCTTCGATGACGAACGATCCATGATCCGTATTGACATGAGCGAGTACTCTGAGAAGCACTCGGTGGCGCGTTTAGTTGGCGCACCTCCCGGATATGTTGGATACGAACAGGGTGGCCAACTCACTGAAGCAGTACGTCGACGTCCTTACTCCGTGATCTTGTTCGACGAGATCGAAAAAGCGCACCCCGAAGTATTTGACATCTTGCTACAAGTTCTCGACGACGGGCGCTTGACGGACAGCCAAGGCAGAACCGTCGACTTCCGTAATGCTATTTTGATTTTGACCTCTAACTTAGGTTCCCAATTCTTGATTGACCAAGATGTACCGTTCTCCGAACGCAAGGCAGCCGTTATGGAAGTTGTTCGCGAAAAATTCCGACCTGAGTTTCTTAATCGACTCGACGCGATGGTCACATTTGATCCACTTGACAGGGAAGAATTACGTCGAATTACCGAAATTCACATTGAGCAATTGCAGGAACGGCTCTCTGACCGCCGGATCACCCTCGAGTTGGAAGCGACGGCGCTCACCTGGTTGGTTGATCGTGGCTTTGACCCTGTTTACGGAGCACGTCCACTGCGTCGGCTCATTCACACCGCGGTGGGTGACAAGTTGGCGATGGCGCTATTAGGTGGTGAATTAACAGATGGCGACACCTGTGTAATCACGGTGTCCACAGATGGCGAGTCCCTTAAGGTTCGGTCATGACCTCAACCAAATTCCGTACCGGGCTGATCGCTGCCGTAATTGCCATACTGAGTCTTGGGTTTATTGCCCCTGCAAGTGCTGCGCCCAAAGGTGAAAAAATTGTCTTTCTTACAGAATTTGTCAGTGAAGAAACAACACTGAACACCCTCCCAGGCGGCTACACCTACGGCTGGAATTACCTGACCAGCGGCACCAAAATCGCCGGAAAAACAGGAAAAGTTCAGTTCCTTGGAGTCGTGAATTACACAGACGGCAGCGGACCATTCGGTGGATTTGTCACCGTGACTTTGGACAATGGCTCAGTCCTTGGCCTAGCGGTTGATGGCCAAGGGCTTTCGCTTTCCTCGGGTAGCGGAACAGCCGATGCACGCTTTGGTGGCTCTATCAAGGTGATTAGCGGCACCGGTGACTTCAAGGGGGCAAAGGGAATGGGAACCATGACTGGATCCCGCGCTTCTGATCTCGGTAGTCCGGTGGCTATGAAATTCAATCTCACTCTCAAGAAATAGTGTGAATTCGTTCAAGGGCTTCTGTGAGGACTTCAGGTTTTTTGCAGAAAGCCCATCGGACATATTCTTTAAAGTCTTGACCTGACTCGGTGAAAACTTGGTGTGGGATCGCAATAACCTGACATTTTTTAGCCAACATTCGTGCGAACTCAAAGCCGTCGGTAAAGCCGATGGGGGAGATATCTGTGGTGACGAAATAGGTCCCCTCTGTTGGGATCACCCGCATCCCAATGTGCTCAAGCCCGGCACATAGCTGATCCCTCTTGGCGCTTAGGCCGCGCCGGAACTCGTTGAAATATTGGTCGGGTAGCCCCAGCCCGGCGGCGATTGCCAATTGGAAAGGCCCGCCGGAAACATAACTCAAATGCTGCCGCACAGCTTTAACCGCAGAAATCAACGACTGCGGTCCGCTGGCCCAACCAACCTTCCAGCCGGTAAATGAAAAGGACTTTCCACCCGAACCGATCGTGATCGTGCGCTCAAACATTCCCGGCAGCGTGGAAATTGGGATGTGAATATGCGAGTCGAACCACAGGTGCTCGTAGGCTTCATCGGAAATTAAGATCAAATCGTGTTCAATGACAAGTGAGGCAATCGCACTCAATTCCTCACGATTAAAAACTATTCCGCTCGGGTTGTGGGGTGAGTTCAGCAATAAGACCTTGGTCGCGGGAGTTATTGCCTCCGCGAGGGCTTGGATATTTGGACGCAAGTCAGGTTTTTGCAGCGGAACACCAACAGGTTTCGCGCCAGTGAGGTCAATTATTGCCCGGTACACGTCAAAGGCCGGATCGAAGAAAACAACTTCGTCACCCGACTCGACGAGCGCCAAGAGGCTGGACGCGATCGCCTCACTCGCTCCGGTTGTGGCAACGACGCCAGTGTCAGGATCAATATCGATTTGATAGAAGCGTTTTTGGTGGGCAGCAATTGCTAGACGCAATTCCGGAAAACCGTTGGGTGGTGGGTACTGATTTCCCCGTCCGCTTGCAATGCACCGAGCCGCTTCGTCTTTGAGTTCCTGGGGACCGTCGGTGTCAGGGAAACCCTGTCCAAGGTTGATTGAGTTGGTGTCCACGGCAAGTCGAGACATTTCGGCAAAGATCGAGACAGCATGCGGTCTCATTTTGGGTACTAGGAAATCTTGGCCCATGACGTAACCCTAGGCCGAAGAGCCCTAGACCGGCACTCGGATCAGAAGCATGATTAGGTGAGTAGGTGGATGGGCAATTAATTCAGTCGCGGGTACCACTTGAACCAGAACTCGAGGTGGTTCTTGCTCGCATTGCACAGACCGCTGAAGACACTGATCGTTTCGGAGTTCCCCGCTCTCACATTGATTCCCTCGCTTTAGTTGGTGCCCATGGGCTTTCTAACGACCTGCAACGACAACGCGAGCTCACCGAACGGCTTGCCGGTGCTGATGCAAGTACGTGGTTCTGTTGGACCCAGCACCAAACACCTCTACGAACAATGCTTGCAGGTGGTAACCAACCCGCCGCTCAGGAGCTAAGTGACCGGTGGTTGAAAGGCTTAGAAAGTGGTGATTTGCTGGCGGCCATTGCCTTCGCTCATATTCGCCGGGGTGGCCCAGCAAATCCGGTTGTCCATCAAGTTGATGGTGGTTGGGAACTGACGGGGAAGCTTGACTGGGTGACAAGTTGGGATATTGCCGATGTCCTCATGTTGTTAGCCGCCACCGAAGACAAATCGAAGCTTGTGGTGTTTTACCTGCCTATTGCAAACTTTGAAAATATTTTTGAGAATGCCAGTGTTGGTGCACCATTGGACCTTCTCGCAATGTCAGGCACGCACAGTCGTCCGATTGAATTTGATCACACATTTGTCAGTGAACAATTTGCATTTGGTGTCATTGATGCTCATAAGTGGCTTGAGGCTGACGCGCTCAAGACAGTCCTACCAAATCCAGCAGCCTTGGGTGTAGCCCGTGCTGCTATTGAAGAATTGAATCGGGTGTCAATCAACCGCAAGCAGGCAAAGGGTGAAGAACTCGCCCACGAGTTAGCAAGAAGATTTGAGGACTTACGTACCCGCTCTTACCAAGAGATTGACGACCCAGATTCAAGCCGCGGGGACCTAGTCGCATTGCGCATTGAGATTTTGGAGTTTGTCCTCACTTGCTCGGTTGCGGTTGTCACGGCAACCTCGGGTAGTGCCATGGTGCGGGGAAACTCTGCTGAGCGAAGAGTCCGCGAGGCAATGTTTCTTCAGGTGCAAGCCCAAACTCAACAGACGCGTGACGCCATGCTTGCACGTTCAATATGTGAACTGTGATGTAATGCTTTCATGAATAAAATCAAAAGATCTCTCGTAGCAGTAATCGCAACAGCATTTGCACTCACTGCATTTGCAGCAGCACCCGCTCAGGCGGCTAAAGACCCAGCCAAGGGGGACTACACCCTTATGGTTGAGATGCAGACTGGCCAGATCCGGTTGCTGCCTGACGACATCATTGTGGTCAGCTTGCAGAACAATCCCACCACAGGTTACTCGGTCAGTGCAAAAATTACTGGAAAGAAAAAAGCAGTGAAACTTTCCAAGGGTTTTTATGCTGCTACGCCTAATCCATCTGGCATGGTTGGTAGCGGCGGAGTTACCAACTGGGGACTGGAAGCATTAAAGCCAGGAGTGGCGACAATGGTTGTAACAATGACCGCGCCTAGCGGTAAAGTTGAGCAGACTTTCAAGCTGAAAGTATTTGTCACAGCCAAGTAATTGGTTAACGAGCACGACGAATTGTTTTTGAAGTCGAGTCAGCAACACCGGCTTCTGTGGCAATTCGAACAACGCAGTCGTAGCGACTTTTATTTAAGTTGCGAACGACCGCCGAATTATTTGAAATGCGAGCAGAGCGAGTGACTCCAGCGCCCTTGGGTGTGCAGATCACTCGCTCTGTTTTTGTTGGTGAACCATTCGGTAATGACTGCGTGACTTTGAAAGTCGCAATCTTCCCGCGGAACTTGACGGACTTAATACCTCCTGCAACAGGTTGATCGCTAGGGATTGCGATCACTGGAGCGGATGCAGGTGAGTTTCCTTGGTCGTTGGCTGAGATTGCGGTCACGGAGTATTCCAATCCCGTGATCAAACCACTTATTGAGCAATTCCCCGTGACGCTCTTTTTAGTGGGCGCTGAGAAGCAGGTGAAGGTTTCAACTTGACTCGGATCGCCCGCGCTGCGGCCGACAGCCGTCACGGCATATTGGGTAACGGCAGTGCCGTCGTCACCCGCCGTGACACTTACCTGCAATTCGCCAAGAAGTGGGACAACCGAAACGATTGGAGGGACGGTTGGCACAGAGACCGGTAGTGCTCCAGCGCCCTGCAGAAACGCATTGAGAGCACTCACCCGACTGTAAACACCCGGGTAACTACTAGCACAGTCCTCTCCCCAACTCACAACACCGACTAGCCGCGGCCCCAGGCTGCCATCGGCGATTAATGGACCACCCGAATCACCTTGACACGCGTCAACAATCTGCTTCTTCGAGTTAACTCCAGCCGCGCAGAGCATTACCGCGTTGTCGACATCGCGGCTATTGAACCCACTAAAAGTGATGCCATCAATTTCATTGCGTTTTCCTCCCGCGCACGAAGCATCGGGGAAAATTGTGAGGTCACCAACGCGGAAAACGGCCGGGTATTTATTGCCTGAAGCAGCCAGGTTGCCCCAACCCGCAACCTGAGTTGCACCACCAGATGCCGTGTATTCCGCAGCAAATTCTGGTGTGAGAGGTTGAAGTGGAGGGATGTCAGTGACCGCAGAGGCAAGCGTCAAAACCGCGATATCGTTTCGTGAAGTTTCAATGTCGTAATCGGGGTGAACTGAGACCTTGGACACCCCGACTAGCCGGATATTTTCCGAGTCAAGACTCCGAGTGAAGCCTGCGGTGATATTTGCTGCGCTGCTGCGCTCACCGGTCTTTTGGTCAACGACACAGTGAGCGGCGGTGACAAGTGTTGTGGAACTAGTGAGTGTGGCTCCGCAAAACTGGGACCGAAAAGCACCTTTTTGCTGGAGTTCCCTAGTTTCTAGTAGGGCAGCCAAATAGGGGAACGTACCCGGTTTACCCTCAACCCCGTGCACGACACGTGGATTCAACGTCACTTCGGGGATTGCATTCGCACTCGAAAGTGGAACAACGATCAAGGTCGCCGATATCAAACCAGTGAGGAAGCGCTTCACTCCGCAACGGTAAGCCATGCGGGGCATCAAGGCATCGTGACCGTGCTAGAAGCCAGGTTTTTCAAGCCAAGCCTGAGCCCCGCTGCTCCAATAAATAGACCCATTGCACACGAACCCACCTGAATTACTGTTGGGCCATTGCGCCCAACTTTGTGACCAGCCGTCCATGCAAGTGGTTTCTCCGCCACTCAATGCGTACGACTGCAACCACGGTGGTGGCGGTGGCCCCGACTCGATCACCGGCACGACGCTGACCATTACGTGGCTACTCCCTGTGTTGGCGACTGCCACGAATCTCCCATTGCCGAAGGTAATTGCAGCCCATTGGGCGTTGGAAGTAGGCGGATAGTGATTCCACGTCTCGCCGACGCCTACTGCATGAATCGGCGCGATCGCGATTGTGTTGACCGACAGGATGGCTAAGAGGGAGAGAAACAAGGTTTTGGTGAACGCCATGATTGAAGATAGGGCGATTAAGACTCATGTGGTTTAAGGCAAATAGTTGTCTATGAATTGCGCGAACCCCTGTGAATTCGTGAACTCCTCTACGACTATGCCCCGAAGGGCTATCTCCTTGGGAATGCTGGATCCCTTTGGGTAGTGGGCTGTGATTGGCGCTTGGGGCCAGCTGTCAGTAAAAGCGGGAAGATGGGGTTCAATTAGTTGGTAACTCAAGATTTGTTTTCCGCTGGCACGTTGGGCAAGTGCAATTGCCGGTAGCTGGCTACAAGAATCTCCGGTGGCAATAATGATCAGGTTTTTTGCTGTATTCGCCTGTGCGATTCTTTGACAGGTCCGAGCGGGATCAGGATCAATGTGAATCTCGATGTAGTCAATGAAAGCCAGGCTGGTGAGCGCGTCGGCGAGATCAGGCTGAATCTGGTCTGATTGTTCGCCAATTAGTTGAAGGAGCGTTATTTCATTCATTGGAATAAGCCTATTGGCAGTTGATTAAGATGCGTCCATGTCACAAACCCCCGAATGGAATGCACTGCGTCAACAAATTTTGGACAAAGCCGTTGTGCGCGGGAAAGTTATTCTCTCCAGCGGGCGAGAAGCGGACTACTACATTGATCTTCGTCGAGTAACCCTTGACGCAGAAGCTGCCCCACTCGTTGGTGCGGTTATGCGTCAAGTCAATAGCGGTTTCGACTA
>ENA-OQVM01004630-OQVM01004630.1-marine-metagenome-genome-assembly--contig:-NODE-4630-length-13860-cov-4.803671_pt1 | contig 13860 bp, 8 predicted proteins | sample MGYA00237776_ERZ505498 | MGnify/ENA primary metagenome ERZ505498 (study PRJEB26159, sample SAMN06265151) | marine metagenome | isolation source: Helgoland LTER site | place: Germany:Helgoland, sampling... | reverse complement strand
ATGGAGCTCATGGTATTCTCTATTTGTAACAGCTTGAAAGAAGCAGACCAACTTCAACAGCTTTTCCCCTCACCCATTCCCGTTCATTGGCTACGTGCTAATCACGTGGAGGCTGACCTGTCCACGAATGTCTCTTAATTCAGCTCGTATATGTCTACATCACCTCCAAAATTACTTGTTGGTTTAGCTCTACTTTATTGGGGCTATCTCACCGGTCATTTAGCTGCAGCAATCCCTGCAGCCTTGCTGCTGGAGTCGAGGTCACTTCTGAACATACGGTGGGATTTTAAATATGAATCCTACATCAAGGCGTGGCACCTATGTATTCTATGTGGCGTGCTCATAGCCATGATCTCTTGGATCGACGGCATGCGCATAGGGAGCATTCACACCCTCTTTGTATGGGCCCCTTTTGTGTTCTTACCTATGGAGCTAGCTCAGCGCTTTGGAAAAGCTGAAAATATCCCCCTCAGCACCTTCTCTTTTTTTGCGAGAAGGAAAATGCTTCAAGATATCAAAGAAGGCCGTAAAATCACACCTCGATTATTCAATACCGGCTACCCCTACATTAGCATCATCATACTCTCTACGGCCAAGGCCAGCCGACACGATTTATACCACTATATTGGCCTATCCATCTTGATCGGGCTATGCCTCTACGCATACACCAAAAATAACGGCCGTAGGTCACTAGCATGGGCCTGTGCATTCATACTCCTGCTTAGCTTATCGTGGGTTGGCCAATGGAGCATGTTTAAAATTCTCCGTCACTATAGAGGAGGTGAAAAGCAGGTCATGATCAATCAGACCATGTCAGCAACGGAGACCAGAACCAGTATTGGCAGACTTGGTCGAATCAAACAAAACCCCAATATTGTCTGGCGAATGAAGGTGCACGATGGGCCAAAACCAAGACTACTGCGATCGGCTACGTATAACAGGTATTCTCGAGCTATATGGAATTACTCACACAGAAAATCAAATGATATTGGTAGTGACTATGATGAGATGGGGTACAGGGGTTCCTCCAGTGCTGCCTCCGTGGAAGGCGCACGAGACATTCGCTGGTTTACCCAAGACACCCCCAAACTCAGCGACATCGCTCCAATCAGCATCATCGGAGAGGTTGACGCCAAGGTAAGGGAGCATCCCTTACCTATTCCTGATAAGTTTGTTGCTATCGGCGACCTCGATAAAGAGGCATCTATTGAGTGCAACACTCTGGGCACCATCCGCATGGCAAACCCCAATTACAACGTGGTTGAATATGCTACTTGGCTAGGGGCTTTCTCCAACACCGAGGAAGCACCCAGAGAGCCACTCGATGCCAACCTGAATTTAGATTTGAGCATTCCAGCTTCTGAGAAAGATTCCATTAATCGCATCTGCACCCAATTAGACCTATACAACCCCAGCCTGAGCACCTCAGACAAAATAAAGAGAATAAAGAACTTCTTCATCGACGATTTCACCTATAGCACGCACCTGACGACCCCACGATTTGACCGCGGCAAACGGCAATCTTCCATCAGCCTCTTTCTAGAAGATTCTCGCACAGGTCACTGTGAATATTTTGCTACAGCTACCACTCTCATCTTGCGAGAAGCTGGCATCCCCGCACGCTACTGCATTGGCTATGCCGTTATTGAACGTGGTGAAGCTGAGGGGGAATGGGTCATGCGTGGCCTGCATGCACATGCCTGGAGCCGCGTATGGCTTGAACCAAATGCCGCCAACCAGATAACTACGGGAAAATGGATTGACGTCGACCTCACCCCTCCATCATGGCAATCCATAGAAGCTGCTATTACCGATGGCTGGAGGCAGCGGCTTGCTGACTGGTGGCAACTCACTCGAGAGGACTTCCTTATATGGCGCACCAAAGAAGCCAATAAAACCAGAGTTTTGTACGTCGTTGCTGCTATCCTCAGTTTAGTTGCTATCTGGGTAAGCTGGCGATTATGGAGCTCTCGCCAGAGAAATACAGACACGCAACACAATCCCTACCAACGACCAAAAAACGCCCCCTATACTCCCCTCCATAAGCTCGAACCTTTGATCGCCAAGAAAATCGGTCGTCGCCCAACAGGCACCCCATTGTGCGAATGGCTGCATGGCTTATTACTATCAGATGCAGCGTTGTCTCAAGATTTAGAAAAATTACTCCTTCCAGCCATCAAACTACATTCAGCCATTCGCTTTGACCCTGCAGAATCGGGCTCAGAAAAACTTCAAGAACTGAGAGAACTCAGCCTTAGTCTAAAGCAGCAAATCAAGCACTATCCGCCTTACAAATAATGGCTCCTGAATGCCTCCTTTTTTGAGTTGGAGTTGTCGATTTTGCCGCTAATATCCTGCCCATGGAAGAGACTAGCTCCAAAAAAAATCCACTCATTTATTTCACTGGTATCCTCATCCTGAGTGCCGTGGTTACTTTTTTTCTGATCGATAAATGTTCCTCCAGTAAGGGCACTGCAAAACAAGATAACCGCTCCAAAATAAGCGGCGACTTGGATGGCATTGATAAGCTCGGAAGCATGGAGGAAGGCGACGAGGCAACTGACACGACACCTGAGGAACTGATCGGCAAGATCCGAGAAATCGTCCTCACAGCAAACGAAACCGGTAATGCTCAAGCCTTGATCGACTATCTCGGCAAGACCAACTTCACTCGAGCCCAAGCAGAGCAACTCAACAGACTCGCTGCCAGCTCAGGGCTCAAACTTGACCCCTCCAATCCTTTTTCTCGTGTGGCAGGTTATCCTGACAGATGGTCTCTCAACCTTGCTGACAAGAGTAAGATATTCATCGATCTAGAAAAAACCGATGCGGGGAAATGGCAGGTTAAGAATATCATCCTGCCAAAAACCATGCAAAACACGCTCAACAAAGCTCCCAAAAATGAGGATCAACCGGAACCCATAAGACCCCATGGCGATCAATCTGCATTGATTGCTATTAAGCAATTCATCAACGCAATCACCAAGCTCGATGCTGCTGCCGCTGGCAAGTATATTGACGACTCGCAAGTCTCTTATGCCACGCTTGCCGGCCTCTGCATCATTTTTGAAGAAGGTGAATACACCCTTCTGAAAGAAAAAACTCTGCGCAAAATGTTCCTCCGCGATACAAGCTCTGGATGGCTCGTGCGCCTCAAATCTATAAATACAGGCGAACTGGCTATGTTCTCGATCACCAGCAAGAGAAATGACATCGACTCACCATGGCAAATCACTGAAATCAATCTGGACAACCTACTTGCCGATTACACCCAACGCGTCCTCGGTGGCGATATTTTTTACAGTCCTCTCATCAAAAACCCAAAAGGAGGAGACACCCTGGCCATTTACTTTGACCTCGATGCAAAAGAGCTCACCGCCCGCACCAAGCGCCAGCTCACTATTGTGGCAAACCTTCTTAAGACGAGCGCAGAAAAGAAGCTAACCATATCAGGGCACACCGATGCACTGGGGTCCGATCCATACAACCTTTCCCTGTCACGGGAGCGTGCCGAGCAAGTCATGAAGTTCCTTGCCGAAAATGGCATCAACAAAAAGCAGATGGAAATCGTTGGTTACGGAAAATCAAAACCTCGGCTACCCAATACCACTGCTGCGGGTGATGACTCGCCGGCAGGAAGACGAGCCAATCGTCGCGCGGAGATCCTCCTAGACTTCTAGCCATGCCGAGGAGCACAGCCCAACGCACCCAACAAAGAATTCTCTACGGTGTCGTCATCTCCGTAATGATTGCCATTATAGTTTTGGTAATTCTCGGCAAAACTGGCAGCACAAAAGATTCCCGCGTTCCGGTCAAATCACTCAATTCTGCCCAACAAGCAGATGCCCCTCTGGGCTTCCCACTTCCCAGCACCAAAAAAGCGCCATCTTTTGACCCGCGTTTCATTCAGCTCACAGCCTTTGAAAGAGCACTGATTCCCACCGCAACACGCATGGCTGCAGCAATGGGAACTGCTCATGGAGCCCTGAGCTACAATGCCCAGCATTACTGGGACAACAACCCAGCGCGAGGAGGCCATCATACAGGCGACGACATCAACGGCATCGGAGGCATGAACACCGACCTCGGTGATCCGGTTTATGCCATTGGCAATGGCATGGTTGTTTATCGTGGAGAACCATCACTGAGCTGGGGCAATACGCTCATTGTCGCGCACAGAAATACACAGGGGGAAATTCTATTATCGATGTATTCTCACTTGGACAAAAGCTACGCAGCTCACGGCCAACGAGTTCATCTAGGCGAAGTCATCGGCACCGTAGGAACCGCCAACAACAACTACCCAGCTCATCTACACCTCGAAATGCGTGATAGCACGGGCATCTACATTGGACCCGGCTACACTTCAAACCAAGGCCAGTTCCTTAGCCCCTCTCAAACCATTCTTAAAGGTATGGGAAACCCACCTGATAACTTATTTCCCTCTGCATTATCGATCGCCATCAAGAATCAACAACAACGGCGAAAGGAACATTTTTTCAACAGCCAATAATGCTTCTTATCCTCTTTAAATCGAATCGAAACTGAACTAGAGTAATTCTCACCGAATCGCGATTCTAACGTTAATTCAATAATTTCAGGATATTCACCTATGAGCACGGACACATCACCCAGTAACTTTGTTGCGCCAGAGCCAGAGGAAATTGCAGAGCTTCTCCCCAATTTTGAAGTCCTATCATTCATCGCAAAAGGAGGTATGGGAGCCGTTTACCTTGCCAAACAAAAATCCCTCGATCGAGAAGTAGCTATTAAGATATTACCCCGCAACTTCGGTGAAGACCTTGAATTCCGCACGTCTTTTGAGAGTGAGGCCAAAAGCATGGCCAAGCTCAATCACCCTAACCTCATCGGCATTTATGATTTCGGGGAAATCGATGGCTTGCTCTACATTGTCATGGAGATGGTACATGGCATTTCGCTTTACCATGCTTCATACGGAAAAAAAATCGATCCAATTGAAGCTGGCCGCATTATCTGCGAAATCTGCCACGGCTTAGACAACGCCCACCAGCATGGCATTCTCCATCGAGATATCAAACCCGCTAACATCCTACTCAACGATCAGCTGTCGCCAAAAATAGGCGACTTTGGTTTAGCCCGCCCTGTCGGAGATCACGAATCAGACACCGCCTTCGGGACACCAGGATATACTGCACCAGAAGTTGTTCATAATCCAAGCGCTGTTGATGAAAGCACAGACCTCTACTCTGTGGGTGTTATGCTATATGAGCTACTCACCAGCAAACTGCCTGAGAAGCTTTATATGCCAGTAGCCAACCTCGTGCAATGCGACCCGAGGTTTGATGACATCATTCGCAAGGCGATGAACCCAGACCCCGTTCTTCGCTTTCGCACTGCCAAATCGATGGCTGAAGCGATCGATGCCATTCTCAACAAAAAGAAATCATCAGCTATTAGCAACCCCCTCATCCCCTCGTCTTCCTCTGCGGCTGGCTCCGCTCATCCACCTAAGCCCTTATCGCCACCAGTGCTTACCAAGAAATCGAGCAGCCCGACCATCCGTAATATGATCATCATCATCGTATTGCTTGCTGCTATCTATGGAAGCTGGACATTCTACCAGAAAAAGAAGGCTACTCGTGAAGCCGAAAACGCTCAAACCATTGTCGAAAATGAACGCAAAAAGGCTGAGGCAGTTGAGAAAAAAGCCAAAATCAAAGAGCAGCTAAATCGTGAAGCACAGCAGCGTAAAGAGGCTCGCAGCAAGATGATGGCCGAAATACAAGCTGCGAATAAGGAAATCACACCATCACCTGAACAACCGCCCAAACCCATAGCTGAGGTCCTTGTGAAATGCCCAGAGCTAGAGGAAGTGCGCGAAAAATGCCGTGGACTAGTCGGCAAGATGCAGAAAAAATTCGGTGGCAAGCGACGAGATCAGTTTCTCCAAGAAATTGAACAGCTGCGTGGATTTTACCGCAATAAATTGACTAAGATCAAAGCAAGCCTCGAGGCTAAGGGAATTAATGATCAAGCTCGTACCGTGGATAAGGAGTTGAACGCCACCAATCTGCCAAGCCAAGCTTTTGTCGATTATATCTTAGGCAACAACTAAAATGATAACTCATCCCAGCATAGAGCGCATTCTCAGCCAAGAAAGTGAGGCATGCAGCAACTCTTGATTGGCAAAATGTCGTCACAGTAGCATATTGCCGACGTGCCACACAAAAAAAGCTCCCCCCTATCTTCTAAAGATACCAACGCCATCCGCATTTCGGGTGCTCGGCAACACAATCTGAAGAATATCAATCTTGAGATCCCACTGGGTAAATTCTCAGTCATCACAGGGCCATCAGGATCAGGGAAATCCTCACTCGCTTTCCACACCCTATACGCTGAAGGCCAGCGGCGCTACGTCGAAACATTCTCCCCCTACGTGCGGCAGTTTCTTGACCGCATGGACAAACCCGAGGTTGACCGTATTGACGGCATACCACCCGCAATTGCCATCGAGCAAAAAAACACCATTCGTTCAACACGCTCAACGGTCGGCACCCTCACTGAGCTCAACGACTATCTCAAACTTCTCTTTCCATATCTTGCCAAGGCCTACGACCCAAAAACTGGCGAGCGCATACAACCTGACACACCAGACTCCATTGCTAGCTGGTGTTATTCGGAGCACAGCGATCAGACCATCATGGTTGCTTTTCCCGTTTCTATTGCCGCGGGCACACCAAGCTCAGATGTTCTGCCGCTCCTCAATCAGCAGGGTTACACGCGCATTTACCATCGTCGTAAAATATACCGCACCGATGAGCCCAACGGCAAACTGAAATTAGACGCATCCGTGCTCGTCATTCAAGATCGGCTCAAAATAACGGCGCGTAATAAGGCCCGCCTACTTGAGGCCATTGATCAATCCATCGCCCTAGGCAAAGGAACCCTCGAAATCCTCATCGATAATCACTCTCGATCCTTTTCCACTCACTGGACCAATCCATCAACAGGCTTCAGCCTGCGCCCACCCACCCCTGCCTTATTTTCATTTAATTCTCCCTTAGGCGCTTGCCCTCACTGCAGAGGTTTTGGCCGGACCATTGGCATTGATCTTGGCAAAGCTATCCCTGACCCCTCCCTAAGCATCAAGCAAGGTTGTGTCACGCCCTTCACCACGGCTCGTGGTGCAGAATGTCAACGAGACCTGCTAATTGCTGCTCGTGCCGTCGGCATTGATATCAACACCCCCTACCAAGACCTCCAACATCATGAACGCCAATGGCTACTTTATGGTGAGCGTGATGACTCACAGGATGCATGGGAAAATGGTGACTGGTACGGAGTCAAAGGATTTTTTGATTGGGTCGAAACCAAGTCCTACAAAATGCACGTGCGTGTATTCCTCTCCCGTTACCGTGCCTATACCGATTGCTCCCACTGCCATGGGTCTCGACTCCAGCCTGAAGCTCTGTGTTTTAAAATCCATGACAAAACCCTCCCAGAGCTCTGGAAAATGCCCGTCAAAGAGCTCTCCACTTGGTTTTCATCTCACCTTAAAGACAATTCATCAAAATCGATTTGTCACGCTCTCGATGAGATCAACTCACGGCTTCACTACCTGTGCCAAGTCGGCCTGACCTACCTGACGCTCGACCGGCCCGCCAACACCCTCTCAGGAGGTGAAATCGAGCGTGTCAACCTCACCACCTGCCTCGGTGCAGCACTCACCAACACCCTCTTTGTCTTAGACGAGCCCACAGTCGGCCTACACCAGCGTGATATCAACCAACTCGTCAAGGTCATGCACGACCTCAGAGACAAAGGCAATACCGTGGTTGTCGTAGAGCATGAGGAGACCGTCATGCGCTCTTGTGACCACCTCATCGACCTCGGTCCCGCAGCGGGCGAGCATGGTGGTAACATTGTCGCAGAGCTCTCAGGTCAACAAGCCCAGCAAAAAACCATCGCCCAAAAATTCCCTGAATCTAAGACCCTTCCCTACCTCTCTGGGTCAGTAAAAATTCAAGCCCCCACCTCCCGCCGAAGCTCAAAACGACAACTCAAGATCACTGGAGCGAATAGACACAATATCAGCAATCTCGATTTCAAGTTACCCCTTGGCATCTTCACCTGCCTGACAGGTGTCTCAGGCTCGGGTAAATCAACCTTAGCCCACGACGTCCTTTATCTTAACCTCGCCAAGCACCTCGGCATCATCAATGCTGACGAGGCTGCCCCGATCAAATCCATTAGCGGTCATCATCATTTGAGCTCGGTAGAACAAGTCGATCAATCTCCTCTGACACGCACACCCCGATCCACTCCTGCAGTGCATTCAGGCGCCTTTGATGCCATTCGTCAGCTCTACACGCTTGAAGAGGAAGCCCTCGAGCAGAAACTCACCCCAGGCTACTTCTCATTCAACTCAGGCACAGGCCGCTGTCAGCGCTGCCTGGGTAATGGCTTTGAAAAGGTGGAAATGCAGTTCCTTTCCGATCTCTACATCACCTGTCCAGAATGTGATGGCAAACGCTACACCAGCAAGGCGCTTAGCTACAGCTACAATGGACTCAACATCGCTCAAACGCTGGAACTCACCATTACCGAAGCCATCGCTTCAACCACAGAACAACTCAAAAACACGAGTGGCAAAGAGTCACGGCTACTGAAAAAAATCATCAGCACCCTACAACCCCTCACCGATGTTGGCCTCGGCTATCTACGCCTTGGCCAACCACTCAACACCCTCTCCGGCGGAGAATCACAGCGTCTCAAACTCTGTAAAATACTCACCGAAGCACACAAATCCACCTCCAAGCTCCTCATTCTTGACGAGCCTACGACAGGACTCCACTTCACCGACATCGAAAAACTCCTCGAGGTTTTCCAGCGCCTCACCGAAGCCGGTCACACCTTACTGGTCATAGAGCACAACCTCGACGTCATTCGCTGTGCAGACCACATCATTGACCTAGGCCCTGGACCAGGAGCGGATGGCGGCAACATCATCTTCAGTGGCAGCCCAGAGGAAATCCTATCAGAAAAATCCGCCACTGCTGATGCACTTAAGACAACACACACGGCAGCAGCTAAAAAAACAGCTCGGCCAAAGTCGTCTCTACGAGCCAACAAAAACAAAAAAGCTTCCTCCTCAATTCAGATATCCGGAGCGCGGGAGCACAATCTCAAAAACATCTCTGTGGATATTCCGCGTGATGAACTCGTTGTTGTCACCGGCCTTTCTGGCTCAGGAAAATCCACCCTCGCCTTTGATATTATCTTTGCAGAGGGACAGCGCCGCTTTCTGGATTCCATGTCACCATACGCTCGGCAATTTGCCGGTCAGCTTGAGAAACCCGATGTCGACCGCATCACTGGCCTGCCACCGACCGTTGCTATTGAGCAGCGTGTCTCCCGAGGCGGAGGCAAGTCCACCACCGGCACGGTCACCGAAATTTACCACTTCCTGCGCCTGCTCTACGCTAAGCTAGGTATCCAGCATTGCCCAGAATCGGGTGAAGCCGTGATCTCCCAAACCAGTGACACCATTGAAAAGCAAATCCGCCAGCTGCGAGCCAAACACAAAAACCTCCTTATCCTCGCACCCCTGATTCGTGCGCGCAAAGGCTACCACACCGATATTGCCATCGCCGCAGCCAAAAAGGGCATTAGCCAACTGCTTGTTGATGGTAAACTGATGAACACCGAGGGTTTCCAAGCCCTGAAGCGCTATCAACCACATGACATCTATGCTGTCTGTGATTCCACCGAGCAGGCTCTGCATCTTGGCAAAGGAACCTGTGCCACCCTCACAGAGCAAAGTAAGAAGACACGTAAGGCTCAGCTGCAAACCTTCAGCTCTGCCCGCGTCTCCCCTGTCACAGGAAGATCGTTCGAAGAGCCGGACCCACACCACTTTTCGTTTAACTCGCACCGTGGCTGGTGCCCCACCTGCAGAGGCTACGGAGCTATCTCTGCAGCTACAGGGCGCAGCAGCAAACCCGACCAATACAACTCCGAACTAGAAGCTGAAATCCACGAGAATCTTAGCTCATCAGAACCGAACACACGCCACACTTGTCCTGACTGCGATGGCGCACGCCTACGTGAAGACTCACGTCACATCCTCATTCATAATCAGCCAATCCACGACATCAATGCCCTCTCCGTGAACGAAGCCATCAAGGTGCTCGATCAATGGAAATTCAGTGGCCGAGAAAAAATCATCTCCCGTGACATCGTTCCCGAAATCATCCAACGCCTACATTTTCTCGACCATGTCGGCCTAGGTTACCTGCAGCTCGATCGCTCCGCAGATACTCTCTCAGGCGGTGAGTCTCAGCGAATCCGCTTGGCCGCCCAGCTCGGTTCCAACCTGCGCGGCGTGCTTTACGTCCTTGATGAGCCCACCATCGGCCTGCACCCACGCGACAACGTCAAACTCCTCGACACGCTCGAGTCCCTGCGCCAGCGCGGTAACTCCCTACTCGTGGTGGAACATGATGATGAAACCATCTCCCGTGCCGATACCCTCATCGAGCTCGGACCCGGTGCGGGTGTAGAAGGCGGACAATTGGTCAAACCTGCGATTTCCGACACAGCGCGCTCAATACGCACTCGCCGCCCCTTACCCAAGGCCAAGGCTGCTAGCGGCTGGCTCAGGCTCACGGGGTGCCATGCCAATAATCTAAAGGGCATCGACGCACGCATCCCCCTCGCTCAGCTCACCGTACTTACCGGCGTCTCAGGCTGTGGAAAATCTTCACTGATGCGTGGGTGCCTGTCCCATGCCGCGGGCAATCATGCCTCACAAACGACAAGCTATAAATCCAAGTCAGGATTTAATAATATCAAGTCCTGCTTTGAGGTGGATCAATCTCCAATTGGCAAAACCTCCCGCTCCTGCCCCGCCACCTATGTGAAGGTCCTCGACACCATTCGCCAACTCTTTGCCCAGCTACCCGAGGCTCGGGCGCGTGGTTTTAGCGCCTCACGCTTCTCCTTTAACAACAAAGAAGGCCAATGCCCGGAATGCAAAGGCAATGGCCGAATCAAACTTGAGATGGACTTCCTTCCCACCACATGGGTCCACTGTGAAGCCTGTCAGGAGATGCGCTACAACGCTGCCACACTGGACATTCGCTATAATGGCAAAAACATGGGTGAAGTCTTGAGAATGAATATCCGCCAAGCTGCCGAGTTTTTCAGCGCCGTGCCCAAACTTCGTCGCACGCTTAGCTTACTCTCCGACACCGGCCTCGGCTACCTCCAGCTCGGCCAGCCCAGCCCTACTCTTTCAGGCGGAGAAGCACAGCGCATCAAACTCGTTTCAGAACTCACCAAAGGGCGAGCTAGAATTACCGGCAGTAAAGCCTATCATGCCAACCTCTACCTCATTGAGGAACCCACCATCGGCCTGCACCAGCAGGATGTCGACAAACTCATCGATGTACTTCACCGCCTCGTTGACGAAGGCCACACAGTGGTCGTCATCGAGCACCACACCGCCATCATGGCAGAGGCGGACTACCTCATCGACATCGGCCCTGAAGCTGGTGAGCAAGGTGGCCGCATTGTCAGCCAGGGCACACCCGAGCATGTCACCCGTTCAAAAACCTCACACACCGCTCCATTTCTCAAGGAAGCATTGGCCAGCAGGTAAGCCCAAATAGACCGAAATTGTTGTTAGCTCAAACCCACGATATCTCCCACCTCGAGAGCATTGCCCATCAGAAAATCAGCAGCGCTCATTCTACGTGAGCCATCTGGCTGCACGGACTCAATCACGAGCGATCCCTGACCACAGGCAATGGTCAATAATCCATCCGTGCCCAGCACCTGACCGGGTTTGCCGCCTTGTTCACTCACTTCAACCTGTGGGAAAATTTTCAGTCTACGTTGACGACCTTTGTTATCGACAAATGCGGTCGAGGTACCCGGCCAAGGGTCATAGGCTCGGATACGGCGTTCCAAAGCCTCGGCAGATTGTGTCCAGTCAATCTCACCATGTTCCCGCATCAGCTTGGAAATGTAACTAACCTGCTCGGGATCCTGTGGCTCACGCTGGGCACTACCATTCGCAAGCTGGCTGAGCGCCTCATGAAGCGCTTCAGGCGCCATTTCTGCTAAGCGGTCATGGAGCTCACCCCCGGTCTCATATTCCCCAATTGGCGTCTCTCTTTTGAGGATGATATCGCCGGCATCCAATGCCTTGACCACATGCATCACGGTAATGCCCGTGTGGCTCTCACCCGCATCAATAGCCGCTTGGATACAGGCGGCCCCGCGGTACTTAGGCAGCAGCGAAGCATGGAGGTTAATACAGGCAACAGATGGGATATCGAGCAGAGCCTGCGACAGGATTTGGCCATAGGCCATGACCACAATCACATCGGGCTGCATAGCCTCCAGTGCTTCAAGGAAACTTTTTTCCCGAGCGGACTCAGGCTGCATCACCGGAATACCGTGATCCTGCGCCAGCTCCTTAATCGCTGGGGCCGTGAGAACCTGTTTCCTTCCTACCGGTTTGTCCGGCTGAGTCACCAGAGCTATCAGCTCATAGAATGTTGGTTCGGATTGGGCTCCAGATTCGGCTCCATCATCAGGGACAAGCAAGGACCGTAATGAAGACAGGGCAATATCTCCCGTGCCCATGAAAACGATGCGAAGCTTAGCCATGCCTTGTCTTTAACCCTACGCCTGCCATTACCAAACTCCAAAATTTAAAAAGCTGCCAAAATCATCAGTCACCCGTGCACCAAGCACTTTGCCAAAAAAGTCACTTTTAGAAGCTCACCCCATGTACCTGCTTAAGTCCAAAGTTCCATGTGTAGCGGTGATTTGGTTTGAATGTCTTATACCCAGTGACCGGGCTGATCTGCTCAGCGGCAACCGCATACTTATAAGCACCTGACTTCAAATAAAGCTTACGATGAGCACCTGCAGGGACATCAACAAAACGACTTTCAGGCCCATCAACGCCAACAACAATATCTCGATTGGAATGGTTGTGTATTGTCACCTGCGGTTTCAGCACCGCTTTTCTCGACGGCTTCGGCCTGAGACTGGGGTGTGTGTAAGAGCAGGAAACCACTAGCAAGCCGCTGAACGCGACAAGCAGTAAGGTGAAATGCTGAAACGTCTTCTTCATCCCGGGGGCTATGCTCTTAGGCACGATCTATGCCCCTCAGTCCTGAGCTAACGATCACCTAAAAGTACAAGGTGTAACTACGCTTGGCTTCAAGCTCCTTGTATTTTGAGATCGGACGGAAACCTTCTGCGACTGCGCTGTACTTGTAAGTGCCGGGCTTGACCTTGACCGATTCACTCGACCTCGCAGGCACAGTGATATCTCTACGTCCCGGGTCACCTAAACGCTCGAGGCGAACCACAATGGGCCGGTATAATTTATTACTCAGTTTCAGGCGAGTCGTCTCACCCTGAGTGGCCGCCCCAGCACTTCCGGAGCTACTTCCGGACACACTACCAGAGGACGGGCTTACTGAACTGCATGAGCTAATCAGTAAACCGGCAAAAGCAAGGCTTACAAGGGCAACAAGAGAAGGTAATCTTTTCATCATTTAGAAGCGAGGTACGTTGACGGTATGGGTGTAGTGAATGCCGTAATCCTTGATGATGTCTTGCCGTGTCATGCCCCCTTTTTCAGTCATGACAAGGCCACGCTCTGAGAGCACCGTCATGCCAATCTCGACTCCGACTAGCTGGCCAGCCTCGATGATTTCAGGGGTGATGACATAACCATTGAGATCTCCAGAGTTGAATGTCACTTGAGAAGTAGTTGGCTGTATTGATTTATCTTCAGGCAGCCGTATTGTGCCGTCCCAGCTCAGTCCGTTTCCAGACACACTGAAGTCGCTT
>ENA-OQVM01004629-OQVM01004629.1-marine-metagenome-genome-assembly--contig:-NODE-4629-length-13864-cov-4.717342_pt1 | contig 13864 bp, 14 predicted proteins | sample MGYA00237776_ERZ505498 | MGnify/ENA primary metagenome ERZ505498 (study PRJEB26159, sample SAMN06265151) | marine metagenome | isolation source: Helgoland LTER site | place: Germany:Helgoland, sampling... | reverse complement strand
ATTCAATGCCCGTTGCGGAACTACACCACCTGACACGAGACGACGTTGAGAACATGCTCGGCGTTGAGGGCTACGACGAAGACGCAGTACGTTCTATTCTTACTGACTTTGGCTCAGGCGGGTTCAGTTGGCTAGATCACAACGACGACCTCATGGAAGACGCCACAGGGCAGGATTTCGACGAGGCCAACACAGATTTAGTTGCGGCTATACAGCTGTGGGACACTATTCCCGGCGATGTTTTACTCGAATGGGGACTGAGCGAAGACGAGGTCGAAGACCCACAAAAATCTTACCCCTGCGAAGTGTGGATGATCGACAATATCGTTGTTCGTGCGGTGCTTAACTACGATCCACTAGGGCGCAAGCCTTACTACATGACATCTTTTGAAAAGGTTCCGGGCCGTATTGACGGTAACGGGGTCGCTGACCTTTGTATGGACGCTCAGAATATGTGTAACGCCGCTGCTCGGGCGCTTGCAAATAATATGGGTATTAGCTCCGGTCCACAGGTCGGCGTAAATATTAGCCGCCTTCCAGCGGGGGAAGACATCACACAGATGTACCCTTGGAAGATTTGGCAGTTTAGGCAGTCCGACTACGCAGACTCAACGCCACCTATGAGCTTTTTCCAGCCAAACTCTAATGCAGCTGAGCTTATGGGTGTGTTTGACCGCTTTATGGCGATTTCAGATGAAGTATCAGGTATTCCACGTTATATGACCGGACAACACGTTCCGGGCGCAGGGCGTACGTCTTCGGGGCTGTCTATGCTCATGTCCAACGCCGGTAAGAGTATCAAACAAGTTATTAGTAACATCGACCACGACGTAATGCGACCAATGCTACAGCGTCAGTACCAGAGAAATTTAAGGTATTCAGATGATCCAGACCTTATCGGCGATGTCCAGATTGTGGCAACAGGCGCAATGTCGCTTGTCGTTAAAGAAGCGGAAGCTGTCCGTAAGACTGACTTCCTCCGTCTTATACTGGAAAGTCCGGTTGCACAGCAGATTGTTGGCCTACCGGGTACAGCTGAACTACTCCGCGACCTCGCGGGTAATCTTAACACCAATGTTGATCGTCTTGTCCCTAGCCGAGAAGATGTTCAGAAGCAGCAAGAGTTAGCTCAGCAGCAAGCAATGATGATGCAGGAAATGCAGGCTCAGCAACAGGCAGCGGAGCTACAAGAAGACGGCACGCCAAAAGGTGGGCGACAGGACAACGCAATGAGTCCGCGCCCAAATGGTAAGTAGTCTTCACATGTGTTGACATGTTAACATGTTTAGAGTAGATTTATCCCATGATTGACTTGAATCTTTGTGACCAGCAGCACGTAAAAGCACTGTTGAGGCTCAAAGAAACAGGTGAAACGGCTCTGTTAGGTCTCTTTGAGACTGAAGCTGAGTTAGCCAAAGCGCGGCTAGTAAAAGCGACTGATATGGTAACAATCCACCGGTTGCAAGGACGCGCAGAAGCATTTGAAGACCTACTTGAAGCCGTTGAAGAGGCGGCGAAGGTAGTAAACCGCTCGTAAGAGCACGATGAAGCACACCAAAGACGGGAGCAGCCTACCTCCGGGCGCTGTGAAACAGAGTTGGTGCTTTGAGGAGAACCATATGGCGTTGCCAAAGCAGGTACAGGCACAGATTGCCGAAATTGAAGCGTACGAAAAATCGCTAGAAGCCCAACACGAACCTCAACCCGAGGAGTTGGATACGGAAGCGGAAGTAGTAGCTACGATTGAAGCAGCACCTAAACCCGAAGAAGCGAAGCCAGCTGACACGTCACCAACGGACGTAGAGGACGACTTTAAGCAGAAGTACAGCACCTTACGAGGCAAGTACGACGCTGAAGTTCCAAGGTTGCACCAACAGGTGCGCGAAATGACTGAGGAACTAACAGCAATCCGTAAGGAGATGACTGCTAAAAAAGACGAGCCGACAAAGCCGAAGGAGAAAGTCAGTTTAGTGACCGACGCAGATCGAGCCGAATTTGGTGAAGAACTGCTGGACGTTCAGCGCCGAGTTGCGCAGGAAGTCTCTCAAGACTACGAGGGCCGACTTGAACAGCAAGACGCGGTTATCAAGAAGTTGCAGGACGAACTTGCGAAGACGGGTAGCCAAGTTGGAGAAGTAGGATTTAGTCAGAGGCTCAACCAAGCCGTGCCTGATTTCCCACAGATCGACAACGATGAGCGTTGGGTAGCGTGGTTAAATGAGCATGATCCTATGCTTAGAGGCCCACGCAGAGTTCAAGCACAGCAGGCGTTTGATGCCGGTGACGTAGAAGCCATAGCCCACTATGTGAGCATGTGGAAGGAAACGTTAGCAGCACCGACCGAAGCTAAGCCTAACCAAGCCGAACTTGAAAAGCAGGTTGCTCCAAACCGTTCTGCTAATTCTGTTCGTACACAGAGTGCTTCCCAGAACTCTAAAATTTATTCGCCCAAAGATGCGGATAGAGCTTGGAATAAGGTTCGTACACTGAATACGCGAGGGCAGTACGCTGAGGCGGAAAAACTTGAAGCTGACTTGACAGCTGCGTATATGGAAGGCCGCGTTAAAGCTTAGGCATAACGTGTTAACATGTTAGCAGTTATTAAGTCTCAACTAACTTAATAGGAGGCCAAAATGGCTGCTGTATTCCCCGTCGTCGGATCAGGCGCATTCGACACAACCCCATCTTACTCAGGTGGATTTATCCCACAACTATGGTCGCAAAAATTGAACGCTAAGTTCTATGCGAACACCATGATGACCGAAATTTCCAATACTGATTGGGAAGGCGAGATCAAAAACCAAGGCGATACAATTCGTATCCGTACTGCACCATCAATCACAATCAACGATTACGCTGGCGCTGGTACTACATTGACTTCTGAAGTCCCTGCTCCGATCTACCAAGACATGCAGATCGACCAAGGTAAATACTTCAGTGTTCAAGTAAACGATGTACTCGCGCACCAAGCGGACATGGACTTGATGAACATGTTCACTGATGACGCTGCTAAACAGCTGAAGATCAACATTGAAAACGATACGTTCTTCAACTGGTTCGTAACTACAGGCGCAAACGCGTCAAACAAAGGTGGGACAGCCGGTGCTATCTCAGGTGCTTACAACTTGGGTACTGACGTAGCTCCAATCGACCAAGCAACTCCTGCAAACGTATTGAACGCGATCTTGCAAATGTCTTCAGCACTCGATGAGCAAAACGTACCGGAAGATGGCCGCTGGCTCATCATTTCACCACGTGATCGTCAGCTGCTGATGCAAACAGACATCGCTCAAGCCTACTTTACAGGCGATCAGTCAAGCACCATCCGTACCGGCAAAATCGGTATGCTGGACCGCTTCACTGTATACGTGTCCAACTTGCTGCCAAAAGGCCAAGCATCTAAAGCTCTTGTTCCCGGTCTGTCTGCCACTTCTGGCGGCGCAACCGTGACTAACGCTAAAGCTCGCCGCATGATGGTTGCTGGTACAAGCACCGCTTGTTCGTTTGCTTCGCAAATCAGCAAAACTGAGCCGTTACGCAACCAAACAGACTTCGGCGACATCGTTCGTGGTCTTGCCGTATATGGCCGCAAGGTTGTGAAACCAGAAGCTCTCTGCACCGCAATCGTCGGCGCAGCCAGCTAATCACTGACCTAACGGGAGGGGGATTGCTCCCCCTCTCACAACCACAAGGGGGTTAGTGATGGCTACCATAAAAGTAATAGACGTTATTTCCCGCGTCGAAGCGATCTTACAGGATACCAATATCCGTTGGCCGCGTGTCGAACTTCAGAAATGGCTTAATGAGTCATACTTGAGTATTGTCTTATTACGCCCTGACGCAAACGCAAAGTGCGCGTCGTTCACGTGCGCACCGGGCACCAAACAAGAGTTGACAGCCTCGACTGGCGGGTTTCCGTCAGCGTTACGCCTTCTTGATATTACCAGAAACGTCTTTTCCGGTTCTCAGAAGAAAGTTGTGCGGGTAGTTGCTCGTAGTGTTTTAGACGATCAGCGCCCTAGCTGGCACTCAGAAACGCAAACCGACAATATTCAGCACTACACTTACGACCCCCGCCAACCAAAACAGTTTTACGTGTACCCGCCCGCTACGAACGTGGCGCAGTTGGAAGTCATTTACGCAGACGCTCCGGGCGCTCACGCGATGACAGAGACCGAGCTTGACCCGGCGAACAACGACAACGAAGTGATCTTGCTAGACGACATATATTTAAGCCCAATTACTGATTGGATTTTGTACCGCGCCTACTCGAAAGACGCGGAATACGGCGCTAACGAACAACGTGCTTCAGCTGCGTTTCAAACATTTAATGCTGCTATTGGCACTAAAACACAGGTGGACGCGGCTGTATCGCCGACACCGGGAAGTTCGGTGACATAGATGGCTACTGTAACGTGGGACAAATTCTATCCATACATTCAGCCCTACTTGTCGGGTTGCCCAGAAATTGTGATGGAGTCGCACTTACAAGAAGCGAGTGCTAAGTTTTTAGAGCGCAGTGAAGTGTGGCGCTTCGAGATAGAAAAAGACTTTGCGGTTAAAAACGTCGCGGAGTACCCTATTTTTCTACCATCAGACGAAGCTGTGCTAGAGAATGTTTACGAGTTAGTTTTAGATGGTCGACCCCTTAGAAGGGTTACAGACCGACACTTAAACTCCACACAGTTTGAAACAAACTCTACGCCCAACAGTTACGCGATCTACCAAGATGCGTCTGTTAGGTTGTACCCTACCCCAGATCGTAAGTACACGTTTCGCGGTTGGGGCGTTCTTAAAACAAAGCTAACGGCGACTGGCGTTGAGGATTGGATTTATCAGTCTCACGGACGCTGCATTTCTTACGGAGCCATCGCGCAGCTTGCGTCGGTGCCTAACAAGGAGTGGACGAACCCTGAGTTGTCTATGTACTACCGCCAGAAGTTTTCCAAAGAAGCAGACGACGCGAAGGGTAGAGATTACCGCCGTGTCAGCACCAGAGTTCAAAGTCAAAACTTTGAAGGTCGTCGGAGGAGAGCATAATGGCTACATCATTTAACTACGTTCAAGGCGATACTGGCCCACAAATTAAGCTCTCGTTTACTGACGAAGACAGCAGTACAGCTTCTGACTTAACAGGCGCGACGGTGACGCTGCACTTTAGAGCCGCAGGCGACGCATCGGTTCTGTTTTCACGAACGCTCTACGTCAACCCAGATACTGCCGATACCGGTGTAGCAATTCTCCAGTGGCAGACAGAAGACCTTAACCAAGAACCCGGCGTTTATGAGGGTGAGATCGAAGTTGTTCGCTCTACGGGCTTGCGCGAAACCATTTTTGACATCCTCAAGTTTAGAATACGTGAGGATTTTGCATGAGACTTAAATCCGCAGTTTTAATAGATGCTCTGAAAGTTGCCATAACGCAGCTTCGAACAACTATGTCTGCGGCTGACTACCAAGGGCTAAAAGTAAAAGTTGAGAGCGGTAACTTTATTCTGTTTGCTAGTCTTTTAGACAACCTGCATGTTAAAGACGGCATTGGGGCCGAAGACGGCTTTGTGTTCGAGTTCTTTAAAGCCCTAACCGACAGTGCAGCGGCAGCTGAAAACGCAACCTTTCACTTTTTTAAAGCGCTTTCTGACGTAGCTGATATTTCCGACGATGAGATTTTCTCGTTTTTTAAAGCGCTGGCTGATCCTGTAGGCGTAAGCGACCCAATATCCAAACATGTGGCCAAGTCAACCGTAGCTGATGGGTTTGCCGTTTTAGACGACGACGTTCTAAACACAGGCAAAGTATTTTTTGAAACGCCCTCCGCTGCCGAGCAGATAAACACAAAAGCGTTTGGTAAAAACGTCGAAGACGTTCCAAGTGTTGCAGAGCAGATTACACGTAAAACTTTTACAAAACTTTTAGCCGACGACGGGTTTGTCCAAGAAGCGTATTCGTCTGAGGTAGGAAAACCTTTTACTGACAGTGCGACTTTTGACGATAGTGATTTGCGCTTGTTTGGCAAAAACGAGCTTGAGACAATAACGTTTGATGATCTGGATGTTTTTGCGGTCGATAAAGTTTTAGAAGAACTTCCAACCGCGCTCGATCAGTACGCTTCCTCGTACAACAAACCTTTTAACGAACTTGTATCTTTCACAGACGACGTCGACGGCACAGCTTCTTTGCTCGACGATCAAGAGATGCAATTTACTAAAGTAAAAACCGATGCTGCGAGTTTAACAGACAGTTTTTTCCGTCTCGTGGCGTTCGATAGAGATTTTACCGAAACACCAGTAGCGCGTGAAACACACGCTTTTGGCTTTGGGCGACCGTTGGCAGACACGCTGGCGGCACTAGAAACTCATGCGTTTGATGCGGGCAAGCCTCTGGCTGAGACACCTGCCGCCTCTGATGCGTTCGTGTATGCAGCGGGCAAACCGCTTACTGACACGTTCTTGGGTACGGAACAGATAGCGAAAGCATTTGCTAAGGCACCTTTTGCTGACAGTTCTAGCGTCACTGACACTGATCTTATTCAATTTGGAAAAGTGCCATCTGATCTGGCCTCGTTAACCGACGCGGGGTCACTACGAAGTCAAGGTTACTGCGACTTCACATATTTTGCGGAAGACTATGTCGGTGCTTCCCGAACCTTTACCTAGGAGATAGGCATGATTAACGAAAATCTAAAGCTATCCGGTCAGCTGAACATCGTCCTAAAGGACAAGGCCGGGAACGTAAAAGAAGAGCGCGAAGTCAAAAACCTCGTGGTTAACGCAGGATTGGCTTACATCGCTTCTCGCATGACCGGCACGGCTAAGAGCGTAATGTCTCACATGGCACTCGGGTCAGGCACAACAGCAGCAGCTGCAAGCCAAACAGACCTCGTGTCTATTTTAGGCTCTCGTGAGGCGCTGGACAGCACGACCATTTCGGGCACCAACAACGAAAAAGTTGCGTATGTCTGCGGGTTTGAAGCGGGTGATGCGACAGGTGCGGTTACTGAGGCCGGTATTTTTAACGGCGCATCTTCTGGTGACATGCTTTGTCGTACAGTTTTCAGCGTAGTCAACAAGGCTGCTGATGACACGATGACCGTTACTTGGACGATCACATTGGCTGCAAGCTAACTAAATAGAGGGGTGAATCATGGCTACTATTGTTACACGATCTGGCAAGGGTTCGCCCCTCACGAACACTGAAGTCGATGCGAACTTTACTAACCTTAATTCTGATAAGGTAGAAACCAGTTCAATTTCAACTTTTGGCGCGTCGCTCGTCGACGATGCTAACGCAGGCGCTGCGCGAACGACGTTAGGGCTTGGGTCTATCGCGGTGCAAAGCACGGTCAACAACAACGACTGGAGCGGCACCGATCTTACTATCGTCAACGGAGGCACCGGCGCTTCCTCGGCGGCAACCGCACGAACAAACCTAGATGTCGACCAAGCCGGTACGGCTCTGGCTCTAGCAATAGCATTGGGGTAAGCCATGGCAAACGTATTTAAAAATTACACAACGGACGGAGCCGGTACTTCCTTAGCAACGGTTTACACAGTTCCATCCTCTACAACCGCCGTCATTATCGGCGCTAACCTTGCAAACGTGACTGACGCGCAGATAGAAGTGGACGTTTTGCTCGGAAGCATATATCTTATAAAGGGAGTACCGATCCCTGCCAATACCGCGTTTTCGATGCTCGACGGCAAAATTATCGCCGAAGCTGCCGACACGATAAAAGTTCAGTCCGATACAGCTTCCTCAGTTGATGTAGTATTATCAGTTCTGGAGCAATCGTAATGGCAGGTTATCTCGGATCACGCCCAGTTGTCGTACAAGTAGACGGCTATCAACGCGAAGAAAGTGAGTCTCGTTACGTTAATGTATCGGGAGACGATTTCAGCGGCCACCTAGATTTTGTGGACGACGCGAAAGCACGGTTCGGGAGCAGCGACGAGCTACACATTTACACAGAAAGCTCTGGCAGCGGTCACAGCTACATTCAAGGCGATAACATAGTTATTCGCTCCGCAGCCGGTACAGCCCGCCTAACAGTCACGTCGAACGATGTTGATGTGTCGTCTGGGGCGCTGAAGGTGGGCGGCACAACGGTAATTGACAGTAGCCGTAACGCTAATTTAACAAAAGTAAGAACGGCGGGCAGCACCGCTGCCGGGCGCATGCTGCACAATAATGGTTATGCAACCTTTGACCAAATTGAAAGCACGGGCAGTGCTTTTGTTGGATACGGCTTAAAAGCGGGCGGCGGCAGCGCTAACGAAATAGTAAGTGCAACATCTGTGGGCGTTGGGCGTGCCGGTGTGTTTGTTGGTACGCTTTCTGGTGGGACAATTCCTAACATACAATTTGTCCTAGCACCCGGCCAAACCACGGCAGATGGCAGTGCCCCAACTGGCTTAGTTACGCCGCTTACGATAAGCACGTCATCTGTTAAACTAGACACAGATTTAAAAATGGGGAATACAACCGTCATTGACAGTAGCCGCGCTATCACGGCGGCAAGCGCAACCTTTGCTGGCACCGGCAGAAAAGTTTTACTTGGTGACTATACTTCCACGTCATCGGGGTCTCCTACCTCGCTATCACTTGGTGCAAGGCACAGTGATACGGCTGGCGAATCAAGTTCTTTAAAACTACAAATATGGGAAAATCTTCTTGATAACACGGCTACTAACTACCTAGCTATGGGGCTAGGAGTCTCTTCCAACCAACTTGATTACGTTGTTACCGACTCTACATACAAACACGCTTTTTGGATAGGTGGGACTAAGCGCGTAGAGTTTAACTCTTCTCAATTAAACTTAGATTCAAAAACTGTGATTACTTCTACTGCTTCGCCTGCTCTGCAAGTTAATTCTAGCGCTGATTCAGCTAGGGCGATTGTTGCCAACACCATCGGTACATCCACGTTCACTTACCTCGAACTAAGTACAAGTTCATATGGGGTGGGGTATTTAATTAAAAACATAGCTAATAGCGGCAACGGTCTGAACAATGGGTCTTTATACCTTTGGAACAGTGATAATGGCGGGTCGGGCGCGATTGAGTTTGTACCAAACCAAACCATTGCAAACAGAACCACCGTAGAAGAAAACGGCGACTTGTCGGTACGAGGTAAGGTCGCGATTTTAACGACAGCAAATGACGGTTTACACATAGGCTCAACCGCTTCTGATTACTCGGGTTACGGCACTGGTGTTCCAACTATAAGCCTACAAGGCACAAACAACGCCAACCGGCGTGCAGGCGCTATATCATTCAAAGAGGGTGACGGTACGGTTACAGGTGCAATTTACAGCACTTACGGTGGTGATGGCTATGCTGGCTTAAACTTTCACTCGAAGACCGAAGCAATTAAATTTGCTGTGGGCGGCAGTTCCAGTGGCCCGGCAGATGATATTGTAACTATAGAAGGCGGATCAAATAAAAGCCGCTTAAACGTAAATTACCTCGCTAATGTGTATAATGGTGGTTTGGGCGGTGTGTATGCCTATAACGGATTTATTGGCGCAAATGAAATAAGTGCATCGGGCAGCGATAATGATGCAAATGTAAGAGTACGGGTTTGCATAAACACAAGCACTAGCGTTTGGAGAGCAGGGTATTGCTGGGTTACGGCATCGTCGTGTGGCACTGGCGGCCAAGGCCCAGTTACCGCTTGGTGGCTTTACAGGTTTAGAACCTACAACTCGAGCCTTGGTGGAGTAAGCGTAGCGGATAGCGGCGGGGATACAAGTTCATTCAGCGTAGCATTTAGCGATGATGGCGACCCAGATGGCGATGGTACAAGCCTTGTTATTGGTGTGCGAGTTGCCAGCACGCATAGCACAGCTAATGACGAAACCACTATGGGAATAGTCCTTGGCACCCGTGAAGGGCCACCACGCGCAGCGGAAAGGATATCGTCATGATTGGGCAAATAAAAATTGAAGGCGAATTAAAAACGCAAACAGTAAACGGCGTGGCTAATATCGTTTCGCAAGCTCACTGGTTTATAGAAACCGTGCGCTCAAATTACACTTTAAAAATTCACGGTGGCGTTTGTGATTTCAATTACAACCCAGACAACCCTTTTATTGAGTACGCCAGTTTAGATGAAGCAACAGTTGTCGGCTGGGTTACATCCACAATGACAGCCGCCGAAAGTGAATACTGGAACACGTTAGAAACAAAAGAATTAGAATATTTAGATGACGATGAACGCAGGGGGGCAGCTACAGCTATAGAGTGTTTTGGCGAGTATAAACCCACGCCTGCAACACAAGCAGCCCCATGGGCTGCGGAGTAAAGGAATAAACCATGTCAGGATATATAGGCGTACAACCAGTTCCACAGGCCACGCAGAGACGGGAATACTTCACTGCGACCAACGGCCAAACGACGTTCAACACGAACGGCTACACGCCGAACTATATCGACGTTTACATGAATGGCGTGAAGCTTTCACCCGCAGACTTTACAGCGTCAAACGGCTCCGACGTCGTCTTGGCTTCCGGTGCTACGACGGGCGACCTCGTCCAAGTCGTGAGCTTTACCCCGTTCAACGTGGCGAACCAGACATTTATCGGCGACGTAAACCTCAGCAGCGGCGCATATAAAATCGGTGGAAACACTGTAATTGATAGCAGCCGCGAAGGCACTCTCCAAAGACTTAATGTTACGGCTGCAACGGGGTTAAGCAGCCTAGCGGTTACAACAAATGCGTTTACCATTGGCTCTACAAACGGCTACAACATGGCGTTTGACCCAAACGAAATACAAGCCCGTAATAACGGCGCGGCAAACGATTTAACTTTACAGAAAAATGGCGGCAGTGTCGGCATACAAACCACGGCACCGGCAACTATGCTTCAAGTTGGTGATGCGGGCGGCACTTCCACTTCACGGCAACGCTCTATCCGACTTTCGCATCAAACAGGCGAATCAAGCGAGTACGGCGGCATAGAGTTTTACAGAGCGCATCAAAACTCTCAAAAAATAGGCGCGGCAATAATCCACCAAAGGCCGGGAGCTTCGCTAGACGATAGTAACCTGTTGTTTAAAACGTCTACGGCAAACCAAAATGCCACAACGAAAATGACTCTTACTCATGGCGGTATGCTGGGTGTAGGCGGTGACACGCCTCGCGGTAGCTATACTGATTTGCTTCTGCAAGACACTACCGACAACGCCCAGATGGAGTTTAAAGGCACGAATACAAGTTTTGCTATTTCGCATTTTGATAACGGGCGGCTTGGCATTTACAGCAACGTAAGCGGAACTTGGAACGAAGCTCGCGGTATAAGTATTAATGCTGCAACAGGTAATGTTGGCGTGGGAACTACAGACGGAGATGAGAAGCTCCACGTAAACGGGTCACTCTTAGTTGATGCCTTTAATACGGGGCACGAGGAAGGCATTTTCTTCCGTGACGGTTTTAGCAACAGCAACAAATACAACATTTCAATTTTGGCTTATGACCACGGCAGCGCAGATGCCGGTCAAAGCACTACTAGCCCAGATGGGTTGTCTATAAACGGATATGACTCAATTTCCTTTAACGTAGGTTCAAATAACAGAAACGAGGTTATGCGAATTAAGGGCGGCACATCTAATGTCGGCAACGTAGGTATCGGCATTCAAAACCCGCCCAAGGCGCTTACAGTGTTTAGGGCAAATCAAACTGACGATACCACTGTAGCATTGCTTAAACTACACGCTCAATTTGCAGACTCTTCTATTGAACAAACTGACAAAGTAGCAATACAGTTCGCCGTTCAAAATTCCGGCGGTGGCATCCAAACAAGTGATGCAATAAAATTTAGCTACAACAATAACTTGTACCTCATGGAAGACGGGGGCGATGTTGCTATCGGCAACGTAAGCGACCCTAGCGCTCGACTTGATATATCCGCAGCGAGCAGCACAGCATTTGGGGCGCAAGCTTTAAAAGTACGAGATGGCTCTCACACTACCATTCAAATGGACTCCGGTGCAGCCGATGGGCGTATTCAAGTAGGTGCAGCCGGTACTCTTAGAGGTGTTTACAAGGCACAACACGCGGGCACACAGACCGACCACCCATTTAGTCTTATACAAGATAACTCTTCACGATTAACAATCCGTGATGATAGAAGCGTTGCTCATATTGATAGTGGGTATCGCTTTGATCTTGGCTTTTTCCCCGCCCCAAGTAACACCTATCAGCACTTTAAAACGGATTGCCAAAAGTCCAACCATATGTTGTTTTTTGAGTACAAAGGGTACTCGTACTCTTCCGGTGGCGCAGTGTTAACGGCTATGACTGTGTATGCCTATACGGGGACAAGTGGGCCATATGATCCTTTATACACTCGGTATGGCCACAATACAGCTAATGGTTTTGTCAATTGTTATTATTCGTCAGACGGTTACTTAGTCTTAGTGTTAAAAACTAACCACACTAATGGCTACACAGGCGGCTGGATGTGGGCACAGAGCGGTAACAATTTTACTGATAGCAACATACGCATGTTGGCTCAAACCTCAACAAGTTCAAATTCGGGAGCGTATTAATGGCCAAGTGGATAGAGGTGCCGCGAGAAGATGGTGGCATTGATTTTGTAAACCCTAAAGCAGCGGAGATAATGGCGGAACGCGAAGCTGAAATGGCAGCTTTTGACCCCACTAAAAACGCGCTTAGTGCCGTTGAATTAGAGCAAACCAACGCAAGGCTGTATCAAGGTGCCCGTCACAATGATTACCCCCCACTGGCTGAACAATTAGACATGTTGTGGCACGCAATGGAAGCGGATGAAAGCAAGCGGCTGGAGCCATTTTATAGCGCCATAAAAGCCGTAAAAGAAAACAACCCGAAACCGGAGTAGTATTATGACAAAAACTCGTGATCTAGCGAACCTGATCGCTGACAGCAAAGTCGGCCCGAGTGAGATAGACACTGCGGGTACTTATAATATGAACGCCCTGCAAGTCGGCGGCACCACGGTCATTGATAGCAGCCGTAACGGCAGCTTTGCGGATTTGGAATTTACCGGCAGCTTAACACATGCGTGGACAAATAGTGGCGTTATATCTATCGGCGTAGCTCAACGTGGCGGAAACATTTTCAACACCGGGCAAAACCTTTTGCAAGTTATGGGTGCTGATGCGTATATCGGCGGCCAAGCTATGGCAGGCGGCGATTTATTACTTCGCGGCGGCTTCGCTGTAGATAATGCGGGGCTTAGCGTATACCCCGGTGACGTTACAATTCGGGGTGGCGTTCCGCACAGTGGCACTGACGCAAACGGTGGCAAGATTTACTTGCAAACCGGCGGCACATCAGCAAACCGGCTAACGATAAGGGGCGATGGAAACATCGGCGTTGGCATGGCTGGCTCATCAAGCGCGAAGTTCACAATTCAAGGCAAAGCTGGCAGCGTTGGCAACAGTATTACCGACAAAACACTTCATGTTATTGAGGGCGGCTACAACGATGGCCCTACATTCCAAGTCAGTGATTCATCTGGGGTTTCTAGGTTTCAAGTGGATGGCACAGGCCGTGTGGGTATTGGCGGCGAGCCTACGGGTATCGCTTCCTACAGCACGGGCCAGCTTGAACTAGCAAGCAATGATGGCGGAATACTGGTACTAAAAGATAGCAACACAACGACAGACAAGCGCATTAAATTCATAGCGGGCAAAGGCACCGCCACTAGGTTCGGTAGAGCAAATGACGCTGGCGCTGTTTTAAGCGATACTGATCTAGTCATAGAAAGCACTGGCAAGGTGGGCGTTGGCTTGGTTCCAACCGTAAAGTTTCAAGTTGAAGGTACGGCGTCTGGCAACTGGATTAGTGTTATTGAAAACACGCACGCGACAAACGGCAGCGG
>ENA-OQVM01004627-OQVM01004627.1-marine-metagenome-genome-assembly--contig:-NODE-4627-length-13868-cov-6.282938_pt1 | contig 13868 bp, 10 predicted proteins | sample MGYA00237776_ERZ505498 | MGnify/ENA primary metagenome ERZ505498 (study PRJEB26159, sample SAMN06265151) | marine metagenome | isolation source: Helgoland LTER site | place: Germany:Helgoland, sampling... | reverse complement strand
CGATGCGCTGGGGCGAAGGCAGCCTGAAATGGGTGCGTCCCTTGCATTCTATCCTGTGCATTCTGGCCGATGAAGCAGGGGTAGAAGTCGTGCCGCTTGATGTAGACGGCATTACATCTGGCAACACCACACGGGGGCACAGGTTCCTTGCGCCAGATGCGTTTTCTGTTTCATCTTTCGATGATTATGAGGCGAAGTTAAAGCGCACCAATGTCGTCTTGCGCCCCGATGAACGCGCCGAGGCGATCTGGAATGAAGCCACGACCCAAGCCTTTGCGCTGGGCCTTGAAGTGGTCGAAGACAAGGGTTTGCTTGCAGAAGTTGCAGGGCTGGTCGAATGGCCCGTCGTCCTGCTCGGCCAGATTGACGATGACTTTCTTGGCTTGCCGCCAGAGGTGCTGCAAACCTCGATGAAAGAGCACCAGAAATTCTTTTCCGTGCGCAACCCCAAGACCGGCCTGATCGAACGTTTCGTGACCGTCGCCAACATGGAAACTGCCGATCAGGGCGCGACCATTCTGGCAGGCAACCAAAAGGTGCTGTCTGCGCGTTTGGCTGATGCAAAATTCTTCTGGGAAAACGATCTGCGCACAGTTGAACGGCAGGGGATGAAGGCGTGGACCGATCAACTCTCCAACGTGACCTTCCATGCGAAACTGGGATCACAAGCCGAACGGATTGAGCGGATCGCGGCATTGGCGCGTGAAATTGCGCCACATGTCGGCGCCAAACCTGATCTGGCCGAAGAAGCCGCACAGATCGCCAAGGCTGATCTGGCGTCAGAGATGGTTTATGAGTTTCCAGAGCTGCAGGGCCTGATGGGGCAGTATTATGCTAAGGCCGCAGGGCATGACGATGGCGTGCCGGAAGCGTGTCATGAACACTATTCGCCGCTGGGGCCATCAGATGATGTGCCGAGCGCGCCGATTTCGGTGGCCGTGGCACTGGCTGATAAGATCGACACGCTGGCAGGGTTCTGGGCGATTGATGAGAAGCCGACGGGGAGTAAAGACCCGTTTGCGCTGCGCCGAGCTGCTTTGGGCGTTATTCGGTTGATTTTGGAGAATGGACTGACAGTGAAAATCGCTGAGGTGTTTGAGCACAGCCGCGAAGCTATGAAAGACAGTGGTTTTGAAGGCTGGCTGGACGACCTCCTCTCCTTTTTCCACGACCGCCTCAAAGTCTTCCTCAAAGATAAAGGCATCCGTCACGATATAATCGACGCCTGCATTGCGATGCCGGGCAATGATGACCTGTCGCTGCTTGTCAAACGGGCCGAGGCACTGGCCGAAACCCTTGCCACCGACGATGGTGAAAACCTGATCCAAGGGTTCAAGCGCGCCAACAACATCCTGACCCAAGCCGAAGAAAAAGACGGGGTCGAATATTCCTATGGGGCCGACATCAAATTCGCCGAAGACGACGCCGAAAAGGCGCTTTTCGCGGCCCTTGATGCTGCGGATGCAAAGATCGCGCCAGCGATGGCTGCCGAGGATTTCAGCACCGCGATGACCGCTATGGCGGCACTTCGCGAGCCGATTGATGCATTTTTCACCACCGTGCAAGTCAACGCGGATAGTGAAATTCTGCGCCGCAATCGCCTTAACTTATTGTCACGGATCAGAAATATTTGCCTCAGCGTTGCTGATCTGAACAAAATCGACGGCTAGACGCAAAAACTGTAAACTTAGGTATACAGGCCGCCATTTCGTCTTCTATGCTGCAGGTGAACAAAGATCGGTGCCGCAGTGCAGCAACAAACAATATACGGGCCTTTGACGCTCATCACACCAACCGCTGCTATGAAGGCATCGGTGCATGGTGGGCGGGCGAAATGTTTGCAGCGTTTGGTGCGTCTCGGCATGCCTGTGCCCGTGACCGTTGCCCTGTCATTTGATGCGGTGCACGCAGCGGCAATAGGCGACCTGCCTGATATGGCAGCGCTTTTAGCCCCCTTTGGCAACGCGCCGCTTTTATCCGTGCGCCCGTCCAGCCAAGACCCCGATTGGGGTGGGCCAAGTGCGATCCTGAATGTGGGTATGAATGATGCGCGTCTGGCCGAGCTGACCCAACGTATCGGACCGGAGGCGGCGACCAAGCTTTATTTGCGGTTTGTGCAATCCTACGCAATCCATGTCGCCCGTTTGGACCCGGACGAGTTTTATCTGCCGGATGTGGCAGACGCCGCCAGCCTGAAGACGATGCTGGATACGTTTGAATTTGAAACGGACGAAGCTTTCCCCCAAGACCCTGCGGTTCAGTTGGCCGAGGTTCTGCGATCGATGGCGCGGGCTTGGGATGGGACAACTGCGCGTTTGCTGCGGCAGGCAAAGGGCGCGCCTGCAAATGCGGGACTTGGTCTTGTTGTGCAGGCGATGGCGTTGGGCGCGGGGCAGGGCGAATGCGGTCAGGGCGTCATCCAATTTGTCGAATCGACAACCGGCATACCTAAAATCATTGGCCGTTATCTGAGCGAGAACAAAAGCTTGGGGCGCGAAGTCTCTGCCGACACAGAGGGCGCACTTTATCTCACGCGTGATGAACGCGGGCCCGCGTTGGAAGATATCTGCCCCGATCAATATGCGCAGTTGGTATCCTATGGTGATGTCTGTCGTCAGCGTTTGCGCGAAGAAATGGAAGTGAAGTTCACGCTGCAGGATGGCGCAGTGCAAATATTGGATGCTGTCAGGGTACAGCGCACGTCTCGGGCTGCGGTCAAGATCGCTGTGGCCCTTGCCGAAGACGGTGTCATCCCGCGCGAAGAAGCAGTGATGCGGGTTAAACCGTCTGCATTGTCAGAGCTGCTTCACCGGCAGGTTGATCCGGATGCAATGCGTGATGTGATTGTTGGCGGAATTGCTGCCAGCCCCGGTGCTGCATCTGGCCAGATTGTCTTGACAGCGCATGAGGCACAGGCAAGTGCCGCGCGCGGCGAGCCATGTGTTCTGGTCCGTCGCGAAACAACGCCCGAAGATATCCGCGGCATGCACGCCGCAAGTGCTGTTTTGACCATGCGTGGCGGTGTCACCAGCCATGCCGCTGTGATTGGACGTGGTATTGGTTTGCCTTGCGTTGTTGGTGCGTCCGACCTTTCTATTGATCGCAAGAATGCGCAGATTATTGCGCCGGATGGCCGTGAATTCAAAGCTGGCGACATAATCACGGTGGACGGTACGACAGGGCAGGTGCTGGTTGGTGAACCTCCCATGCTGGAAGCTTCGCTTGATGGGGCGTTCCAAACCTTGCTGGAGTGGGCCGACGAGTTTCGCGATATTGGTGTGCGCGCCAATGCGGATACGCCTGCTGACGCACAGACCGCTCAGAACTTTGCCGCCGAAGGCATTGGACTGTGCCGAACTGAGCATATGTTCTTTGAAGGCGATCGCCTTGGTGTCATGCGCGAAATGATCTTTGCCGAAGAAAGCGACGACCGGCGCGCTGTTCTTGACCGTCTGCTACCGATGCAACGCGCTGACTTTCAGGCGTTGTTCGAGATTATGGCTGGCAAAAACGTCTGTGTCCGTCTGTTTGACCCGCCCTTGCACGAATTCTTGCCGTCCGACAAAGCTGGTCTGCGTGACCTAGCCGAGCAGGTGGCGCTGCCCATCTCAGAGGTGGCAGAACGGGTCGAGGCGATGGCCGAGTACAATCCTATGCTGGGCATGCGCGGCGTCCGTTTGGGGATCGCCATCCCTGAAATCTACGACATGCAGGCCCGCGCGATTTTTGAGGCGATGGTGGCTGTCGGGAAGAAGGGTATCTCGATTGACGTCGAGATTATGATCCCGCTGGTCAGTGCCGTGCGCGAAGTTGAATTGATGAAAGCGCGTATTGATGGCGTGGCGAATGCGGTGCGCGCCAAAAGCAATGCGCAGTTTGAATATCATCTGGGCGTGATGGTCGAAACACCGCGCGCGGCCTTGCGCGCCCAAGATATTGCGGCACATGCCGAGTTTATCTCATTTGGCACGAACGATCTGACCCAGATGACTTATGGTTTGTCACGCGACGACGCGGGCCGCTTTATGTCATCTTATGTCCAACAAGGCGTGTACGCCGAGGACCCGTTTCATACCCTTGATATCGAAGGGGTGGGCGAGCTGATCTCGATGGGTGCCGAACGTGGGCGCGTTGGTCGGCCCAGTCTTGTTCTATCGCTTTGCGGGGAACATGGTGGAGACCGTTCTGCTATCGCTTTTTGTCGTGCACAGCACTTTGATTACATCTCTTGTTCGCCATTCCGTGTCCCTGTTGCGCGACTCACCGCTGCTCAACTGGCACTGGCGGAACGGGTGTCACCCTAATGCAATACCAGATATTGTGGTATAAAGGCCGCACATTTCCGTATTTTGGGAAATAGTGCGCTGTTGAAGACCCCCTCTGTTGAGGCTTTCGGAACAGTCCAGAGCCGGGGGTAGACCTTTGGACTGCTTTGCACTAGAGACGGCCCCGCTAGCGCGGGACATGCCGCGTGGAATTTCCTGGGTGGGAAAAATGACTGTGAAAAAGACGATTTTCGTCGCGATTTCCGCGGCAATTCTTTGTGTTGCGTCAACCTCAGCATCGGCTGATGCATTGATGGCAAGCCGTTTGGGCGCGATTTTGGGCCAAGAGCGCGAGGCGCTCTCTGTTGTTCCTGACAGCCGGATGAGCATGCTCACAAGCTTGCCGCCTGCACAAGAGCGCGGCGTAGAGACACAAGCTGGCATCATTTATGACCGTGATTTCTTGGCATCAAAGCCTGTCGTCGGCGGTGGCGAAAACTGGCAGTGCCTGTCTGAGGCGCTCTACTTTGAAGCGCGCGGAGAAAGTGTGCGTGGGATGTTCGCGGTTGGCGAGGTTATTTTGAACCGCGTTGACAGTGATGCATACCCTGACACGCTTTGTGGTGTGATCAACCAAGGTACTGGCCGCCGCTATGCTTGCCAGTTCACCTACACTTGTGATGGGAAGCCAGAGACGATCGGCGAACCACGTTCGTGGGAACGGGTTGGCAAAGTGGCACGTATCCTGATTGATGGTGCACCGCGTGTTCTGACGGGTGGTGCAACGCACTATCATACGAAAGCAGTGAATCCGTCTTGGGCGCGCCGTTTTCCGCGTACTGCCGAGATTGGCTTTCACTATTTCTATCGCCAGCCGGTTCGCACGGCGTCAAACTAACGTCGCATGATCGTGTGCAGGTGTCGTGCCGACGCTTGCTGCCCGCGGGTGCGCCTTGTATCCAGCAGGGGTTAATACTCTGCGATGGACGCCTCAATGACCGATGATATTCGCCTAGCTTTCTCCCATCCAAGCGAGCGGGCCGAAGCAAGCAGCCAAACGCCCTGCGACCGGATTTCCTTGCGCGATTACATTGTGGAGGTCGAGATTGGTGCCTTCCAACAAGAGCGCGGCACTTTGCAACGGGTGCGCTTTAATGTTGTGGTTGAGGTTTTACCGCTCACTGGCCCCATTGATGACGATGTTGACCGGATTTTGTCTTACGACAAAGTGACAGAGGCGATCAGTATCGAACTAGAGGCGGAACGGATCAACCTTCTTGAAACGCTTGCGGCCCGTGTTGCCGAGCGTATCTTGATGGAGCCGCAGGCAGAACGCGTCTTTGTGCGTATCGAAAAACTGGACCGTGGGCCATTTTCGCTTGGCGTTGAAATTGTTCGGTCTCGTGACGGCGTCGATCTAGCGGGGCAAGATCATGTCGAAGCTCCGCATCCGCGCATGGTTTATCTTTCGAATGCCGCGATCGCTTCACCTCATTTGACGCGGTGGATTGATCAACTGGCCGTTAAGAACGCGCCGCTGATCATTTGTGTTGGTGCGCCAGACGTTGCCGCGCCCAAAGCAAGCAATGCATTGGCGCAGCGCCGGATTGATTTGCTCGCAATTGAACAGAACGCCTGGAGCCTTGCCGCGCGCGACCACCGCTGCATGGTCGTCAGCACACGAACCGAGCTGGATTGGGCGATGAAGAACGACCAGATCTGCATTTGGGCGCCGTCCAAGATTGTTCTTGATGCGGTCGATGGCCCCTCTGCTAGTCCGCGCGATGCGGCGGCGCTTGCCGCATGGTTTGCCCGCGATATGGCAGCCAAAGAGCTTTTGATGATTGGTGAACCGGCCCCTTCCACAAAAACGCCTGTGCGCGCAATGCGCGCTGATGAGGCTGATCTGGCATGACGCAATACTATCGCCCCGTCGCGCGCTTTGGTGAGGTTCCGACATCGCAGAGCTTTCCTTTGGCGGGCGGGTTGTGTTGGTTCGATACAGTGGCGGTGCATCAACGCGGTGGTGGTGTCCAGATGATCGCTGCGGGTGATACACCCAATGATGTGCTGGATCTTTTGGTACGCCCTCGCGCGCCGATTTCAGGCATGGCAATGACGGCCCCGCAGATTATGGGCATCTTGAATGTGACACCCGACAGTTTCTCTGATGGTGGGCAGTTCAATGCGCCCGAAGCCGCGTTGGATCGCGCCCTAGCGATGCAAGCCGATGGTGCCGCAATCATCGACATTGGTGGCGAAAGCACGCGGCCCGGCGCGGCCACCGTAAGCGTCAGTGATGAAATTGCACGGACCGCGCCGGTCATTGTGGCGATACGGGCCCAAAGCGCGGTGCCGATCTCGATTGACACACGCAAAAGCGCTGTCGGGACTGCCGCGTTAGAGGCGGGGGCGACGATGGTGAATGATGTCGCCGCCTTCACCTTTGATCCGGCATTGGCACAAGTGGCCGCAGACTCCAATGTGCCGATCTGTATCATGCATGCCCAAGGGTCACCTGAAACCATGCAGACTAATCCGCAATATGATGATGTTTTATTGGACGTCTATGACTTTCTGGCGGAACGCATTGCGGTAGCTGTTGCCGCTGGAATCCCCAAGGATCAAATCGTTGTTGATCCGGGGATTGGCTTTGGAAAGACGCTCGAACACAATCTTATCCTGTTGCGCGGCATTGCGATTTTCCATGCTCTTGGATGCCCGATCCTGTTGGGCGCATCGCGCAAACGGTTCATTGGAACCATCGGTGGCGGCCAAGATGCAAGTGACCGTATGGGCGGATCTGTGGCGGTGGCGCTCTTTGGTGCAAGGCAGGGAGTGCAAATCCTGCGGGTTCACGATATATTCGCGACCAGGCAAGCATTAGACCTGGAATGGGCAATCGGCGGGGCAGCAATGACATGACACGGAAATTCTTTGGCACTGACGGTGTGCGCGGCAAAGCAAACACTTATCCGATGACGGCTGATATGGCGCTTCAAATCGGGGCTGCGGCAGGACGATATTTTCGCAATGACGGATCAAACGGGCATCGGGTGGTCATCGGCAAAGATACACGCCTGTCAGGTTACATGTTCGAAAACGCGCTGACAGCGGGCTTGACCAGTACAGGGATGAATGTGCTGTTGCTTGGTCCGGTGCCGACGCCAGCGGTGGGGCTTCTGACCACGTCGATGCGCGCGGATCTAGGCATCATGATTTCAGCCAGCCACAACCCACACCATGACAACGGGATCAAATTCTTTGGACCTGACGGATTCAAGCTCTCTGATGAAGCCGAGGCAGAGATCGAAGCGCTGATCGATAGCAAGATCGAACCTGCCCAAGCGCACAATATCGGGCGTGCAAAGCGGATTGACGACGGGCGCTTTCGCTATGCTGAACGGATCAAATCGACCTTTCCCGCAGGCATGCGTCTCGATGGGTTGAAGGTCGTAATCGATTGCGCAAATGGCGCCGCTTACAAGGTCGCGCCAGAGGTCTTATGGGAATTGGGTGCAACTGTTATTCCAGTTGGCGTGACACCCGACGGATTTAACATCAACGATGGATGCGGGTCGACGAATACCGCGACAGCGGCGGCTGCCGTTGTTGCACATGGCGCGCATCTGGGCATTTGTCTAGATGGCGATGCGGATCGTGTGATGATTATTGACGAGAATGGGCAGGTCGCTGACGGCGATCAGCTCATGGCGCTGCTCGCTGGGCGATGGGCTGATCAAGAGCGCTTGAATGGTGGCACTCTGGTCGCCACCGTGATGTCAAACCTTGGGTTGGAACGGTATCTGGACGGGCGCGGTTTGCGGCTGGAACGCACAGCCGTCGGCGACCGTTATGTGGTTGAGGCGATGCGCGCTAACGGATGGAACCTGGGTGGTGAACAGTCAGGCCACGTCGTGATGACCGACTATGCCACAACCGGCGATGGCCTTTTGGCGGGCTTGCAGTTTCTTGCGGCGATGATTGAAACAGGCCACCCAGCCAGCGCGTTGACCAAAAGCTTTGAAACGGTCCCGCAGATGCTGAAGAACGTGCGCTATGCGGCAGGGCAGGACCCGCTGAATGCGGAACTGGTGCAGAAATCCATTGCTGATGCAGAGATAAAGCTTTCGGGCAAGGGGCGTCTGCTGATCCGCAAATCAGGGACCGAGCCACTGATCCGTGTGATGGCTGAATGTGAAGATGATGCGCTATTGGTGCAGGTTGTTGATGGGATCGTGGCTGAGGTTGAAGCGGCCGTCTAACGCGCGAGCAGTTTTCGAAGATTGCTCCACTGGCTGATTGCGAGGCCGATGAGGATCAACCCAAGCGCAACAAAAAAGCGCAGGGGCAATACTTCGCTCAGTACAATAACACCAAAAACCATCGACCAAAGTGGGACTTGGTAGTTCACCAAGGTCATAAAGATTGCACCAGCAGAGCGGATCGTGGCGACGCGAATGAGGGCCGCAAGCGCTGTTGGGATGAACCCCAAAACGATTATCGCAATTGTCGGGCGTGCATCGCCCATGCTGGGCACGCCTTCAAAAACCAGCATCGCCGGGATCAAAGCGGCGCTGCCAATTGTTAACAAAAGTGCAGCCATCGAGATCGGGTCAATTGGTGGACAGCGGCGGGTCATGATGCTGGAAACGGCATAGGAGATCGACGCGGCGATGCAGGCAAGCTGCCCTAGCGGCTCCCACCCTGTGCCAAGGCGCAAGATGCCGGGACCGATCAAGACAATAGCACCTGTAAACCCCATCTTCACGCCTAAGGTGTTGCGCAAGCTCATTTTCTCGTCAGTGAAAAAATGGGCCAGTGGCAGCACAAACAAAGGAAGAGCCGCCATTGAAATACCGGCAAAGGCAGAAGGCACGTATTGCTGCCCCCAGCTGAGAAGGGCAAAGGGTAGGGCTGTGTTCAGCAATCCAATGGCGATCAAGTAACCGCGCATTTGTGGTGTGAAATCCGGCAACGGGCGCTTTAGAAGAACCATCAACGCCAATAGGGCAACCGCACCCAATGTCGTGCGTGCGCAGGCGACAGTCAGCGGGCCATAGCCCTCAAGTGCAATTGCAACGACCATAAAGGTCGCACCCCAGATCAATCCAAGGGCTGCAATAGAAAACCAGTTCGCTGGGGTTGGTTGCGTCGTCATCAATGGTCCTTTGAAGGCAAAAGGCCCGGGACACATCCCGGGCCTTCCTTGGTATATGGTGGATCATGATCCACCATACATGTCGATTAGTTCTTCGCTTTATCGACCATCTTGCCTGCGGAGATCCAAGGCATCATGTCGCGCAGTTTGCCACCAACAATTTCGATCTGGTGTTCGTCATTGGCACGACGTGACGCTTTCAGCGTTGGCTGTGCCACTGCATTTTCCAGCATGAAGTCACGTACGAATTTGCCGGACTGAATGTCAGACAGCACGTCTTTCATCCGCTTCTTGGTCTCGTCATATGGCAGGATGCGCGGACCGGAAACGTACTCGCCATACTCGGCAGTGTTCGAGATAGAGTAGTTCATGTTCGCGATGCCGCCTTCATAGATCAGGTCAACAATCAGCTTTGTCTCGTGCAGGCATTCAAAATAAGCCATTTCTGGCTCGTAACCGGCTTCAACCAGTGTCTCGAAGCCCATGCGGATCAGCTCAACGATACCGCCGCAAAGTACAGCTTGCTCACCAAAGAGGTCGGTTTCGCATTCCTGACGGAAGTTCGTTTCAATGATGCCGGAGCGACCACCACCGATGGCAGAGCAATAGGACAGGCCGATTTCCATCGCTTTGCCCGATGCATCGCGGTCAACAGCCACAAGGCAAGGCACGCCGCCGCCTTTGGTGTACTCGCCGCGCACTGTGTGGCCGGGGCCTTTTGGCGCCATCATGATGACGTCGACGCCTTCTTTCGGCTCAATCAAGCCAAAGTGGACGTTCAGGCCGTGGGCGAATGCCATAGCAGAGCCTGGCTTGAGGTTGTCATGGACATATTTCTTATATGTTTCTGCCTGCAGTTCGTCGGGCATTGTGAACATGATAAGGTCACACCATGCGGCCGCTTCGGCGATACCCATCACTTCAAGACCTTCGCCTTGGGCTTTGGCGGCAGAAGGAGAGCCTTCGCGCAGCGCCACGACAAGGTTCTTGGCGCCGCTGTCGCGCAGGTTCAGCGCGTGGGCGTGGCCTTGGCTGCCGTAGCCCAGAATGGCGACTTTCTTGTCTTTAATGAGGTTCACATCGCAATCGCGATCATAATAAACGCGCATAGTGGCATTCCTTTGTTTGGTTTCTGGTATGCCTTATAGCGCCGCTTTGCGGGGATGTGAGTGTTGATATCTGAATTTTTTTGGCAATATGATGATTGTTATGCAGAAATTATTTAATTATGGTTTTTCTTATGCTTGATGATATTGATCGCCGCCTTTTGCGCCTATTACAGGCTGACGCAGCCCGTGGTGTGCCGGAGCTGGCGGATGCTATCGGGCTGACACCTGCAAAGGTCACCCGCCGCTTGGATCGTTTGCGTGAAGACGGCGTTCTGAAAGGCAGTCGTGCTATCATCAATTGGGCCGCACTGGGCTATGCCGTGTCCGTCAGCTTGCGGATCACTTTGGATAAAACAGTGTCGCGCGCTTTTGATGATTTCATTGCTGGCGCCCGCAAGGTCCCTGAGGTCATTGAAATACAGACTTTCCTGGGTCGCGTTGATGTGCGCCTGTCTTTGATTGCAAAGGATCTTCCTGACTATCAGCGCATCTACCGCGAGCAGGTTTTACCTTTGCCCCATATTGCAGACATCGAGGCGTTGATGACCGTGGCTTCGGTCAAATCGGATGAAAGTTTGCCCTTATGACGTTGGATGATCTTGATTTCGCACTTTTGCGTTCCCTTGCGGCGAACGCGGATCAATCAACCAAACAGCTGGGGCAAAAGCTGGGTCTTAGCCAATCGGCGACTTGGCGACGGATCAAGCGCCTGCAGGACGCTGGCGTTATTGCTGGTCGTAGCCTTGTGCTGGATGCCGAAAAGGTAGGTTTTGGTGTGACGGTATTTTTGGGTGTCAAACTGGCGACCAAGGGCCGTGTGAGCCTTGAGGACTTTGAACGTGCCATTGGCGCTATTCCGGAAGTGCAAACAGTGGATCACGTCTTGGGTCTTTATGATTATCGCTTGCGCGTAGTCGCAACTGATCTGGCCGATTTCGAACGCGTCTTGCGTCGCCGCATCATGACAATGCCGGGGGTGGGCGATGTAGAAGCCAACGTGCTTTTGTCCGAAGAGCGCCGCCCCGGCCCGATCTAGACCTGTCTATTCTATGGTATACTGAAATAGACTTTGCGTTGAACGGCGCCACAGACTAGCCATGGCGCCAACGAATAGGAGATGGTCATGGACGGCACACATACTGATATTGATCCCGATGGGCTGATGGAATTTTCGGTCGTGTTCACCGACCGCTCTCTCAATCACATGTCCAAAGCGTTTCAGGGCGTTATGACAGATATCTCCAAGATGCTGTGCGAGGTCTATAACGCCGATCACGTCGCACTGATCCCGGGTGGTGGCACCTATGGGATGGAGGCTGTGGCGCGCCAGTTCGGGGCGGATGCCCATGCATTCGTCGTGCGCAACGGCTGGTTTTCCTATCGCTGGAGCCAGATTTTCGAAGCAGGCAACTTTACCGCCAAGACGACAGTGATGAAGGCGCGCCAAGCGGGTAATGACACGCGTGCCCCCTTTGCACCTGCACCAATCGAAGATGTTACCGTCGCGATCAAAGAGGCCAAGCCTGATGTGGTCTTCGCCCCGCATGTTGAAACCTCTGCTGGCATCATCCTGCCAGATGACTACATCAAAGCTCTTGCAGACGCGGCCCACGAGGTTGGGGCACTGATGGTTCTCGATTGCATTGCATCGGGGTGCGCTTGGGTGGACATGAAGGCCACAGGCGTTGATGTGCTGATTTCGGCCCCGCAAAAGGGGTGGTCGTCCACGCCTTGCGCAGGTTTGGTCATGATGTCTGAACGGGCTGCCAGCCGCATGGCTGAGACAACATCAAACTCTTTCACTGTGGACCTGAAGAAATGGCACAGCATCATGCAAGCCTATCTGAACGGTGGCCATGCATATCACGCAACGATGCCAACAGACGGGTTGCGCGCGTTTCGCGACACGATGTTGGAAACCCGAGAATTCGGTTTTGAGAAACTGAAGGATGCGCAGTGGGCCTTGGGCAATGCGGTACGGAAAGTTCTGGCGGATAAGGGAATTCGTTCTGTCGCGGCAGAGGGCTTTGGTGCACCGGGTGTTGTGGTCAGCTATACCGATGACCCCGATGTGCAGAGCGGATCAAAGTTTGCCGCTGAGGGTATGCAGATTGCAGCTGGCGTCCCGCTGCAATGCGACGAACCAGACGATTTCCGGACGTTCCGCCTGGGGCTTTTTGGGTTGGACAAGCTATATGATGTAGACGCGACGCTGAACCGGTTGGTGCCGGTATTGGACAAGGTGCTTTAACCCGCACCTAGTCCCATCTGCATCAATGTGCGCCGGACCGGTTTGATACCGTAAAGCGCCTCAATCCCTTTTGTACGCAAGCTTTGCATCATCGGGCTTCCTGCGATGGAGGCCCTGTTGAGCGCATCAATTCCCGTCACACGCAGCTTGATATCCGGATGGCGTTTGCGTGCGTAGGCGCCAAGCATGTCCGGGCTGCCAAGTGCGCCGGGTTGTGCGACGGCAAGGTCCAAGAGGCAGGACAGATCACGTAAGGACATGTTCAGCCCCTGTGCGCCAATGGGGGGCATCACATGCGCGGCTTCGGCGACAAGTGCGGTGCGCGGTGCCGTCAGGTGATGGGCAATCTGGCTAATGATTGGCCAGACACTGCGGCGACTGGCCAGTTTTAGCGGCCCATAAAGGAAGGCAGAACGATCGTTGGCGGCTGCTTCGAATGCAGTGACGTCCAAGGCTGCTAGTCTCTTTGCTTCGGCCCCCTGTTCCATCCAGACAACCGCCGAACAGGGTCTGCCGTCGTGATCGGGCAGGGGCACTAGAGTGAACGGACCGCCAGAACGGTGAACCTCGGTCGAGACATTATCGTGTGGTGCGTCATGGGTGACCGCGAAAGTCAGCGCTTTTTGTCCATAGCGCATTGTTTTTACATCAATCCCCGCACCGTGACGTACCGCCGAGCCGCGACCATCCGCGCCTATTAGAAGTTGGGCCGCGATCTGTGTGCCATCTGAGAGTGTGACAATCGCCTCATTGCTGCGGGCCAACATGCGTGCGAACCCGACACCAGGGCGGAAGTCGACGTTGGGCAGCTCTTCCAGTCGCGAGACCATCTCGCGACGCAAGAGCCAGTTAGGGAGGTTCCAACCGAAAGGGCGCTCTGAAATGTCGGTGGCATTGAAGTCGCGCGTAACATGTTCTTGGGTCCCGACATCGACAATGCGCATGATCTGTAGCGACGTGGCGTGTGGGGCAAGACGGGCCCACAGGCCGGCCGCCTCTAGAAACTGTTGCGCAGGCTGGAGGAACGCCGTGGTGCGCATATCGGACCCTTCGGCATCGCGCGTCGTAACAGGTGGCGTCGG
>ENA-OQVM01004626-OQVM01004626.1-marine-metagenome-genome-assembly--contig:-NODE-4626-length-13871-cov-2.964840_pt1 | contig 13871 bp, 14 predicted proteins | sample MGYA00237776_ERZ505498 | MGnify/ENA primary metagenome ERZ505498 (study PRJEB26159, sample SAMN06265151) | marine metagenome | isolation source: Helgoland LTER site | place: Germany:Helgoland, sampling... | reverse complement strand
TGGCTTTATTGCGATTTTTCTAATATTCGCTCTGACTCTGAATGATAGAGGGTTTCTGAACCCCAATAATCTGCTCAACATTGTCCGACAGACGGCGATGATCGCCGTGATGGCGATCGCAATGACATTCGTATTGTCAGCGGGTGAAATTGACCTCTCTGTCGGTGCTGTCGCTGGCCTTGCCAGTGTGACCGTTGCATTGGCGGTTTCCTTCGCTGGGCCATTTGCGGGGATTATTGCAGGTCTTGCAACAGGTGTTGCCGTTGGAGTCTTTAACGGCTGGTTGACCACGAAAATTGGCATACCCTCGTTCTTAACGACGCTTGCAATGATGGGTATAGCCAAGGGGCTTGCCATGTGGGTGTCAGGCACAGCCGCTGTTCCGATCTTGTCGCAGGGCTATATCTGGTGGTTCGGCGGTGGCTCCATCGGGCCTATTCCGGTGTTGCTGTTTTGGATTCTAATTCTCGGTGCAGTCGGTCACGTCGTTTTACGCCGAACTGGTTTTGGTCGCCGGGTGCTGGCCACGGGTGGTGGCGAGCAAGCCGCTAGCTATTCCGGCATCAACACCGCCAAGATCAAGTTTCGGGTTTTGGTCATCTCATCTACTGCTGCAGCTTTGGCGGGGATGTTTTATGCGGGTCGCCTGCAATCGGGCCGTTTCCAGCTAGGCGAAGGCGATGAGCTTTCCGTCATCGCCGCAGCAGTGCTGGGTGGTACGTCTCTATTCGGCGGTAAGGGGACCGTAATTGGCACCCTCGTTGGCGCAATGATGATTGGTCTGATCAACAACGGGTTAATCTTGATGGGGCTGGAATTCAGTCAACAACTGATCGCGCGAGGAGGAATCATTATCCTTGCGGTCGCACTTAGCCAAAAAAGGGCGTGAGCAATGAACCATGTGACAATCATAGGCACAGTTACCGCAAAACCTGAAACTCGAGTAGAGCTGCAAAAACTTCTGTCCGCACAAGTGGGCCCGACGCGCCAAGAAACTGGCTGTATCAATTATGACTTCCATGTCGATGCAACCGATCCGTGTGTTTTTGTCTTCTATGAAAATTGGCGCAGCCAACAGGATCTCGATGCTCATATGGATATGCCCCATCTTACGGCATTGTTTTCGCAAGTGGGCCGGCTTTTGGCCAGCCCAGTGAATATTCGGTATCTAAAAATGCACAGCGAGATCATGTGATGGCAGCTAAAATTAAAGGTCCAGCCTTGTTTCTGGCTCAATTCTCTGGCGATGCCGCGCCGTTCAATTCGCTTGCGGAAATCACCTCTTGGGCGTCGGGACTTGGATACAAAGGCGTTCAAATACCAACCTCCGACAAGCGGTTTTTCGATCTTGATCTGGCAGCAGAAAGTGCCGCCTATTGCGACGAGGTGCAAGGCACCTGCGCGGATTCAGGCGTACAAATCACCGAGTTAAGCACGCATCTTCAGGGCCAACTGGTTGCTGTGAATCCGGCCTACGATCTTGCATTTGATGCCTTTGCACCCGCGGATTGTCGCGGCAATCCAAAGAAACGGCAGGCTTGGGCCGTCGACCAACTGATGAAGGCTGCAGTAGCAAGTGAGCGCTTAGGGCTAACTAATACAGTCAGCTTTACCGGCAGCCTAGCCTTTCCGTTTCTTTACCCTTGGCCCCAGCGCCCCGAAGGCCTCATCGAGGAAACATTTGCAGAGCTTGGCCGCCGATGGCAGCCCATCCTCGACCATTATGCGAACCACGGCCAAAACATCGCTTTTGAACTTCACCCCGGAGAGGATGTCTTTGACGGTGCAACATGGGAAATGTTTCTTGATGCTTGTGGTCAGCATGAGGCTGCGCGAATCAACTATGATCCCAGTCATTTCTTGCTGCAAAAATTGGACTACCTTGCCTTTATCGACCTTTATCACGATCGGATCAGCGCTTTTCATGTCAAAGACGCTGAATTCAACCCCGATGGCCGGCAGGGCGTGTATTCCGGCTATCAACCTTGGGTAGATCGAGCCGGACGTTTTCGAAGCCTTGGCGACGGACAGGTCGATTTTGGCGCAATTTTTTCCAAGCTGTCCCAGTACGGTTACGACAGTTGGGCCGTCCTTGAGTGGGAATGTTGCCTGAAATCACCTACGCAAGGTGCAAAAGAGGGCGCGCCTTTCATTGAGAAACATCTGATCGAGATGACCGAAAAAGCCTTTGATGACTTTGCCGGTGGGACACGCGACGAAGGTGCAATCAAGAAGATGTTGGGTTTATGAAACGACTAAAACTTGGCATGGTCGGTGGCGGCCGGGGTGCGTTCATTGGCGGCGTGCATCGTATCGCCAGCCGGATCGATGGCCGTTTTGAATTGGTTGCAGGCGCCCTGTCGTCGAGCGCGGATACAGCAGCAGAAAGTGCCGCGGATCTGGGCATCGCGCCCGACCGTTCTTATTCGGATTTCCGTGTCATGGCGAAAACCGAAGCGGATCGCAGTGATGGCATCGACGCCGTTGCGATCGTTACCCCGAACCAGATGCACGCGGCCCCGGTTATTGCTTTTCTAAGAGCTGGCATCAGCGTGATCTGTGATAAGCCACTTTGCGCGACCCTTGCAGAAGCAGACGAGATTGCAGCGGCCATCAAATCTTCAAATGCACATTTTGTTCTAACTCATAATTACACGGGTTATCCGTTGGTCCGACACGCCCGAAGGATAATCGCCAATGGTGAATTGGGTGCGATCCGCGTAGCCCAGATTGAATATGCCCAGGATTGGTTGGCAAAAAGCATTGAAAACGAAGGGCAAAAACAAGCAGCGTGGCGCACAGACCCGGCCAAATCGGGCGGCGGCGGTGCCATTGGAGACATTGGAACACACGCTTTCAACCTGTTGGGATTTGTTACGGGGCTAAAAACTGAGGCCCTGAGCGCCGACTTGCATAGCTTTGGCACAGGCCGTCAAGTGGATGACAACGCACATATATTGTTGCGGATGCAAGGCGGTGCTAAAGCTATGCTCTGGGCGTCGCAAATTGCTATTGGAAATGAAAACCGAATGTGCCTACGGGTCTATGGCGAAAAGGGCGGGTTGGAATGGTCTCAGGAGAACCCGAATGTGATGTCGCTGACTGTTCACGGTGAAGCCAAGCGCATCCTGACGCGCGGTGGAGCAGGATTTGGTGATGGTTCTCAGTTGTGGACCCGCATTCCACCTGGCCACCCAGAAGGTTATCTGGAATGTTTTGCGAATATTTACACCGATGCCGCTGACCTGATCGAGGGCAAAAACGACGGTGCGATGCTGCCCGGGATTGATGAGGGACTTCAGGGAATGCAGTTCATTGATACCTGTCTCCGCTCCGCTGGAAACAACAGCGAATGGTTGCCGTTCGGGCTTAAGAAGTCCTGATCCATTTTAATCCCCATCTTTAAAATCTCAGCTAAAAATAAAGAGGTTTTCAATCACAGTAGTTGTCTTGGTGGAACCCCGCCAATCGAAGAATGCGGTCGCTCATTATTGTAAGTCCATTGCCATTGGGTTGCCAATAATTGAGCATGTTCGATGTCCTCAAAGATATTCAACTCCAACCATTCATTCCTTGCAGTACGGTTAAATCGTTCAACGTAAGCATTTTGAGTTGGCTTTCCAGGCTAGATATAAAGTAATGTCATCTGCTCCTGATTCGCCCACTCAATAAGATCCTGACTGATATCCTGGTCCATTGTCACAACGAAGTGCACTGGGTTTTCCGCGCCACTCAATGATTCTTTCCAATGAGCGAATCACGCGCTGAGTCGGTAGCGAAAAATCCACGTCGATCGTTAAGCATTCCCGATTAAAGTCATCGATTACATTGAACGTACGGACCGGACGACCGTCTTTCAATGAGTCACTCATGAAGTCCATCGACCAGGCCTGATTTATCCCTGATAGTACACTGAAAGCCTCTGGCTTATCTCTCTTAATCCGTTTTCTAGGCTTGATGCGTAAGTTTAATTCCAGGTCACGATAGATGCGGTATACCCGCTTGTGATTCCAGTGAAATCCTTTGGAATTGCGTAAGAACATAAAACAAAGCCCAAAACCCCAGCGTTTATGGGTCGTCGTGAGCCTTAGAAGCCAGTCGGCGATAACAGCATTTTCATCCGATAATTGAGCTTGATACATAAAACAGGTGGCACTGATAGAGAGCACATCGCATGCCAATCGGATACTTACGTTGTATTCAGTTCGGATGGATTTTGCCAGCTCTCGCCGAAGGGCTGGCCTTACAACTTTTTTTCGATGATTTCCTTGGCTATCTCGGCCTTGAGTTTTTCCTCAGCATACATCTTCTTCAGCCGACGATTTTCATCTTCTCGTTCTTTCATCTGCTTCATCAGTGATGCGTCCATACCGCCAAACTTAGTACGCCACTTGTAGAAGCTCGCTGAATTGATGCCGTGTTCTCGACACAGGTCTGGAACGTTGCTGCCTGCTTCGTTCTTCTTTAATATGGCCATAATCTGACTGTCGGTAAATCGTGATGTTTTCATAGTAAAGTCCTCTGTACATAGTTTAGGAGATTTCTCTACTTATGACTGTTATCAATTTTAGGGGGGATTACAGCGCCATTTTGATTCAGAGAAATCAAGTGGGAAGGTTTCCTTCTTATAAACTGCTCTGGTTCGACGAAATTTCTCACTCCAAATTTACCCGATATAGTAGTATTTTAAATAGTAAATATTGATATTGATTTGTAGAAATCTGCCAAGTTCTGTTTCGTTTATTAGTTCCCTAAAAAATGCTAGTACTTTTGGAACAGTATTTACACTTCTACTTTTTATTAATGGGCCATACCACCAGACGATTATGTCTTTAGGCCAATAATCAGGAATATCGTCACTTCGATATGGCGACTCTGAAAGTGAGGCTCGTTCTATTTTTTCCATAGGACCGGGAACTGATTAACCGAACACTGATTTAGTTTATTTTATTTCAGCAATAAATGTAAGGTGCATTGTCGAAGTGAGGAATCAGTTTCAATGTATGAAAAATTTGAAAAGTTTTCTATTCGATCTCACGGAATACAAATCTATTTAATTAACAAATTGTCCAACGCCTAGCTGCAAGAGAAAGGCATTCTAAATACCGATGACTGGCTTAAAATTGTATCAGTATTGATTGTAATGTCTCATTAATGATAGGAAATCACACAGGAGGAGATGGATTCAATAGGACTAGATTTTTAACAATCAAACAAGCATATAGCGCCTTTAGTTTTTTCTGTTCCTCAGTTTCGCTTTAGGTGCTGTTTTCTAGGTTTCGTTTATAATACTGACATTCCCTAAGCGACTAGAGAATTGTGATTTTATCACTTGATTTTCAGTGCTAAGCGAGAGCGTGTGGTTCATTTTCAATGACACCTCCTATTTTAAGTTTTTATTAACTCGCACTCCAACCTATTCTTCATTCATAAACCTATTCACCTACATACCTGGGTTCATCCCCTTACCACCTTTCAGCCGTTTCAACCCAATCCCCCAAAAAGGGCAATTTACAGGCATGGCATCACAGTTGAATCCTGACCAGGTCGGGTCGAATTCCAATACACCTAAACTAAGCACTCAGCGACCATGGCGGCGGCGCTCCACCCCGCCCAGGGCCCATGTTCCGGGTGAACTTTGTCAAGCTTGCCAAAATTTGCCCAAGAAAAATGCAATACCGGGCCCGAGTGTTTATCATAGTGGCCATATCTCAACCAAGGGCCGCGGTGCGGAACGCTACTATGTCTGACAACAAGCTTATACCTGCCATCAACATCCCCAGTGGCGCTAAATTCGTCAATGCCAAGGGCATTACCGCCATCAAAGATGGCATTAAGGCCACCCCCAAGCAGGGCGAGCGCTTGCCGAAGCCCTCGTGGTTGCGGGTCAAGTTGCAGGGCGGTGCGGCCTTTGAGCGTACCAAGACTATTGTGCACGAACACAAGCTGGCTACCGTGTGCGAAGAGGCCAAGTGCCCCAATATGGGTGAGTGCTGGAGCTCTGGTACCGCGACCATCATGCTGATGGGTGATATCTGTACCCGTGCCTGCCGTTTCTGTGCGGTGAACACCGGCAACCCCAAGGGTTGGCTGGACGCCGATGAGGCGGAAAACACCGCCCGCTCGGTTCAGTTGATGAAGTTGAAGTATATCGTGCTGACCTCGGTCAACCGTGACGACCTGCCCGATGGTGGTGCCGGTCACTATGCGGCTTGTGTCCAAAAGGTTAAGGAACTCAATCCGGATGTCGCCGTGGAGGCGCTCACGCCCGACTTTCTCGGCGTCTTGGCCGATATTGAAACGGTGGTTGATTCCGGCGTAGTGGTCTTTGCCCAGAATATTGAGACGGTGCGCCGCTTAACCCATCCGGTGCGCGACCCACGCGCGTCCTATGATCAGACCCTGACCGTACTGGCCCATGCCAAGGCCTATCGGCCCGATGTGTTGACCAAAACCAGTGTCATGCTCGGTTTGGGTGAGACGGAGGCGGAGATTCGCGAAACTCTGACCGACTTGCGCGCCGCTAATGTCGATATTGTGACCTTTGGTCAGTATCTGCAGCCCACGGTGAACCATTACCCGATTGACCGCTATGTCACGCCGGCCGAGTTCGAGGAGTATCGTCAATGGGGTCTGGATATGGGCTTCTTGGAAGTGGTGTCGGGCGTGCTGGTGCGTTCCAGCTATCGTGCCGAGCAGGTGTTGGCGAAGAATAACGTCGGGCTGGCCACTAGCTAGCAGCCGGCCTTTTTTCTGGCTCCTGTTCTAGCTCTTTTTCGGCTTTATTAGAGTCGGACAGTGCTCAATATATAGACCGGCGCTCGGGTATCCGCAGCGCCGGTTTTTTTATGCCCCGATCAGGCCTGCAGACGCGGGAAGACGGTGCGGATATTGTCTTCGAAGATGGCCTGCTTTTGCGCTGCCGAGAGCTTCTTATTGCCATCGATATAACGCTTGGTGTCATCAAAGTAATGCCCGGTGGTCGGGTCGATGCTGCGCACTGCGCCGATCATTTCCGAGGCGAAGAGGATGTTTTTGGTTGGAATTACATCCAGTAACAGGTCGATGCCTTCCTGATGGTACACACAGGTGTCGAAGTAGATATTGTTGAGCACTCGCTCAGCCAAATCCCCCAAGCCTTGATCCTGCGCGATACCGCGGAACCGGCCCCAATGGTAGGGCACTGCGCCGCCGCCGTGCGGAATAATAAACTTCAGCTGGGGAAAGTCTTTGAACAGATCCGACATCATCAGTTGCACAAAGGCGGTGGTATCGGCACCCAGGTAATAGGAGGTGGTGGTGTGCAGGCTGGGGTGACAGGCGCCCGATACGTGGATCATGGCGGGGATATCCAGTTCAGACATCTTCTCGTAGATCGGGTACCAGAAACGGTCGTGCAGCGGCTTGTCTTTCCAGAAACCACCGGACGGGTCCGGGTTCAGGTTACAGCCGATAAAGCCCATCTCATTAACGGTACGCTCCAGCTCGCGGACCACGGCCTTAGGCGCAACATTCGGGCTCTGGGGCAACTGGGCGACCGGTGCGAAGTTACTCGGGAACAGATCGCAGACGCGACGAATCAGGTCATTGCTGTGTTCGGTCCAGGCCACGCTGGTGCTTTCATTGCCCAGGTCGTGACCCATCCAGCTGGCGCGGGGCGAGAAGATGGTCAGGTCGGTGCCGCGTTCTTGCTGCAGCTTCAATTGGTTATTTTCAATGGTCGCGCGGATCTGCTCATCGCTGATCGCCAATGTGCCCTTTTGGGCTAGGTGATCGGCGTTCTGCTTGAGGTCGGCTTTCTGCTGGTCGCGATAGTGACCCAACTCGTCCGGTGCGGTGGTGTAGTGGCCGTGGCAATCGATAATCATAATGCTCTCCAGTGCGTTCACCCGTCGGCTGTCTGCGCAATCGGGTTGAACGCCACACTAATTAGTAGGTAAGGGATACGCGGCCCTGCTCGAGGCAGTGGGGCCGCGCGCTCCGGTTCAATCTTCCAGTATGATCAGTCCCGCGCCGGTGTTTGAGGCCGGCACATGGTAGAAGGAATAGATTTCCTTTGCATCTAGGCTCATGGCACCGCGCATAATCAGCCACATCACCAGTTCAATGCCCTCGGTACCGGCTTCGCGCATTAGCTCGACATGGCTCAGGGTCTTCAGCTGCTCCGGGTCGCTGGTGAGCATGCGCAAGAAGTTCTGATCGTAGTCGGCGTTGACCAATCCGGCGCGTTCGCCCTGCAACTGATGCGACATGCCGCCGGTGCCGAAAATCGCCACCTTGGTATCGGGGCCATAGGCCTCGACTGCGTTGCGGATTTCCCGACCCAGGTCGTAACAGCGTTTCGCGGTCGGCGCCGGATACTGGATTACATTAACGCACAGCGGTACGATCTTGCACGGCCATTGCTCAGGCTCACCGAACATAATGGACAGCGGTACGGTACAGCCGTGGTCAATATCCATCTCATTGGCGATGGTCATATCGAATTCATTGAGGATCAGATGCTCGGCCAGGTGCCAGGCGAAATCCGGATCGCCCTGGGCGGTGGGCACCTTACGTGGGCCATAGCCTTCATCGGCCGGTTTGAACTCGGGTGCGACGCCTATTATAAAGGTCGGGATCAGTTTGAGGCTAAAGGCCGAGGCGTGATCGTTAAAGACCACGATCACCACATCGGGCTTATTGTCCTTGATCCAATCCCGTGCCGGCTGGTAACCATCGAACAAGGGCTTCCAGTAGGCATCCTGGGTCTTGCCGTTATCAATCGCCGCGCCAATGGCCGGCACATGAGACGTGCCCACACCACAAATCAATTTAGCCACGGGCCTGCTCCTTCTTACTGCGGTTGCCTTCGACCGAACGGCCGCCGGCGATCATCATCTCGCGAAAACTGTCTTCGGTGACGCCAGACATGGCCGCGCCAACGTATTGCATCGAGCGACCATCGAAGATCGCCAACTTAAAGGTGTAATAGATATTACCGCCCAGTTGCAGCATACCGAGCCAGTCGCGCTCTAACACCGCGGTGCGTTGGGCTGGGGTCACCGGATACTGTGCCAGGTAGGCGCCTTCATCGGCACGGAAGGCCTCGCGATTGGCGGCCTCGTTCAATGACAGGCAAAACATATTGAGCTGGTAACCCAAACGGCAATGACGGCCGTCCATTACATAGGTACCGGGTATGTCTTGGTAATCTTTCGGCATGTGTGTCTCCATGGCGGTGGTATTCGGGCGGGGTCTATCGCTCTTATGACTTACATTGTTGTGTTTTTTTTGGATAGAGCCCCAGAGTGGATGACAAGCAGCATAGTTAAAGGCAGAATCTGGAACAAGTTAAGTATTTAGGACGAATCGTTCATGCAGTGGAACATAGCCGATCTACCCATCTTTGTCGCCGTGGTTGAGCACGGCGGCATCTCAGCCGCCGCGCGCGCGCTGCGCATGCCCAAGTCGAGCGTCAGTCGGTTTATTCATCGGTTGGAAGAGGAGCTGCAGGTTCGACTCTTCGAACGCAACTCACGCCAGATGCGCATGACCCAGGAAGGCGAGATTTTCCATAAGCATTGCCAGCTGATTATGGAGCAGATTCAATCGGCCGATGCCCATATGAATGGTCTGACCAAAGAACCGAGCGGCGAGCTCATGGTGTCCTTGCCGATGGCCTTCAGTCGTCTAGTGGTGGCCGGCCATCTGCACCGCTTCCACAGCCGATATCCGGGCATCACCGTGCGCGTGAGCATCAGCCCGGTGGCGGTGGATCTGATTGGTGACAATATCGATGTGGCGGTGCAGGTCGGCGACCTGCCCGACTCGGATCTGATTGGCGTGCCCTTAGTCGAGTCGCCGCTGCTCTGGGTCGCCACCCCAGCGGTGGCGCGCAATCTGAGTCAGCTTGATGACTTGGACCGATTGGTGAGTCAGGTGAAAATTTGCGAGCAACGTTACAATCGCACACCCTTAAATGTGCGTATTCGCGGTGACCTACACAGCCTGACCCTAAATGCCGCGCTCGAGACCACCGACCCTATCATGGTGCGCGACACCGTGCTCAACGGCTTTGGCATTGCCCTCTTGCCAGCGCTCTATTGCTACGGTGAAATCCAGGCTGGGTCTCTGGTCCAGGTGGCCCCCGAGGTGGTCTTGCAGACCACCGCCAAGGCGTCGGCGGTGTACACCAGCAAGCGCATGCTCAATGCCCGTACGCGTCTGTTTATCGACTTTTTGCGAGAACTCTGCACCAACAATACCCCCGCCAGCTACTCCCGGGCCACGCCGAGCCTAAGCGCGCAGGAGCCTGAGGGGGCGTTACCGCCCTTTTAACCATTGCTCCGTTTCTACCTCAGGCTAGCTGGCTCTGCGGGTCAGCTTTTTTGGTTTGGCTAGGGCGTACCAGAGACTTCTCGACAAAATTTCGTTGGCGCGCGATCTAGTCCATAGCGCTCATTCCAAGCCCGGCGTACCATACCCCCAGCAGTAAACCAAGCGTCTACATAGAGGGAATCTAAATGACTACACAATCAAAATACCGACCCATCCTGGCCTTAGTGGGCTGGTTGGTTCTATGCTACCTGGCCTCGGGCATTGGCGCCGCGGCCGCGGTGCAAGCGAGTGACTTTTATGGCGAGCTGATCCAACCGGCCTGGGCGCCGGCGGCCTGGTTATTCGGACCGGTCTGGACCTTGCTCTATACCTTTATGGGCATTGCCGCCTGGCTGGTCTGGCGCGTGGGTGGGCTGCAAAATAATCGCCCTGCGTTCGCGGTCTTTCTGGTCCAACTGGTCATTAATGCCCTGTGGAGCTGGCTGTTTTTTGCCTGGTATCTGGGTGCCCTGGCGTTCGTCGATATAGTGCTCTTGTTGGTGCTGATTGCCGTCAACATCGTGCTGTTTTGGCGCGTCTCGGTCTGGGCCGGTCTGCTCTTGGTGCCCTACTTCCTCTGGGTGAGTTTTGCCAGCGCGTTAAATTTTGCCATGTGGCAGTTGAATCCGCTGATCTTGGGTTAAGGTGCCGGGTTGGGCCGCAGCACTAGTCATACTGAAAAGGTCAGTGCCAACGGCCCTGAGGGCATGGCGACCCTATGCTCGGGCCTGTTTAGAAAAAGAGCAGAGCCCGCGTCGGCCATGCAATGGGCGTCGCGGGCCCCTTGAGCGGCTTCGCCAAGCATTGCAGCGGTGTAGCGAACAGACGGTTGTGGCCGGTTGCCGGGTTTGTTAAGGCCGTCCTTGTGCGTCAATGCTATTTACAGCAATCTGATAGCTAAAGCGATCATGACCCGTTAATGAGCAACTTGTTTTAATAGCCATTTTTTGCAGAGGGGACGATACATTTCGGCTATGTATTACCCCCAAATCAAAAGCAGCCGCAATGGGTTCAATGCCTATAGCCTGAAAGCGTTTATTCCACGGATAGAACTCCCTACCGCAATTCGAAATCCATAACAGACAACTTGGGAATTGTTTAATATCCCAGGTAAAGACGACTTCATATAATTCATCATAGTTTTGCAGCTTAACCGTCCCCTCACTGAGTTCCAGTAAGACAAGCTCTTCCGTATCATCGGCTAAGGGTAGACTGGTTAGATCCACTGAGCGGCCGTCCAGCCGTAATATCCGTTTTAAATCACCCACCTGTTGATTCGGCTCCAATACTGAAGTATTCGCCTCAACAGATACCGGAAAGGTATGCGCCTTTTTAAAAGAATCTATTATGAGTTTGCCGCGACCTGGTTTGTTGGGAAGTTTAAAAACGGTGTGAATCCCGATTGGCAATTCCACCGGTTCATCCGTTTCGATCACCAAATCAAAGTCTAATTGATTATTGTTCGATACCGATATTGTCCGGCTGAGCTTTCTAACAGGATGGTCCGGTGGATAATTAATGGCTAAGGCGACTTCCTGGCTTGAGGTAGATAGATCGGTCCAGACATGATTGGCACTAAAACCATGCATAAATACATCGTTAATGGACTCCACCGAGTCCAGGCCTTGCAGCCATTCAGTAGGCAAGTCTGTCCTCAACTCCGGCACACCGAACGGCACGCAAGGCCACTCGCCCCGCATGTTTTGCAGGATGGGTGGAATGGTATCGAGCAGAGCCTTCGGATCTTGAATCCACGGCGCAACTGAAAAGGGTTGCACTGCCCTATTATTGGGCAGTAGAAATTCAACCGGACCGAGCATGCCGCCCAGTAATGAAACGTCACCTGAAACCCGGCCACTGCGGAAATGAATAGCCTTACTACTCATCAGACGACCCGTTCGTTAATCACTTCTAAATCGATACGCAATTCCGTTTCAGAATCAAAGAAGTGCAGACGACGCATGTCAATGGCAAATTTGGTTATATCGCCCGTTGCAACTTCGATATCACCGCGCATCCGGGTATTAACCGTCACACCTTGCAAGCTGGTAATGACGAAGGTATCAGCACCGGCGGGCTCCACGACTTCCACCTCCGATTCAATCATCACGTACTCACCGTTGTGCACATCGGCAGACTCTGGATCGGTAATGTGTTCTGGGCGCAAGCCTAAGGTATAGTGTCCTGCTGGGAGTCTGCGGCCGTTCAGCTGAATGGTCTGTGTGGTCTGCTCGTCGATCTTCAGATCAAACTGACTGCCCTCGGGACCATCCACCACATCCACGGGCAGTAGATTCATCGACGGTGAGCCCATGAAGGTCGCGACATAGAGGTTGACCGGTGCGTCATAGATCTGTTTCGGCGTACCCAATTGCTGCACATAGCCTTTAAACATCACCGCAATACGCGTTGAAAGCGTCATGGCTTCGATCTGATCGTGGGTCACATAGACGATCGTGGTTTTCAGTTTTTCGTGCAGTTTTTTAATCTCAGTGCGCATATCGACGCGCAGTTTAGCGTCTAGGTTAGAGAGTGGCTCATCAAAGAGGAACACATCTGGGTTGCGCACCAGGGCGCGGCCCATCGCGACACGTTGGCGCTGCCCACCCGAGAGCTGGCCCGGCTTCCGACTCAGCAGGGGTTCAATCTGCAACAACTTTGCGACATCCGCAAGGGCGCTCTCGCGAACAGACTTCTCAACGTTGTGCATCTCCAGACCAAAGGTAATGTTCTGTGCCACACTCATATTGGGATAGAGGGCGTAGCTCTGGAACACCATCGCTATATTTCGCTTGGACGGGTGTACGCCATTCATTGTGCGATCTTTAATGGATATCTCGCCACTGCTAATCTCAATTAGGCCTGCGATCATATTGAGCAGGGTCGATTTACCACAGCCAGAAGGACCCACCAACACCAGGAACTCGCCTTCTTCAATAGAGATATCGATATCATGCAGTACTTCGACATCGCCGTACGATTTGGTTACGTTTTTAATATCTAGAAAGCCCATGAAATTATCCTTTTACCGATCCGGCCATCAGTCCACGGACGAAGTATCGACCCGCAACGATGTATACTAATAAAGTTGGCAGCACTGCTAAAATAGCGCCTGCGAAATGCACGTTGTACTCTTTTACACCCGTTGAAGACTGAACCAAGTTGTTTAAAGCTACCGTCATCGGCTGTTGTTGGCCACCGAATGAGGCGCCAAAGAGAAAGTCGTTCCAAATATTGGTGAACTGCCAGATAACCGAGACGACGGTGATCGGACCCGATATCGGCAGCATGATGCGCCAAAAAATACGGAAAAATCCGGCACCGTCGATCTGTGCAGCGTGAACCAATTCTGTTGGAAATACTGCATAATAGTTGCGGTAATAGAGGGTCGTAAAACCGATACCATAGACCACATGCACCAAGACTAGGCCTGGAATCGAGCCGGCTATACCGATCTTACCGAGAATGACCGCCATGGGAATCAGTACAATCTGAAACGGAATAAAGCAGGA